>Ga0209795_10000773_pt1 | contig 22677 bp, 22 predicted proteins | sample AgamicOrMarz_FD_187166 | JGI IMG/M metagenome (GOLD analysis project Ga0209795, IMG submission 187166) | Agave microbial communities from Guanajuato, Mexico - Or.Ma.rz (SPAdes) (version 2) | ecosystem: Host-associated > Plants > Phyllosphere > Phylloplane/Leaf | place: Guanajuato, Mexico...
CAATAACTTATTAAGATGCAACTTATATTACATTCAAACGACATTTTGTGGTTATATGATATTTTACTGTGAGGGATGCTAAGTTATTTGGTCACTTATGAGTTTACTTTGGACTTTTTCGACGCTCCGTCCTGCCACATTTGAAATAGATAGATGATAAGCGAAAAACCAACCATCATAGCAACAATAGCAAGTGTAGGTAAAGTTGATTCCCCTGATACAAGTCCTAGACGTTGCCATATTGGATAAACAATGTACATAAATACCCCGCCCAGCAGTATATTAACAATTAGATATTTCCAAAATTCCCCGAACGTAAAATGGAATACCCAGATAACAATAACTAAGTATGCTCCATACACCCAAGGAACTGGGATGATTTTATCCCATCCGAACAGACTGGAACCTGTCTCTTTCCACCATCCGTAATGGTGAGCCGCTTGATATGCCAAGGTATGAATAACGGTCATAAATAGAGCAACCGGCATGTATCTGCGTACAGTATACATATTCAAAAAAAGCAAGGACAGCCAAGGCAATATCAAGATTGACCAGAGAATAATCTGTTTCATGTCATTAATACCTCACATTAGTTTTATGTGTAGTGTAACTCTTGGTTGATATATTTATTCGATAAAAGTTAAAACACCGACTTGGTTAAGCAGAATACTATTACAAATGGGAATAATATTTGGGATTGGCTTTGACTTAGAGAGCTTAATCTCATGCTTTATATCACATTTATGCTTGGTGCTTTCTACTAAATGCTGATGTATAATAATAATGTACATATTTGATTAAAACTACGGCAGTTTGTCCGCTAACATTTGAAGACCATTGGAGAGTTTTCCTCTGATGGTTTTCTATTTTTATGTAAACAGTATAAATGACAAAAATGGCTGTATAGATAGTAGTAGGATTAATAATAGGAAATAAAAAAGTGCCGTATGTTAAACAGAAAAATGGTAACGGTAGTTTCCATGAATAAGCATGTTTCCATTTATGAATAAATATGCTGTAATAGTGATAGAATAATAGTTCATCAAGTTGTAAGTAGTCAAAGAAGTGAGGAAAATGATGGTGAAAAAATTTAAGAAGTTTTATTTAGAGATTACGAGTGTGTGTAATCTTGCATGCAGCTTTTGTCCGCCAACAGAACGACAGAAGCAATTCATTTCTGTGGAGGATTTTTCTAAGAGGTTAGATCAAATTAAACCGCACACAGACTATATTTATTTACATGTAAAGGGTGAGCCGCTGCTCCATCCTAAAATAGACCAGTTGTTAAACCTAAGTCATGAAAAAGGGTTTAAAGTTAATATCACAACTAATGGAACGTTAATTAATAAAAAAAGGGAGAAATTATTAAATAAGCCTGCACTAAGACAAATGAATTTTTCACTCCATAGCTTTGATGGCCATATTGGTTCTAAAGATAAGGAAGGGTATGTAAGAAGCATACTTTCTTTTATTAAAGAAGCCACAAGCCAATCAGATATGATTGTTTCCCTGAGATTATGGAACCTTACACAAGACAATACGACGAATATTGAAAGAAAACGAAACAGAGAATTACTAGAAATTATTGAGAAAGAATTTGAACTAGACTACAAAATTGAAGAGAAGGTCACTCCAGGAAGCGGCGTGAAAATTGCGGAGCGTATCTTTATCAATCAAGATTACGAGTTTCAGTGGCCAGCGTTACATGAAGAAGAAGATGATGGGAAGGGCTTCTGTTATGGTATGCGAAATCAAGCAGGCATTTTAGCAAACGGAACTGTTATTCCTTGTTGTCTAGATGGTGAGGGAGTTATCAACCTTGGTAATATTAATGATAATTCATTTTCTGATATTATTGAGATGGATAGAGCTAAAAACCTTGTAGATGGTTTTTCACGAAGAGTGGCAGTAGAGGAATTATGCAGAAAATGTGGATATCGCAAAAGGTTTGGTAAATAGATATATTATATGTAGATGAGAGTCTTGCATAAAATTATTTTGCTCATGAAATAAACTTAATTTCTTGTTCAAACAGGATTTTCCTTAACTTGATAGGAAAGTCCTGTTTGAATAAATACCACTGGTTAAAACTCTCTACATAGATTTTAAAGAAGACCTCAATATTCTCCTTAATTCCATATTATGTTCTTGATTCAACTGGTTCACATAATCAAGGGTTTCAATCCACAAACATGTACGACCGTAAACTAACTGGTGAAGACTCTAAACTTAGCGTAGACACACTTGTAAAATCTAAGATAGGGGACATTTTCATCAACCCTTCTATTTCTTTATTTCCTAACAACAGGAATCCACATTTCACCATATACCAATCCGTTTCGCTGTCCCATCTCAACGGTTGCATTTGGCCCACCAACATAGGCAATATTCTGTACTTCTGGTAAGACTTGACCAAAGGCAATGCCAGTAAGTTTATTACTTAACTCGCCAGCTGTCTGCGCTTCTCCTTTAACAATTAAATAGTCGCCCTTAGGAAATTGGATAACTCTAGATGCTTCTTCTGGTATGGTTGCTGCTGTCATGACGCCAGCATAATGCATCATCTTGTTATTTACTGCCTCGTTCACGGCGAAAATATAATCGTTTGTAGCAAGCGCTTTTAAAGTAGCAAGCCTTCCATCTTGCTTGACGGCTTGCCAGAAGTCTGTTTTTTCCTTATTTATACCTGCATAGTCTGTATAGTCGCTCACTAGCTCCATTCCCAAACCTAAAACAGTAAAGCTTTCTTTTTCTTCTAAAGTATACTCTGCCATAATCAAAACCATCCTTTTTGAAATTTTTCAAATGACTTGTATTTTCACTTGATGTGTTTATAATAACCTTAAATCATGTCAAAAAATGATACTGTTTAGGAGATCCTCATGAAAAAAGTTGAACGGATTAATACTATTATGCGCTATATCAATAATCGTGCTCATTTTACAATTTCTGAAATCATGCGAGAATTTAATATTTCCCGTTCCACAGCTGTTAGAGATATTAAAGAAATTGAAACCATGGGGATGCCGCTAGTCGCTGAGGTTGGACGGGATGGGGGATACTCTGTTTTAAACAATTCTGTCTTACCCAATGTCCACTTTACCGATAATGAAATTAAAGCGCTCTTTATTGCCTTTATGGCCACAAGAAATCAACAACTTCCATATCTTAAGAGTCGCCAGTCTTTGGCTGAAAAATTACTTGGCCTCCTTTCAGAAAATCAGCAAGACGATTTAGTTCTTTTAAATCAAATTTTGCTATTTGAAGGAACTAATCCTAATAATCCTGACCTTCTTGATTTATCAGACCTTCCTCATCCTACATTAGAAAAACTTATTCAAATTCTTCTTTTGGATAGTTATTTACTGGTTACGATTAAAGAAGAAAAGGTAATAAGGTCTTATTCGATTTTTCTTTTGCACCTTTATCGTGAAAAAAATCTATGGTTAATAGAAGGCTTTGACTTAAAGGAGGAAAAGCGTGGGATTTTTCCTGTCGACAATATTACTAATGTAGAACCATATCCTATAAAAAATAGAGTAAGTAAGAAAAAGATTTTAGAAAAACTAAAAGAGCAGGATGAAGTATTCAACCTTGTCCTAGAAATTGGTCCAGAGGCGATTACCCAGTATAGAAAATACCATCCTCTAAAGGTTTCCATTTCCTATACTAATCCTTACCAAACCGTAGCTATCCTAAAGGTCTTCATTAATGTTAGTAATTCAGAGGAATTAACAGAATTGACAAATTGGCTACTTTTCTTAGGGAGGGATATTAAAGTCAGGGAAGTACCAGATGAAGTTTTAGAGGAATTACGAAAGAGATTATACTTGTTTGATACATAGGCAGTGCAAGTTAACATTCATATAGAGCCTTAGCATAATATCTGTAAACTTACTATTTGGCTATAGATAATGATGCTTTATGATAAAAGGGTAGGATTCAGTTGAAAAATATATATAAACACAAGATTATTAGGTAATATAAGTAGAATTCTTTATAAACTTTTGTGTTTCCGGTATTCTCCAGCTCCAATTGATTAATACTAAAATCAATTATAAATCTATGGAGGATTGGAACACAATGACTGACAGTGGATTAAAACAAACCTACCTTAATGTAGCTGGTATCAACTTGTACTGTGAGTACATACTGAATGATAAACCACCAATTCTTTTGATCCACGGTTTAGCATCTTCGACCTATACGTTTCGACGGATGATGCCTTTACTACAAAATCAGTATTCTGTCGTTGCTGTCGATCTCCCCGGATTTGGGAAAAGTGAGAAGTCGACTTCATTTATATACAGTTTTCAAAATTATGCGAAGTTAATGCTAGAATGCCTAGAACATTTTGGATACTCAAAGGCTCATATTGTTGCTCATTCCATGGGAGGTCAAATAGCACTTAATATGGCCCTGATTGCTCCTGAGAAAATCAACAAGTTGGTTTTATTATGTAGTTCCGGATATTTGAAGCGAGCAAAAAAATCCCTCGTGTTTACTTCCTATTTACCTTACTTTGATAAGTTCGTTTATTATTATATTCAAAGAAAGGGCGTCATAGATCATTTGAAAAATGTCTTTTTTGACCAAACATTAATTAATGATGAAATGATTGAAGAGTTCGGCAAGCCATTGGACGATAAGGGATTTTATAAGGCTTTAATTCGACTTCTACGTCATCGTGAGGGTGATTTACTGCCAAAACAACTTCAGGATATTCATGTTCCAACATTATTGATATGGGGCGAGGAAGACCGAGTTGTTCCTTTAGAGGTCGGAAAACGATTAGTTAGTGACTTACCAGATGCCAAGTTAATTACCTATGAAAAAACAGGACATTTAATTACGGAGGAACGGCCAGAGCTTGTTTTTAAGAACATAATGATGCATACAATCTAACCTTAAATGATAGGAAAAAAACTAACCTAAAAAGGTGCTTGATAGAGCGCCTTTTTAGGTTAGCTCATTAAGAAAGTTTTTCCTTTGGCTCTTCATAGTAAGGGTCGCCAACCTCTAGAATAAATTGCAGAATGTCTTCTGCTGCTTTTGTATTGATAAAATTTCGTTGACTAATTATCATTTCATTTAGTTTTTCTCCACCATTTTCGAGTAAATTAGTTAATGTATATTTAATTTCCTTAGGTTTTTTACATACTACTCCCAAATTGAAGTTCTCTGCAAAAGTGGGATTATCCTCTTCCTGACCTGGTAATGCGCCAGTAATGATTAGCGGCGTATTGGTAGCTATGGCCTCAAACATAACGTTAGGACTTCCTCTAGTTAAGGCGATATCAGCAGAAAGCATTAAATCTTGAATATTTTTGGTGAAACCATAAATCTCTACTCGATCACCGAATTTTGTCTTAAGGGACATTTCCAGCTTGGTTTTTAAATTGAGATTTTTTCCAGCGACTATTTTAACTTTACAATCAAAATGATTCAGTAAATTTTCAGCTATTTTTTTCATGTTACCGACACCCTCACCACCACTCATGATCAAGCATGTTAAAGGCTGACCTTTGGTATAAAATTTCCGATGATTATAACTCTTAGGGAAAAATCGAGATCGAACTGGAAAACCGGAAACCTTAATTTTCTCATCGGGAATTCCAAACTCAATACACTTATTTTGAGCTTCAAAAGTAGGGCTGATGATATAGTGAGCTCTTTTGTCTGCCCAAAGAGGAAATATATTTACAAGATCGGCAATAAGTGTAAAGAAAGGGATATGGATATCCTGCTTTTCTAAAATATTTAAGATTGATCCATTGAAATTAGGATGAACGGATAAAATTATGTCTGGTTTCACGTCTTCCAATAATTTTAGAAAGTTATCCCTAATTAGGGATTCAATAAAATTGTCTACTAGATGAGGCTTCATAGCAGAGAGTTTCCAAATCATTTTCCAAAGATTCTCTGAATTTCTTATAATGGGTCCGTAGGATTGGCCTATTTTTAAAAGTAATCGTTTGCCGAGCGAAAAACCATCTACTACAAAAATTTTCACGTCATTATGAGTTTGAACTTTTTCACACAGCGATTCTGTAATACTTTTATGCCCATGCCCTGTAATATCAGAGGAGATAATCAGTAATTTCTTTTCCATAAAATCAGCCCTTTTTTAAGATTGCTGTATTTTTTAATTGTTTTATAACTTGCTTATATTGGTTTAGGGAGTATATTGTACCGATAAAACCATCTCTAATTTTGTGATCGGATGATACAGAAAGAATGGCAAGTATTGGGAAGAATTTATTGGTACGAAAACGAAGGTCCTTCCAATAGATCAAATATCCATTTTTTCTTTTGAGAACAAATGGGTATGCATACTGGGTACTAGAAAGAAAATCGGAAACAAGAGGATGGCGTTTACTGTCAGAAACTAGTTCAGGAAAATCTATTTTCTTTAGAAGAGAGTGATCAATCTTTAGAGTACCGTTGGAGTAAACTCCAAATAAGAAGTCTTCTTTAGTTTCAATGATAACGTCCCAATGAAACAAGGAAACACGAGGGATTAATTTGATTCGAATGGAATGATGAAAATGGATATGCAAGTTCCTCTTTATTAAAAGGGTTGAAAGAGTCCGAACTGCAAGGTATAGAAAAATAAATATATAAAGGATTAAAAACACTTTACCCATTTCAAAAAAAGGCAGCAGAGCAAAACCAAGCAAATGTAATACTAGAATAGTAGGATCTACTAATGGGAGTGAGTCAAAGGCAACCCATTTTTTTGAGAAGGGAAGTAAAACTTGAGTACCATGTACATTAAATAAATCAAAGAACACATGCAGAATAACAGCTGAAAATGTCCATAAAAGTAAATGGAGAAAAGAAGCTTCCGGAAAAAAAACATAAATTATACCTGAAACAGCAATACTCCATAAAGGCAATGCCGGTAAGGAATGAGACAAGGAACGGTGGTTTCGGATATAACTTCCTTTTCCCTTCATTCGATAGATAAAGTCAAAATCAGGAGCATTCGAACCAATGACTGTCCCAAATATTACTGCTTGTGACAGGGCAGGTTGATTAGCGACAACAGGATCAATATGAGCTAAGGCAGCTAACCCAAACCCCATAATAATGTGAGAACTTGTATCCATATAATCACTCCTTATCATTTTTGAGTTTAAACCCTTTTGTGTATAAGTAAGTCCTCTTAATTATATTTGGTATGTGTTCCTTCATTCATGATTTAATGTAAAGAATATGTATAGATTCTGTACAAAGAAATTGATTCTTTAAAGAGTGATAAATAGTGCGGGAAGGGGATTGGGATTCGAAACGGTGATGGCGAGTCTATGATTTTGAGCTCTGCAGCAGATTTGGAACATCCCTGCAATACTCCTAATACTTAACTATCATTACGAGTTCATCATAACATGTAATAATATCAATATATTGTGAAGAATTGAACGATTTATGAACTATTATTGTCTATTTATTTTTATACTCGAATTTATATTTTGTTTATATTTGCGATATAAGGAGTTTAGTAATGGCTTCTACAATTAAAGGTAAGCAAATGATAAAGGAGAGGAAAAATGATGGAGAAAAAATTTAAATTAGCAGCAGCAGTTATTCTTAGCTCAATTACTCTATTGGCAGCATGCAGTGATACCACAAATAAAGAGGCGGATGAGAGTTCTTCTGTTGAGACTCAACAGTCAGAAGTGGAAAGTGTTGAAGAAAAACAGACAATAGGCCAAGAAATGGCGGATTTATTAGGTAGTACAAACTGGCAGGGTACTCGTGTTTATGATAAGGATAACAATGATTTAACTAAAGAGAATGCCAATTTTATTGGCTTGGCAAAGTATGATTCAGAGACTGGTCATTATGAATTTTTTGATGGAGAAACTGGTGAGACACGTGGTGATGAAGGCACATTCTTTATGACAAATGATGGTTCTAAGCGTATACTTATTTCCAGTACGATGAATTATCAAGCAGTTGTAGAGATTACAGAGTTAGAAGATGATATTTTTACTTATAAACGCATGGGAAAAGATGCGGATAATAATGAAATAGAAGTTTTTGTAGAGCATATACCGTATGATGAGAATGAATTAGCCTTCTCAACACCAGCTCAGAATTTAACTGCTTCAACAGGAGATATTGTTACAGAGGAAGATGGAGATAATATTCTTGGGAGAACGTTATGGCAAGGTACAAAGGCTGTTGATGAAGATGGCAAGGATGTAACTATGTATAATGAAAACTTTATTAGTTTAGCAATGTTTGCAAAAGATACAAATCAATATGAGTTTTTTAATCTAGAAACAGGCAAGAGCCGCGGAGATTTTGGCTACTATGATGTAATCCATAATAATAAAATCCGTGCCCATGTTTCAATCGGTGAAAATAAGTACGGTGCAGCCTTAGAGCTTACTGAGTTAAATGATAACAGATTTACTTATAAACGTGTCGGGAAGGATGCCGATGGTAAAGATATTACCATTTATGTAGAGCATGAGCCATATAAGGGAGAGTTAAAGCCATCATTTAGCTTTTAAGTAAGAAGAAAATTCGTTAATAAATCTCCTTTATTAATAATGGAGAAGGGAGATTAAAGATGACCATTAAAAATCGATTTTTAACTTCTTATATAGGTGGTATTGTGATTGCGAGTTTCTCCATTCTTGCAATCTTATGTATTGTGTTTTATGTGACGACAGGTACTGTCCCGACTCCGAAAACATGGTATCAAACCTTTACGAAGCAACGCTCCTTGAGTCCGGAAGAGGAGCTTGCTTATGTTGAACTTCGTAATATGGCAAAGACCATTCCAGACAAGCTTTTAGCAGAAGATGTACAAAAAAATTTCCAAGAGATTGAGAAAAAGTCACTCGGAGTTGTCATCCGTCAAGATAAGGATATTTTGTACTATTCAAAGGGGTTAGTTGAAAAATCACTTGTTGTTCATTTTCCAATCTTTGATACGAATAATATTGAAACTAAAGGGACAATAGATAACGCGGGGCGACTATATCGTTATATTAAGTTTGATTTTTACTATAGTGATCAGACGAAGGGGAGCATTCTCGTGTTAAAAAAGGAAAACACTCTGCTAGAGTTTTTTACTAAATGGGGAATTGCTATTATCATTGTCATTCTTCTAGCGTCAGTTGGAGCGGTACTCTTTTTGAATCAGTTGTTACGCAGAACCATTATAAAGCCTTTGGAAAATTTAGGACAGTTCATGTCTGAGATGCGCGAGGAAAACTTAATAATGGAGGCACCTTCATTGCCTGCTAGTACTGCAAAGGAAGTGCACCAGCTGAAAAATAACTTTGAGAGTATGCGCGCGACTCTTTTAACATCTAAAAAGGAAAAGCAAAATCTTGAAAATAACCGTAAGGAATTAATTGCCAGCATATCTCATGATTTAAAAACTCCCATAACATCAATTATTGGTTATATAGAAGGCCTGCAGGAGGGGGTTGCGGATACACCTGAAAAGCAGGAAAAGTACTTAAAGACTATACATTCCAAATCACTAGCACTGAATCGATTAATAGAGGAGCTCTTTCTTTACTCAAAGCTTGATGCAGAAGCAGTTCCCTTCCATTTTGAACGTATAAAGCTCTCAGATTTTCTTGTGCATATGGCGGAAGAATTTCAATTGTATAATCAAGCTGTTAAATTTCAAGTAAATGCCGTTGATAATTTGTATGTTTCTATTGATCGTATGCAAATGAATCGGGCATTTAATAATCTATTTGAAAATAGTTTAAAGTTTAAAAAGCTAACGGAGCCATTAACGATAACGATAGAAGCAGTGATGGTTGCTGATAAAGTTGAAATTCGTGTAACAGATAATGGACAGGGCATTGCTGAGGTTCAACTCCCTTATGTATTTAACCATTTTTATCGAGGGGAAGCGGCGCGTACAACGACGACAGGAGGTAGCGGCTTAGGACTTGCTATCGTTAAGCAAATCGTCGAAAAACACGATGGTCAGGTAACCATTCAAAGTAGATTGCAATATGGAACGACAGTAACAATAATAGTGGCAAGGGTATAAAGGAAGGTGTCTCTATTGGTACCACCAAAAGTATTAATCATTGAAGATGATATAAGTATTGCTGAGCTGCAAAGGGATTATTTGGAGATCCACCAAATGGAAGCAGAGATTGTAACGGATGGTTTGGAGGGTTTAAATCGGGCATTAAATGAACCCTATGATTTGATTGTCATTGACTTGATGCTTCCTTCGATGGATGGCTTTGAAATTTGCCGGAGGATTCGTGAAAAGAAAAATATTCCCCTTATGATTGTTTCGGCGAAAAAGGAAGATATTGATAAAATCAGAGGGCTTGGGTTAGGTGCAGATGATTATATGACAAAACCATTCAGCCCGAGTGAACTCGTTGCACGTGTACAGGCTCATATAAAACGGTTTAAGCAGCTGACTGGTGCCGGACAATCACAGGATATATTAGAGTTAAAAGATATCCTTGTCGATAAGGGTGCAAGAAAAGTATTCATCTTAGGGCAGGAATTTATTTTTCCGACGAAGGAATTCGATTTGCTCGTATTCTTTATGGAGCATCCCAACCGTGTATGGACAAAGGAGCAGCTTTTCAGGCAGGTTTGGTATATGGATGATTTAGAGGGTGATGTTTTTACCGTTGTAGTTCATGTAGGGCGCATTCGGGAAAAATTAAAAAAAGGTAAACTGTCAGAGGTACCAATTGAAACGATTTGGGGAAGCGGTTATCGCTTTAATAGTTAAATGGAATGTTTCATATGAAACATTTATTAGTTATTAAAGAACCTATTTTTCCTCCCAAAGGTTAGGCGGTTACTATATAGTTGGCTTAGATTAGATGAGTTCGGTATGTACCGAACTCATTTTTTTTGCCTTTTTCTGTTGCCAATTCTAGTGCTAGAGGGGGTTACAGATTACAAATTATATTCGTAAATAAGTGAATTATTGTGATGAAGGATCCTCGCCTCTTTTTGGTACTTTTAGAACAATTCTAAACATATTCTTATAAAAGAAAATGGGAGGAGGTCAAAACAGTGAAAAAAGTTAAAGTTGGTTTACGGCCGATTGTAAGTAAGATAAATTTACCCACTGTGTTGAAAACTGCTGTACTTCCAGGTGACTCTGTTGAAAGATTATTTATTACAACCCAGGTGGGAGAGATTTTTTACATAGTTAACGGAGGTATTAGGACCTTTTTAGACATTCGTCTGCAAATCATAAAATTAGGTACTAGTGGCGGATATGATGAAAGAGGACTGCTAGGACTGGCCTTTCATCCTAATTTTAGTTATAACGGTTTATTTTACCTACATTATTCTGTGGCTGGAACACAAGGGCCAGGTGTTCAACTTGAAGATTTCAAACCAGATCCGTGTAATCCTAAAACTTTAAACTTAAGGTGGTCAAATAGAGAATCCCAATTTGACCATATAGATACGGTAGAAGAATGGAGCTTGCAATCTAGTAGTCATCCTAAAAAAGTACGGACATTGCTTAACATAAGAAGGCCTTTTTCAAACCATAATGGTGTCAATAGTTTAAACTTTTCACCTGAAACAGGAAAACTTGTTTTAACAACCGGAGATGGTGGATCAGGCTATGATCCATTTAATTTGAGTCAAGATGATATGGAAATTGCCGGTAAAATTATTGAGATTGATATAAGTAAGAATACATATATCAACAATCCACCTGTCATAACGCGTTTTAATGAGATGCCTCCATCCATGCAGGATATGCTCACGGTTATGGCCAAAGGGGTCCGAAACATACCAGGTATTTCGTTTCAAAGGTATTATAACCAGGTTGTAAAATATGCAGGCAATGTGGGTCAGGATTTAGTCGAGTCGATTTATGCGTTCATAGACTATAAGCCGTTAGCGGTAACTCAGCTTGTTAAAGCTTATAATGTCCATTCTAAGTCCAACCAAAAAGGATTGATAAATTTTGGTTGGCGCGGATGGGAAGGGGATTTTCCTACTTCAATTATCAGAAACTGCACTAATAACTCAGCAAATGATGAGAAAATATTTGCTTATTACAATGAAGCAGCCATGCTTTCGGGAAGGCGACTTCCGCCATTATCCAGTTATTTTCATGATGATAAAAGACCTGATAGGTTTAGTGGTACAGCACTTACTGGCATTCAGCCATATATGGGTAATGAAATTCCAGATTTAACAGGAAAAGTTGTTTTTACTGATATAGCACAGAAAGGTTCTCAACTGAAAAGAGGTGTTCTAGCCTATACAAGTGTCAAATCCTTTGGCAGACAAAACGACTTTAACGTGGTTCAAACTGATTACGACTTTGGGTCTCAAGCAGCAAATTATGTTAGCTTGGGATCAAACCTAAGTCAAACCAAGCTATATTTAGGAGTTTATGGCTCTATGAAGGTGGCTGATTATAATCAAGGGACTGTTTTTGAAATAGTTCCATGACTGTTGAGATTTAATTTTACTAGCTAGTAAACACGCTTTAATCTTTTAAAAATGACCAAAGCAATTTCAATCCATAACCAGCTATAAAGGAAACAAAAGAAAAAGATAATCCCAGTTGTAAGATAGGAAAAGGAACCTGAGAGGGCTGGACCTAAAATTGGATAGCGCAGGAAAAATAGCAGGATGCTGATGCCTATCATTAAGGAAAAAGCTCCAGCTGCAATAATACTTATTCTGTGTCTAAGGAAATAAAAGGCTGTTCCTATGCCAAGTCCTAACAATCCTGTTGTAAAAGGAAATACAATTAGTTCAGTTGGCTGCAGAATGAATAACAATATAATTGTTTGAAAATAAACCAATAATCCAAATGGAACGGAGAGCATAGAAAATAACAATATAGGTGCCGTGGCAAGTGGGCTGAAAAGGTATCCGATACCAGGGAAAAGACCGCCAGCTGCTTGGAAAACAGCTGCAATACAAGCAAAAATTGCCCCTAAAATGAGCTTTTTCGTTTTTTTATGGTTTTTGAATGTTCTTTTAGCTAAACGCACTTCTTCAGAAATAGGCTTGAAATAATACATCATATCACCTCCATTCTTTATGCTTCCATACATTATATATAAGAGGTGAAACGAATATTAATAAATATAAACATCTAAACCCAAGCAGACCAAACTGGCCTCCTTGGGTTTATTTAATTTAGGCGGTAAGGACAAAGATTTATTCTATCTGTACAGACTCTATTGGCGTCAACTTCCATAGACTGTAGTGACAGAAATCTGTATTTCAAAATCGTTAACATGTCATTCTGCAGTGTCTCAATCATGTTAAGTCGTTAATCTGAAAAGAGGGATATTATGTATCATTATTATAGAACCACTGAAAATCAGCCGAATATTATTTCATTTGCACGTGGTGATGTAAATGGTGATAGAGTACCTGATAATGTTTATTTAACCGGTATAAAGACTTCGGATAGTCCTTTTATTCAAAATATTATTCTTCATATTCAAGATGGAAGAACTGGCGAGGTAAAAAGTGTGCCTCTTCGTGAAAATGCTGGCTATAATCCTACTTTATTTTTAGGTGATTTTACTGGGGATGGAATAGACGATATGTTTATTAGCATTGCGACTGGCGGCAGTGGGGGAATAATGTACCATTATATTTATTCTTCCGCAGGAAATACTGTTAAACTGCTGTTTGATTTCAATATATATAATGAACAATATCAATACGAGGTTACGTATCTAGACAATTATAAAGTAAAGGTTGTCAGTAAGTTTAATAGTAAAAAGTATTTGATAGATATCTCTACAAGAGATGCAGCCTATTTAAATGAAATTTATGACCAAAATGGTAAATTGAAAAGCCCTATTACCGGTTTTGTGAATCCACTAAGCGGTTTATACCCTGTCGATTTTGATTCAAATAATGTGTATGAACTATTAGCTTACCAAAAAATTGCTGGCAGATATAATGCTGATTCATTAGGATATGTTTTGAATACTTTAGGGTGGCTAGATAATAGATTTGTGTTGCAGAACCAGTATACAGCTATATTTGGTTATTAATCATGATTTTGAAAGAGGCCGGCGTGTTCACTAAACAAAAAGGCTACAATAATTTAATTTTCAATCCATGAAAAGCAAATTGATTGTGCTTTTCCGAGTGAATGACTTTTCACTCTATCAGCTATTTAGTTAAGGCTTATTCATAGTCCTTTGCAGAACTGGACTACGGGGTACTCGAAGCATTGCAGGCAAACTGGTGGCAAATAATCTTTCAAGCTGTCATTCCTTCCTCGCTCACCTATATTATTTCGTGGACATTCTTAAGGTTTGAAATAGACTTTGCAGTTGCAGTGGCAATGGGGGCAGCAGCGGGTATTGGATTTGAAATGTTCATGGCAAGCAATTTTTATTTGGATATTAGAGAAATAGGAGCAATCACATATTTTATTTTGGCTATTGCTGTTCTTTTGGAACTGGTAGCAATACGGTTAAAAGGAAAGCTAAAGGTTAATAGGTAATCTTCACCTGAGAAATGCACTTAACTCGCCCTTTTTCCCTTATATTAAAACGTAAAGATGATTCTTATAAAGTAGGAATCATTTTTTTATGCCATTTATATGTTAAAATTATGTCAATTAAACTAGATGATAATATAAGTTTTAGAAAGCGGGATATGTATGTATAAGGTTGGTGTTGTAGGCCCAATGCGATCTGTTGAGAGAATATTACTTTATGCAAAAGAGCTCGAATCAAATCTCTCATTTGTTGGCTACTCTTACGATATTGTGAATGAAACAATGGATATAATGGAAAGGCATCATCAAGAAGTGGATTTTTGGCTGTTTTCAGGCTATATCCCTTATAAAATTGCACAACAATCTAAATATTTTTCAAAAGATAGAATGGAATATATTTATACGACAGTAAATTCGTTTTATCGTGGTGTAGTAGAGACGAGTTATGAAATAGGCAAATTAGCGAAGGATGTAAGTATAGACATATTACATATACCAGAAAATAATTATGCAGAGGAAATGGCTGATTTAGATAAGCTGTTAAATAATGTGTATATTAAAGAATTTACCTCTACTACAGCAATTGGTGAAATTATTGACTACCATCTGGCGCTCTGGAATGAACAGAAAATCGACATGGTCATCACAGTATATCCGACAGTGGAAGAGAAATTAAAAGAAAAAGGCATACCTGTATATTGGACCGGTCCACTTAAATTGGATATTTCCCATACCTTGCAACTGTTTAGTGAAAAAATCCGCACATTTTATTATAAAGAGACCCAAACTACAGCCTTAGTTGTTCAAGTGAAGGATTTTTTTCAAATCAAGATGGCTAATAATAATGGTTATGGAATACATTTTCTGCTATTAGACATGAAAAAAATTATCTTACAACTATGTGAGAAGGTTGATGGGTATTTAATTGATGAAAGCAATGGACGGTTTGTTCTGTTCAGTTCCCGAGGCATTGTCGAGCGGAATATTAATGCAATATTCGAGATGATCGGCAGGTTATCAGCGGAAACAGATCAGCCTTGCTTTGTTGGAATAGGTCATGCCTCGACTGTTTATTATGCAGAAAATTACGCCCACCAAGCTTTACAGCATTTAGCATTAAAGAATGCAAAGGGAATTGTTGTTATGCAGGAAGATGGGGAAATAACAGAACTTATTGAAGGATCATCACAAGTCACTTATACAACTCGTGTTCAGGATAAGGAATTAATAGAGAAGCTCAAACAAACGTCGATAAGTGTGAAAATTTTTGCGAAGATCGAAGCAGTCATTAATGATATGAAACTAGAACCGTTTAGCGCAAAAATAATAGCTAAAGAGTTAAATATGACAGAACGTAATGCACAGCGGATTCTTTCAGAATTAGTTAAGGTTAAATTAGTTGAACTTTGCGGTGAGGAAAACCGGCATTCAAGAGGAAGACCTTCAAAGCTGTACAAATTAAGCAAGTAACTAAATAGGATTAAAAGCGGGTACCCCAAATAGAAACTTTTCGGGTGCCCTTTTCTTTTATTTGTCTGAAAGTTGAAAATATAAATTGCAAGCCACGAATATTGGAATTATAATTTACGTATATATAACGAAAAATTCGTTAAAAGGAGGAGTAGTATGGAGGGGAAAATTCTAGAGAAAAAAGTTCGTAAGATGTTAGTAGTTTTACTTTTCTTAGGCTGGGCATTAGGTAATCTTGATAGATATTTAATCAATTATGCTGTTGTGTATATTGGGGAGGACCTTTCCTTATCAGCAACCGAAACCGGTCTGATTTTAAGTTCCTTTTTCCTTGGCTATGCTCTTATGCAATTGCCTGGAGGAATAATGGCTGATAAATTTGGCGCTAAACGGGTCTTGTTAACAGCTGTGATTGTTTGGTCCATCTTTACTGGTCTGACAGCTGTAGCTTGGACATTAAGTATTATGCTGGGAGTTCGCTTTTTATTTGGAATCGGGGAGGGCGGATTTCAGCCTGCTGCATCCAAAGTAATTTCAACCTCATTTCCTGAAAATGAGCGAAGCAGAGTAATGTCTATTATGCTTTCTTCAGCAGGAATTATGGGTATGTTTGTACCAATTCTTTCAGCAGCTTTATTGATTACAATTGGTTGGCGGTTATTCTTTGTGATTGCAGGTTTATTAGGAATAATAATTGCCTTTTTATATTGGAAGTACGTGCCGAAGGACAAAATGGAGCAATCCTCGGATGAAAGGCCGCAAGTAAAAGGGATTTTACAAAATCTATTAAAGATGCGTTTAATGTGGAGTTTAGTTATCTCTTACTTCACGATTTACGCAGTTAACTGGGGTTTAAACTCATGGATGCCGACGTATTTGTCAGATGTACGTGGACTAGATTTAATTTCAATTGGCTGGTTACAAATAATTCCTGGTGTTGTAGCAATTATTGCAATGCTAGGCAGCGGGTTTTTAATTGATCGCTTGGAGCTCAAAGTAAATAAATTTATCGGAGCATTATGTGCTTTGCTTCTCGCAGTCTTCCTTTTGTTAATGTTTAATGCAGAGTCAATCATATTATTTATTACGTATCAATGTATCGTTACACTTTTAGTGACTTTCATAGCATTATTACTGCCGTCTTTTGTGTTAAAAAGAATTCCTTCGAATTATGCTGGAACGGCTATGGGAATGGCAAACACTGGTGGTCAACTAGCAGGTTTTGTTACCCCAACATTAATAGGCTTTATGGTGGATGCCTTTGATGGCTCCTATGAGGCCGCTGTTTGGATGTTAGTAATAATTTCACTTATTTGTGTTGGTTCCATCCTAACAATATCACAAAAAAATCCTACTGCTACGGAGGACGAAAATGAGTACAGCACATTATAATTCATTTAATATAACAGACTTTATTCAAGCGAAGAAAGATACCTTTATTACTATTAGCGACAAAATATGGGGAAAACCGGAACTGCATTTTGAGGAAAAATACGCCGCATCTGTTATGGAGGAGGCAATGCTTGCAGAGGGGTTTGCTGTTGAGAAAAATATAGCAAACCTAGAAACAGTAGTAATGGGCAGCTTTGGTAATGGTCCAACTGTAATTGCATTTTTAGGTGAATATGATGCCCTGCCATTTTTAAGTCAAAAAGGGGGGATAGCAGAACAGTCCCCCATTAAAGAGAATGGCAATGGGCATGGTTGTGGGCATAATTTGTTAGGAGCAGGAGCATTTGCCGCAGCTGTGGCTGCGAAGGAATATGTGAAAAAGACTAATGCACCATTTACTATTCGTTTTTATGGATGTCCAGCAGAAGAAAATGGTTCAGGTAAAGCTCATATGGTAAAGCATGGTGTGTTTGACGATGTAAATATGGCAATAACATGGCACCCGATGACGAACAATACAACAATGAATTTAAAATCACTGGCAAACTATGCTGTAACCTTTAAATTCACAGGAAAAAGTTCTCACGCTGCAGCAGCTCCGCATCTTGGCCGCAGCGCGTTAGATGCTGTAGAGCTCATGAATGTCGGTGTAAACTATCTTCGTGAGCACATTATTCAGGAAGCACGCATTCATTACGCGGTTACTCACAGTGGCGGAACTTCACCAAATGTTGTCCAGCCATATGCAGAGGTTTCTTATTTGATTCGTGCTCCAAAAAAACAGCAAGTAGTGGACATATATAAGCGGGTTCAAAAAGTAGCACAAGGTGCTGCCTTAATGACAGAAACATCCTTTGAGGAGCAATTTGAAGGTGCGGCATCTGATTTAATTCCAAATGCAACACTTGCTAATGTGATGCAAAAGGAGTTTGAAAGGGCACCGTCTCTTCAGTTTAGCGAAGAAGATTATGCGTTTGCTGAGAGGATTTTTCAATCATTAGATGAAGAAAGCAAGGCTGCAGCATATATGTATATGAATGCTGAGCAAGTGCGCTCAATAGGTGATAAACGCTTAAGTGAACACGTAACACCACTATTTCCAGAGATGGTAATGTATGGGTCAACGGATGTTGCTGATGTTAGCTGGCTTACACCGACAGTACAATGTGCAACAGCATGCTGGGTGCTTGGAACACCACCTCATACTTGGCAAGCAGTAGCTGTCGGCAATACTTCAATTGGACATAAAGGAATGCTTTATGCTGCTGAAATTATGGCTCGCACTGCCATTTCCTGTATGGAGAACCCGTTAATTATAGAAGAGGCAAAGCAGGAATTACAGAATCGATTAAAAGATGAAGAGTACTTCACTCTCATCCCAGAAAACTACAATCGCTAAAAGGTGAGAAAAAGCTGCTATCCAATGGGATGGCAGCTTTTCTCATTGAATGCCGGAGCGAATAAATCGTTCCCGATTCTTCGAATAAGCCTCTTTACATAACCGCTTGACCTCCGCATAGTTTTCGGTACAAACAGCTTCATAAACAGCTTTATTCAATAGATTAGCAGAGTAATGTTTTTGATGAGGTGTTAACTTCCAGTTGATAATGCCGAAGTGGATAAGTTTGTCCTTAACAGAATCCATGATTTGCAGCATTCTTTGGTTATTAGCAGCAGTGATCATGCTTCGTGTGAACATCATGGAAGAGTGTACATAGGAAGGATAATCGTCCTCTACCTCGGCAGCAAGCTGCTGATCTAAGTATGTTTTCAGTTCTTCTATATTAAAAGCGAGACCCTTTTCTATAACAGAATCTACGGAAAACTCCTCTAAAAATAGGAAAACTTCCATTGCGTCTAATATTTCCTTGAAAGAAATTTCTTTAACGAAAATGCCCCTGTTTTTTAGAGATGAAACAAACCCCTCTGATTCTAAACGGGAGATGGCACTTCTGATTGGTGTCCGGCTCATGTTCAGCAATTCAGCTAGTTCATTTTCCGATAAAAGGGTTCCAGGCATATAAACTCCTGTCATGATGTTTTCCCTGATTTTGTTGTAGGCGATGTCAACTAAGGAGGACATATTTCCAATTCCTTTCAAAATAGGATTGCACACTTATATTACCTGATACTTTATGCAACCGCAACAAACAAAAGCTAAGGAATTTACTTACATTAACTTAATAGTTCGTTAATATGGACTTTACGTTAAAGCGTTATTCTATTATTGCATTCAAGTTGTATACAAGTTGCATTCAAAGGAGGTTTTCTTTTCCGGCAGTTGTTTTGGTGTTCAAGTTCTTATAAATAGTAGATGCGGCCAAAAAGGAAAAAAAACGAAAATTTCAGGAGGAAATAATGAAAAAACTTCTTTCATTTTTAGTGATTATGCTTATCGCAACGGGGATTTTAGCAGGCTGTGGAACAAGCAGTTCGTCAGGTTCTGCAAAACAGGATAAGTTTGTTATTGCCTATCTGCCACAGGAATCAGATGAACAAATGCAAAAAACATACAGTAATTTTGAAAAAGAACTGTCAGAAAAGATTGGTATCAAGGTAGAAGCATATCAGGCCAACAGCTATAATGCTGCAATTGAAGCAATGAAGAATAATAAGGCTGATATGGCTATGTTTGGTCCGTTTTCATACATAGTTGCTGAAGAAAGAGCCGATGCAGAGCTTATTGCTAACCTAAACAATCCAGAATTAGAGGGACAAGCACCATCTGTTATTGTCGTTCCTAAAGATTCAGAAATTAAAACAATCGCAGACCTTGAAGGTAAAACAATTGGATTTGCTGATCCTGTATCCACGACAGGTCATTTACTGCCAAAATCAACAATTGTTAAAGAGTTAGGCATTGGTGTAGAGGAACTGGAGAAAAGCTTCTTTAAAAGCGTACAATTTGCCGGAGGACATGATAAAGCCCTTATTGGGGTTGTGCGCGGTCAATATGATGCAGCTGGGGTTTCTGCAATGATGCCTGCAATGCTTGAGGAGAAAGGGATTATTGAAAAAGGTTCCTATCGTGTTATTGCAGAATCGGAAGCAATTCCTGTAGGAGCGCCATTTGCGGTAAGAAGCGGCTTAGATCAGGAAATGAAAGACAACATAAAAGAATTTTTATTGAGCTATGATGATCCTCAGTATTTTAAGAATATTCTCGGTACTGAAAATGCAAAATTTGTTGAAGCAACTGACAGTGAATATGACCAATTGCGGGATATTGCTGAAATGCTTAACTTAAGTCCAGAGCAATTATTGGAAAGTTAAGGAGGAGAATATATGTCAGCACGTAATAATGCTTCATTGAAAGCAGCTGAAATGCGAAGAATGAAGGGTACCTTGTCCCTCCTATTCTTCGCCATCTTGATTGGTCTTTCCGTTTGGTTTGTGGAAATGGATATCTTTGAGCTCGTACAAAGCATACCTTTATTTTTTCAATTTTTATTTACTGATTTTTTCCCTCCGAATATTACGGATCTAGGCACATATCTTGGACCTGTTGTTGATACACTTATCTTTGCTGTAGTGACAACATGTTTGTCATCCTTTTTGGGAATTGTCATTGGATTTTGTATGGCACATAACACGACACCCCATTCATCTGTTCGGCTTTTTTTAAGAGGTGTTATTGCCTTTTTAAGGAATATTCCCTTCTTAGTATGGGCTTCTATTTTGGTTGTTATATTCGGAGTTGGAACGATGCCGGGGCTGTTTGCGCTAGTCCTGTTTGGGACAAGCTTCTTATCCCGAGTCTATGCAGAATCAATTGAGGAGCTGAATAAGGACGGAATGGAAGCTCTTGATGCCTGTGGTGCATCCTATTTCCAAAAGATTAAGCATGGAATTATTCCGCAGTTCTTGCCAAGCTTTTATTCATGGACGCTTTTTATGTTTGAAATTAATATCCGTGCTTCTGCCATTCTTGGTCTAGTAGGTGCAGGAGGAATGGGAAGCATCTTGAAGCAAACGATGGATCTGTTTCAATACGGCAAAACCTCTACGGTTATTGCCATAATGGTTATCCTCATTTTAATGGTCGAGTATGTGACAAATCGGGTAAGGGAGAGATTAATTTAACATGTCAAAAAGCCAAATGCCTATCCCTGAAACATTATTAATGAAAGAAAGTATGTTAACAAAGAAAAAAATTCCAATTGCTCATAAACAGACGAAGAGGCAGCAACAATATTTTTTCACTACAGTCGGAATCCTGTTTATTGTGTGTTTACTGCAGATAGATATAAGCTTCTCCCAATTTCAGGAGGGAGTGGCAAGAATTCCATCTGTTCTGTCCATGATGCTGCAAATGTCCTTCACTGAATTTCCTGGATTGGCTAGTGAAATGGTTGTTTCCTTAGTGACAGCATTTCTAAGCCTTGTCCTTAGCATTGTATTTGCTGTTGTTCTTGCATTTCTGGCAGCAAGAAATACTACCCCAAATAGACACATTGGGATGCTGCTCCGTTTCTTATTTATGATTATCCGTGCCATACCAGCTACTGTTTGGGTCTTAATTGCTGTAGCCAGTATTGGATTTGGAACAATGGCAGGTGTATTAGGTCTTATTTTCCCAACCTGTTCATACTTAGTAAAGTCTTTTTCCGCTCAAATAGAAGAAGTGGGCCAAGAAACAATTGAAGCTTTGCAATCAGTCGGCGCAACATGGTGGCATATCGTTTTTAGGGGTCTAATTCCTACATTACTTACTAGCTTTTTAGCAATTACAGCTTTTCGATTCGAAATGAATGTAGCGGAATCAGTTATTTTAGGGATGGTTGGTGCTGGAGGCATAGGATTGTTAATCCAAGGTTATATCTCCTTCTATGAGTTCAGCAGTCTTAGTCTAGGTATATTAATGGTTTTTATTACGATGTTTTTGCTTGAATTTATGACAACCCAAATTCGCAGGCGCATGTCCAATTAGGAGGATTATGATGGAGAGTATCCTTAAAATTACAAATCTAGCAAAAAGATATAATGGTGGCACGCTAGCATTAACAGATATTAATCTTGAAGTGAAAAAGGGTGAATTTATTGCGGTAATTGGACCAAGCGGTGCAGGAAAATCAACTTTGCTTCGCTGTATCAACCGCTTGATTGAGCCGACAGAAGGATCAATCGAATTCCTTAATCAGCGTATAGAAAAAGCAAGCAAAAATGATCTGAGAAAAATCAGATCAAAAATGGGCATGATTTTTCAGCATTATAATTTGATCTACCGATCAAGTGTCCTTGAAAATGTTCTTCATGGACGCTTAGGTTATATGAGCTCAGTTGCTGGAGTTTTTAATCGTTATCAAGAGGCTGATAAAAGAGAGGCAATTATGCTCCTTGAA
>Ga0209795_10000783_pt1 | contig 22477 bp, 20 predicted proteins | sample AgamicOrMarz_FD_187166 | JGI IMG/M metagenome (GOLD analysis project Ga0209795, IMG submission 187166) | Agave microbial communities from Guanajuato, Mexico - Or.Ma.rz (SPAdes) (version 2) | ecosystem: Host-associated > Plants > Phyllosphere > Phylloplane/Leaf | place: Guanajuato, Mexico...
AGCTGTACCGATTGTTTTAATGGTTCTTTCTTTTACGATTTTAGCGTCAAAATCAATAGCGCTAATAGCTACAACATCTTTAGAAGAGTCGTGGTCTGCAAAGATTGGAGCATAGCCGCTTAAACGGTCATAGTCGCCTTCTTTGTAAATGTCAGAATACGTAGTGTGTTTATGCTTCGTAACCATTTCTAATGATTCTTGTGAGATAGGGAACTTATCACCAATCTTATAGCCTTGTCTTGCTAAATTTTCATCTAACGCTAGAATTGTTCCATCTGTAGACAAGATATATTGATTTAAGAAGATTTTCTTATGAGCAACAGTCCAAGAAAGAGTGTTACCGATTTCTTTTAACGCTTTTTCATTTTTAGTTGCTAGATTTTGAATATCGTCTTTTGTTAAAAGCCCAATTGTTATATTTGCACATCCAATGAGCTCCGTGCCTGCTGCATTCTTAATTTCCTTGTAGCTAATTTGATAGTTAACTAAGGACATAACTAACACGCATAATGCAAACATAGCACTTATAATAGTTCCGAGTTTTTTAGTGACTGTTTTTTTCATTGAATAAAAAGTCGCTTCCTTTCAGGTATAAGTGTTACAGGATTTAGTTAAATCTTGCATAGTGTTATTTTCTGAGTAGGTAACGGCAAGAAAGATTAAAACTTTAGTAAAAAGATTAAAAAGTTTTCTTACTAAAACAGAAAATAATTTCCAGTGCGGTGACACTGTTTGTACTGGTATAATTATCTAGCTGAGTTAATGAACATTTATTATTAATTTACATATCGGTTAAGCGTTCCTTTCATGTATAAAACAAGTTAAATATAAGTAAATAAAACAAATTAGATGTATGGTAATACCGGGATTATAGATAAGTTTCATCTAATAATTAAATAACCGTGGTAAAATGCTTAAAAATTTTTGAGGTGTTTTATATGCGAGTATTTAACGAAGGAAATATGTATTTTGCCACGAGTTACCGAGAAGATGAAATTAAATGTTTAGCGAAAGCCAAACCGACACATCTACTAACTTCTTTTCCAATGTGGAGCAATAAAACGGAGGATAAAGACTTATTTAAAAATTTAATTGAACGAATTGGATATCAACCTGAACAAATCATTGTTGATTCTGGGTCTTTCACGTTTCGTGATGAAGATTATGGTCTAGATGAATTAGTTGAAACATATATCGAAATGATGGAAGAGGATGGTAAGGAAGTCGATTTAAATAATGAAATGGATTTGATTCTATTTGCTCACTGGTGGTTCGGTGAATTTGAAGAGGATTTTTATAATCAAGATAAAAACGGATTTAGCTTGTTTCAACAATACTTAAATTTCCTTTGCGTGAATGGGCGCTACTATGACTATTGCTTTTCTTTGGACAGAATGGGCGATAATGAAGAATCGTTGCTTCCGTATCGAATTATGAAAGCTCTTGGTTTTCCGGTATTACCTGTCTACCAAGCAGCAAAAGTAATTGATGGTGCCGTATTAGCAACAGAAGACTTTCATATTCTGGAGTACTATGCTAAGCGTTCTAATTACATTGGCATTGGCGGGACTGCAATCTCAAAGGTGAAAGGCTATACCAAACAAAAACGAATTGACATTATAAGACCAATTCTTGAGAGGTTTCCAGATGTCAAATTTCATCTCCTTGGAACACTTGACCCTGCTATTATTGAGGCATGTCCAGAACTATATAGTTTTGATGGTCAATGCTGGCTCCAAAAGGTAAGGAAAGAAGAAAAGATTGCACAAACAATTAAATACCTTAATAATAAGATGACGTGGTTTAATCACAAACGCTTGGAAGCACAACAAACATTGAAAATAACGAATAATGGACAATTAGAGTTTAATTTTGCTGGATAGCAAAATGAACGCAGCAAAGCTTTTTAGTTGCGTTCTTTTTCGTGCAGTACATTCCTTTTATCAGATGACTTAAAATAGAGAAAAATTGTTTAAAATCGACGTTTTGAAAGTATAAATTGTGTCGAAAGGAAATATTAACAATAGTAGGAGGGGGATAATTTTTGAATAAGACAGCTCAGAATAATCAACCATTGATTGAATTAGCAAAGTATTACATGGAGTTTCTTGAAAATGACTTCAAAGTAGGGACAGCACCTAAGAGAGTTATTGAAACTCAACACAAAGAACATGAATTTGTATACTATCGTAATTTAAAACATGATGTAGAACAATTGCTTGTTAAAGAAAATGATGGTGAGCTTATCGTCAATAGAGATAGTTCATTTGTAAGCTTAACAACAGAGAAAACAGAACATCTGAATGACCTTATAGTTAATAAAGATTTAAAAGGTATTGAAGATGAATTAGAAAACATTCAAGACATAAAACCTTATTTTAATGCTGACAGAACCATTAAAAATGTGGAAAGGTTTTTAAAAACATATGTTAAAAGTGAATCCGGCATTAATCCACCGCTTGATTTATTAAAACAAGACGGTCAAATAGTAGACCTCTATCAGTATATAGAAGAAAAATATGAGCAACAAAAAATGGAGAACGATACGCAGTTCTACTTGTATATTGGCTCTATAAAACATAATAAAAAACAGTATCCACTTTTCTTTATTCCGCTGGATGTAGAATTTAAAGGTAGGCAATCATTTGAAATTGAACTGGGTAATATCATTCACATACATAAGAAAGCTATTGAAAAAGTGCATGCTGATTATCGTAAAAAGCATCCTCAAACCCGTATGTTAATTGTGAAAGACCGTAAAATTATCCGAGGAGAGCGCGAGTCCAGAGAAGCGGATATTAATCAAATGCAATTATTAGTGAATGACATAGCAGATACGTTTGGTATACAGCGAATTTCGCTATTTGAAGAAGAAAAACAAGAAGAAGGGAACCCAGAGATTCAGTTATCTAACCATTTTTCATTTGCCTTATTTGAAAAAAGCGATGAGATGATTCTAAATGATTATGCTGAAATGCTTGACCTTATTGAACAAGACGGTGATACAAGTTTAGCGGATAGCTTCTTTTCAATGACAAGAGATTATCTAACAGGTAACCCTAAACCTTTTGAAAAAATTATAGATGCTGATTATGATAACAAGCCGCTGCCTGAAAAGTTTTCTTTTCCAAGTCCTATTCCACTTAATAAGGAACAAAAACAAATTGTTAATGCGTTAAATACTGAGGGTTGTGACAAAGTAGTGGTAGAAGGACCACCAGGGACAGGGAAAAGTCACACCATTTCAGGAGTTGCCTATGATGCCATCATTAATGGTAAAAGCGTTCTTATTGTATCTGATAGCATGGAAGCACTAGATGTAGTAGAAGACAAAATTACAGAAGTGCTAAGTAAGGTTGAAGAAGAGAATATTAGCAATCCAATACTTCGCTTGGGTAAGAAAAACAGCAATCTAAGTGAAATCTTTAACCAATCAAATGTAGCAAAGTTAAAAATGCGATTTAAACGCTACTCTACCTTCTTAGAACGCAACACAAAAGAGTTAAAAGAAACGGAAAACGAGATTCAATCTCTTATTAAAAAAGAGATTGAAATAGGGGAAAAACTTACACCGAAAGTCATGGAGCAAACATTTAAATATGAGCCTATTTACGAAGAAAAATGGTCAAAGATTATCCCGTTAGAAGACTTTTCAGATACTGGCGAGTATGAAATCGATTATTTAATTGCGACATTGAATACATGGTACAAACGAATGCAGGAAACAAAGGCTGAATATACGCATCTTAAGGATGCTTGGAACGTTAAGTGGGATAAAGATGGTGAGAACGTTAATCATCCGCAGCTCCTAGAACAACTGAATGAACAACTTCAACTGTTAAAAAAGGATGTAACAGATGAAGGGAACTTAGAATTAGTTGCAGATATAACAAAACCAAAAGTAAAAGAACTTCAATTGATGATTGAAGAATTAGAATCAGCTAAGAGTCCAATATTCGGTTACTTTCTAAAGGGTTCCGTTATTAAAGAAATTCAGTCTCGTTTCGTTCAAGCATTCCCTTCAGTTAAACTACAATTGAAGGATAGATTAGCAAAAATGAAGATGGAGCTTGAGTATTACAAAAAAAAGCGAGAAGAAAGTAGTGAGTGGGAAGTTTATGGATTAGATGTTTTTTCTTTATTATCCACTGAAAAGATTAATTCTTTAGTTGAAAGTATAAAGAGGTTAAATCAGTCAGTAGAGAAGGTGCACAAAGAAGATGACTATTATGCGCATATTCAAAGAGCATTAAACTTAGATAAAGAAGACATTGCATCATGCTTTACCAATCCTTTAGGTGCTCTAACTGAGAGTGAGTTTAACGAGTTAATAACTTATATGCAAAACGTTTGTACAATAAATAACAATAGTTATCAATTAGCGGAGATTGACATCAATGAGTCAGTTCGTAAGTATGAAAATATGTTAACCACTAAGATGAATTATATATTAGACCAAAACTTATTAGAGTTCTTGGATAACAATCGGACTGATGCCCAAATTATACGTAAGCAACTTCGACAAAGACGTAAAATTCACAAAGAACAATTTATGCAGTTAATACGAGCTTTTCCTTGTATTATCGTGGGTATTCGTGAGTTAGGTGAAATGATTCCTCTTGAACCAGGCATTTTTGATTTATGTATTATTGATGAAGGGTCCCAGGTTTCAATTGCCCAGGCTTTTCCTGCTTTAGTTCGAGCGAAGAAGGTATTAGTGTTGGGAGATAGTAAGCAATTTGGAAACGTTAAATCAACGAATGCTTCTCTTGAACGCAATGAGAACCTATTTAGAAACGTAAAAGAAAGCTTTGCTGGTACAACCCAACAAAGTAATAATGTTTTAATGGAAAAAGTGAAGAACTTTGATGTGAAGAACTCGGTGTTAGACTTTGCTACTAACATATCTAATTACAATACGATTCTTCGTAAGCATTTTAGAAGTTATTATGAGCTTATTAGTTATTCAAATAAACACTTCTATACAGGCAGCTTAGAGGTTATGAAAATCCGTTCTAAACCACTATCAGAAGTTATTCACTTCTATGAAATTGAAGCAGAACAGGTGAAAGAAGAGAAAAATATTAACAGACGTGAAGCAGCCTTTATTTTAGAAGAGTTAGAAAAACTGAAACAAACTCATTACAAGGGAACAGTAGGGATTATCACGCCATTTAGAGACCAGCAACAATATATAAGTGCGGAGCTTCTTAGAGACAGAAATTTGGCGTATTATGAAGAGAATTTCCGTATAAAGGTAATGACATTTGATACCTGTCAGGGTGAAGAGAGAGACGTTATTTTTTACTCGATGGTTGAAACACCAAACAAACGTAATCTGAGCAGTATCTTCCCTGTTAAGGAACTAGTAGAAGATGAAAATAGACGTTCACAACGTCTCAACGTAGGATTAAGTCGTGCTAAAGAAGAAGTGCGATTCGTCATTAGCCAATCTTTAGATGCCTTTACTGGAGAGATAGGAAAAGCGTTACGACACTTTGAAAGTCAAACCCATCAGCAAGATGTTAGTGAGCTGTATGGAAAAACGGATAAGAAGTCTCCAATGGAGAATAAACTGTTGAACTTGATTACGCAGACTTCATTTTACCAAGAGTATCAATCTAACTTAGAAATTATTCCACAGTTTAACATGGGTAAGTTTATTAAGCAGTTAGACCCTTACGCAGATGTAAAGGATTATAAAACAGACTTCCTAATTGTGTTCCATGCATCTAGTGGTAAGACAAAGAACGTCATCTTAGAATACGATGGATTTGAGTATCATTTCCGTAACCGTGACCAAGTGAACGAATGGAATTATGACTTATTTTATACAGAAGAAGATATTGAGCGTCAAAAAACAATTGAAATGTACGGATATCCATTTATACGTGTGAATAAGTTTGTTATGAACAACGACCCAATTAACTTCTTGAATGAACACTTAGAAAAACATTTAGGTTCTATGGGAGAAAAGGAAAGTGTAGCAAACATCCCAGCTCCGGTTGATAAAGAGGAACAAAAAGAAGAGGATGATACTAACTACAAATACTGCAATGGCTGTGGTTTTAAGAAACCGCGGATTGAATTTTATGATGACCGCTTAAAAACTAAATATGGTTTAAAATGCTTAGAGTGCAAAAGTAATAAAAAGAAAAGTTCTTAAGAAATAAATAAAAGGTGAAACCGTAAAGTATGGTTTCACCTTTCATATTTTTTTGCGAAAAATGCTCACATAAACAGGAATTTTTAGCCATTGTATCGAAGGGGTTAAAGAAAGCAAAAATGAAAATGACAAAAGGATGAGACCAGTTATGTACAGCATATATCAAAACACCTTCAAAACAGGCTTTTTAATTGCTTTAAAAGGAATGGAATACGCACAGAATACTATGTATTGTTTATATAAAACAACTACAGTCTTACCTAAGATAGTATTGCAAGAATCTCCAAGAAAAAATGAAAGAACACAGACATTTACTTATAAAGCTTCTACTTTAGAGTCATTTCCGGCTTACCAAGAAGTAGCTGCTAGCACAAGCACCTATACAGATACTCAAATAAAGGACTTAGTACAAGAAGAAGTCCAAGAGGAACTTACATTTAACGAAGACATGGATACAAATAATGAAGATGTTTCGTCTACCTCATTAGAGGATAAACAGACTGAGGGTAACAAAACAACACCAGAAGACTTAGATAAGTTCTTAAAAAATGATTATGCGTATAAATGGTATTATAATAAACTAGTTTATTATGTCATTCTTAAACAACAAGTGGTATTAAAAGATTTAAAGGGGTTAGTTAAAAACATATCTGAGAATGATGTGAGACAGCTTGTAGACTATATGGAACTAAACGGAATCGTTAGTCCTCAAAACGCTAATTATAAACGTGGTGTCTTAGTCCCTCACAAATACAGTCTTGAGGAACCAATTAATAAGCTAAAGTTTTTTATTTCCGTAGATTCAAATACTGCTAAAAGTGATTTGCGCACACGATTACGATTTATGGATGTTAGCTACAAAGAATTTCACCAAGCGTTTGATGAACTTGTAGAAGAAGGGCTACTTTATTTTAATGGAGGCAAGTACCTAGCAGCAGAGCACAATGAGTGGAAAAAATGGCGTTTAAAAGAGTGGATGAATGAGTCAAAATGAGGTATGATTGTACTAGATTAATTCTTTAATTTGGTAATTACTTCAATATTAATAAAATAGACTGTTAACATATATATTAGAACACAGCCACAGAAAATAGAGAACGGAGAGGGTACTTCATGAACCTTAATCAAACATCAAAGACACAAGTGAGTTGTCTATCAAAAAATATAGCAGGCAAGTTAGTGAACAACTATGCTAAGTAATGTCATATTTAAAGGGCTCATGCATTTCTTGCAGGCTTTCACCGGTTTAGTTACAGCATCTTTAATTTATACATTATATAGCGGTCATGCTAATCAACTGTGGCTGGATGTGTTCTATGTCGTTTTATCATGGTCAATTTTAATTTGGGTGGGAAGACAAGATAGCGTTGTACTGCAAAAGAAATTTAAAGACTATTTCTTTGATGATGAAGAAGACTGGGAATAACTACTCTATACTATGAAATAACAAATAAGGTCCGCTTAATAACTAATACACGCGAAAAAGGGAAGGTGAGGTTTTGGAAAGAGATTATGCAGATTTAGTTGATACATATGGAAGTTATGTGGATGATAATGAAATAAGCCCTTTTGAAACTCATTATGCTTTTCATATTCGTTCAACTTTACATCAGGATTACGAGTGTTTATCTTCTGAACAGAAAAGAGACTTAGAAAAAGCGGATTCTGTTTTAAAAGATAATGTTGTTAAAATGCATGCTCATTTAAGCGAAATATACGATTTCACTTCTTCTACAAAGCCGGATGATGAGTGGTGGTGGCACTTAGATAGGTTTTTGCCTAAAGAAGAAAAATAAGCTACGACACAAGTAATTATTAAATTGCCTGTGTCGTAGCTTATTTTTGTGTGCCAAATGTATAAAAAACCTTCGTTGGGAGACCCTAGTCATAATTTATCTAAACAAGTTTTGTGGAGGTTTTAATATGTCGGACACCAGTGGATTAAAACAACTGAATGAATTGGTTAGAAAATATGAACTTATTAAAGAGATAGAGGAAGCTCTTTATGAGATGGGGCAGTACAAAAAGGCAAAACTTTTATTTTATAAGCAGGAAGTAAGATGGGTTGCTATTCAACAAATGTGCGAAGAATTAAATGTGCCACTCCCAGAAACAAATATAGCAAATTAAAAAGCCTATCATATTATGATAGGCTTTTTGTTACCATCTTCCGCTGGCTCCTCCGCCTCCGGAACTTCCTCCGCCACCACCACGGGAATTAGAACCGGAATCAGAACCTCTAAAGGAAGAAAGAATATTAATTACTAAGTACGTAAGAGTTCCATCAAAATATTTAAAATCTAAGATGACAAGTATAATGACAATAATAACAATGATAATTATAGCAATAGGAGATAGGCTATCATCGCTCTTGTTTGATTGAGGATGAGGCTTACTTACTTTTTGTTGAAAATCATCGCCAAGGTCATATTCCTTAGCAACTTCATTATAAACAGCTTTATATGTCTCCATTATTGCTTTGCTTGTCTTACCTTCTTTTAAATAAGGAATAGCTTGCTTATCACGAATTTCGCCTGACTTAATATCAGTAACGGCTCCTTCAAGACCATATCCTACTTCAATACGAATTCTTTTCTCTTTCATTGCTAAAAGAATAAGTACACCATTGTTTAACTCTTTATCACCAAGTTTATACTTTCTGAAAGCTTCGTTGCTATATTCTTCTAGAGAATTATCTTCAAGAGAGTCAATTGTTAAAATGGCGATTTGAGCCTTAGTGGAATCTTCGAGCTTCTTACCTAACTCTATTATATGTTCCTTATCTTCATCACTCATTACTTTGGCGAAGTCTTGAACATAAATATCACCTTTAGGAGAAGGGATGTCTGCTTCAGCATGTGCAATATGTAAAAAGTTAAAGAATAAACAAATTAATAAAGCAAGTGAAGCAAAACGTTTCATTAGTTAGAGCCTCCAAAATCAACCTTAGGTGCCTCTTTTTCTTTTTCAGTCACTTCAAAGTACTTCTTCTTTTCAGCACCAGCAATGCCAGCAATGATGTTTCCAGGAAACTTTCTAATCGTTTGATTAAAATCAGTAACCCCATCATTATAGTCTTTTCTTGCTACCGCTATGCGATTTTCAGTTCCCTCAAGGCTATCCATTAGGTTCTGAAAATTTTTGTCAGCTTTTAGATTAGGGTAATTTTCTGCTACTACTAACAAGCGACTTAACGCACTAGACAACTCACCATTAGCTTCCGCAGCATCTTCAGGTGTTTTTGCACCAGCAAGTTGCGCGCGAGCTTGTGTTACAGAATCAATTGCTTCTTTTTCGTGAGTTGCATACCCTTTAACTGTGTTTACTAAATTCGGAATTAGGTCAGCACGACGTTTTAATTGATTGTCTACTTGAGCCCATTTATTATCAACATTCTCTTCTTTAGAAACGATACCATTGTATTTACCAACACAAAAAAGCGCTAAAAGAACCACAATAGCAAGTGTAATAATAGTACTCTTTTTCAAAGTAAATTCAGCTCCAATACATATTAAGTTTTCTAAATCTATATAAATATATGTGGTGTAGGAAATAAGTATACCAAATTCAGAGTCAAATAGCTCTAAATATGGATGATTTTATTGAAAAAATACAGAAAAAAAGAACCTACTAAATGTAGGTTCTACGGTTAGAGAGAGGTTAAAAGTCGGTTAAAGCTTTTAACCATAAAGAAATTATAATTCTATTCTTCTAAATTCTCAATAAGTATTTTCAGAATTCATAAATATAGTTTTAATATCATTCTCATTTAATCCTCTGAAAATTTGTAAGATTATCTAACGAAGTTTCCACAACTAAATCTAAGGAATTAGAATTTTAAGACGAAACTATAAGTATAACTTAAATGAGAGGGAGATTATCTTACATGAATATTAACTTTTATACTGATAGTGTTTTTATGTTTGTTTGTACAATTCTTGTAATGCTAATGACTCCGGCACTTGCTTTATTTTATGGAGGAATGGTAAAAAGAGAAAATGCACTAAATACCGCTATGCATAGTTACGCAAGTATTGGAATTATAGCAGTTCAATGGATATTAATTGGCTATTCACTTGCTTTTGGACCAAATTATAGTGGTTTTATTGGCTCCTTTGATTGGGCTGGTCTAAAAGGCGTTGGTTTTACACCTAATGAGGATTATAGTGCTACTATTCCTCACAGTTTATTTATGATGTTTCAGATGATGTTTGCAATCCTAACTCCAGCTATTTTGTCTGGTTCTATTGCAGAAAGGATGAAGTTCGGTCCTTTCTTACTATTCATTTTAGTTTGGACTACGCTAGTATATGACCCTATAGCGCATTGGGTATGGGGAGTGGGGGGATGGCTACGTGAATTAGGAGCACTAGATTTTGCAGGAGGCACAGTTATTCATATTGCTTCAGGTGTTTCTGGATTAGTAGTAGCACTAGTGTTAGGAAAAAGAATAAACCACACACAGACAACTGCATATAGTATCAAACTAACTTTATTTGGAGCAGGATTGTTATGGTTCGGCTGGTTTGGATTTAATGTAGGAAGTGCATTGTCCTTAAATAACGTAGCAATGAATGCATTTATTACGACAATGGTAGCTACTGCAACAGCGGCGCTAGTGTGGATGGTATGTGATTTAGTACTAAATAAAAAGATTAAGTCGTCTGGTAATGCAAATGGAATTATAGCTGGGCTTGTAGCGATAACTCCAGCATGTGGATTTGTAACACCTATAGCTGCTATCCTAATTGGTGCTATCTCATCAATCATTTGTTATTTTTCTGTAACGAAGTTAAAAGAGGTTTTAGGGTATGATGATACATTGGATACTTTTGGTTTACATGGGGCAGGTGGAATTTGGGGCGCAATTGCAACAGGTCTATTTGCTACAGTAAAAGTAAATAAAGCAGGAGCCAATGGGTTATTTTATGGAGGTGGCTTTGAATTAGTTATCAAACAACTAATTGCTGTAGGAGCAACCGCTCTGTTCTGTGTAGCAGCTACATTTATTATCATTAAAGTTATTAATAGGATTTGTCCAATTCGTGTAAATGAAAAACACGAAGAAGAAGGGTTAGATATTTCATTACATGGTGAGAAGGCATATTCTTAATTAAAAGAATATATGAAAAAGGTTTGTTATCTGTTTTGCGGGTAATTAACCTTTTTTAAAGAGTTCAAAAGAAATTCGTGTATAGTATATTAGAAATATACAAAACTATATTACTAACGAAGAGGTGCTTAATTTGTTTAAAAATCCATTTAAGCCAAAATACAAGGTGCAGAGTGGTTTTAAAAGTAAGTTTTCAAGAGAAGAGTTAATGGGTAAACCAAAGGATGCACTGGTAGACATAATTTTAATGTATGAAAAAGCTAACTCTGAGTTATTTAAAACAGGAGCTCTGGGTATTAGAGACGCTTTTAATTCTGGTTCGGAAATGTCTATGAATATGTTTGTAAAACTTACGGAAGCACAGCATGGCTCACTAGAAAATATAGAAAAGTATCTCTTGGAAGGAAAAATAGAAGAAGCGTTAGAAATAATTAATAATCTTAAAGATATTTTAGAAAAGACAAATAAACAACTAAAAAAAGAACCAGATAGTTAAGGCTATCTAGGTTCTTTTGAATTTAGTTTCTGCATTTAAATCATTAAACTACCTGTAAAATATCTTGATACATTCTTCCTTTACGATTACGAGGAATAAATGCTCCCATTTGGTCTTCGTTGTATCCAATACGCAATTTTTTCATTGTGTATCTTTGTTTTGTAAGGTAAGAAGTAACTCGTACAGCCTGTTCTTCAGTAATAAGTGGTGTTTTAAGTAACTTTGGAGTTTCAGCAAGTAAATTGTAAACTTCATTAAGTGTTAGATGTTCCATGTCTCCATCTAATTGAAAGTGTTTAGCTTTACCTCTAATAATTAAGTCTTCAACACCTACTGGAGTTAGTTTTAACATTGATTTAAAATCTTCAAAAGATGGAAACTCTTTATTAATTTCTACTTTTGTAAATTCAATATTATTATCAATAAAAAACTGAACAGCCTTTCTTGAAGATGAGCAAGATGGTTTTACATATACTTTAATTTTGTCGGGTAGGTCGGGTGTGTTAACCACATCTTTCCCCCCTTAGAACCGTACTTGTGACTTTCACCACATACGGCTCAAGCATGCATTTATCAGTTTGTCTTGGTTTTGTTCTAAAAATTAAAAAGGGATTTCTTCCTCTGTTAATTTTCTTTCTGAGAGGATATTAGATAGTAGATTGTGTAGATTCACACTTTCATCCCAGTTGTCCATCCCAGATGTGGTTTCCATGTACATAATAATTTCATGGTAACTCATTGTTTTTATTGTTTTGTTTTCCCACTCATTCCCTAGTTCCAAGTTAAATTCAACTTCCAACTCGTACTCCCGTACCCTTCTTGAAAGTGCCTCTAACATGATTTCTAGTTCATAATTCGTGTAACTTTGTGGATTAAATCCTTGTGTTTTTAACATTTCCTTTTCCTCCTTATGAGTAGTCGGTAATGTTATAACACAGTTACATAGATTGTGGTCATTTTTGTTCTTTAAGCGTCTTTTTGAATGCTTTGGACATGATGTCCGACGGAACTGGTCCTTTTGCCGGGAATGCTATGTGCCATGAAATATGACAGCTAGCATGTACCAGTGCAAGGTTTTTGTATTCATCACTTCCGCCATGATACTTTGGTGTCTTGTGATGAATTTCCAATGCCTCTTCTGTTAGTATGGATGTTCCACATAACGGGCATTTGTGTTTCTGTTTTTTAGCCAGTTTCTGTCTTGACGCAATATTATTCTTTTCGAATAATTTAATGCTTCTCTTTTGGTAGTAGTCTTCAAGGTTACTATCAAATGGAGAGTTTTTGTATTTAACCATGACGTGTTTAACAATTGGAGTCCAAGCCATTCGAATCAGCTGATATTTTCCTGTTGTATCGGTTAATAGCCAGTTGTTCTTACTTTGTCCATGAATATCAGCCTTAAAATAGCGACTGACAATCCATTTCCAACTTTTCGTTGTGTGCAATCTCCGGAGGAAACGTTTCGTTTTCTTCCAAATGTATGCGTCCATTACCGAAAATACTTTCTTGGCAGGAATTATATTCCAATAGTTTGCGTATCCCCTGATAATAGGATTCAGGTCTATAATGAGAGCGGCAACGTTTCCACCTTGGTTCTTTTTAAAGCACTCACGTACTTTATCTACCATTTTGGCTTGGGATTGTTTACTTGGCTTAATAATAAGCTTCCATAATCGTCCTTTTTCCTTCTTGGTAGGATATTGTCTAAAGTTGAATCCTAAGAAATCAAATCCTTCAGAAATGTGAGTCACCTTTGTTTTCTCCGGTGCTAATTCTAATCCACGCTTTTCAAGGTATGGCTTCAGTTTATCATACATACTTTCCGCTTCTTCCTTGGTTTCGCATAGGATTACAAAGTCGTCTGCATATCTAACCACCGTTTTTGTGTCGTAAACTTCATGGTAGACAGTTCCGGTTTTTCTATCCGTCTTGGAACGATAGTTAACTCCTAATTCTGCTTCCATGCCATGAAGGGCAATGTTAGCAAGAAGAGGAGAAACCACGCCGCCTTGAGGAGTACCGAATTCTGTTCTGTGAAAAACTCCATTATCGACGAAGCCCGCTTTGAGCCAACGTTTTACAACGTCTTTAGCAGGGAAGTCTTTAATTTGTTCCATGATATAATCATGGTTCAAGTTATCGAAACACCCGCGAAAATCGCCTTCGAAAACCCATTTTTTCTTGGATTTTGCATCTACCTTATTAAAGATAGCGGCAACGGCATCATGGCAGCCTCTTTTTGGTCTGAATCCGTAAGAAGTAGCCTCAAATTGAGATTCCCATTGCGGTTCCAGTGCCATTTTAACGATGTTTTGATATACCCTGTCAATCATCACAGGAATACCCAACGGTCGTAGCTTTCCTTTATCCTTCTTGGGAATGTAAGTCCGCTTAGTAGGGGAAGGCTTATGATTAAATATATTGTAATCCTTAAGTTTATTAAAGAGTTGTACTCTTTCTTGTGGCGTAGAAGCTTTGTAACCGTCTACCCCAGCAGTTCGTTTTCCTTTATTCAGTTGTGTGACTTGTCGAATCGATATGAGCAATGCTGCCTCACTTCTCATCAACATTCTTTGCAAGTTTCTTACTTTTCGTTTTTCACCAAGACTTTCTGCACGATAAATCCGTTGTTGCAACTTCCTCACATACTGTTCGATTCTGACCCAAGGGACAGAATTCCAATCAGTAAGCGGAGAAGTAGCGGACACTGTTGAAGTGTTTAACATCGCACGTCCTCCTGTTATTAGTTTAGTTGCTTTCCGTTTTTCATCACGTTGCATACCAGCAGGTTTATGAAATAGTTTAAAAACATAAACCTGGGAGCTAATGCTCCTTGGAAGTCAGCACCCTTTCAGGTTATGTCACTAGGACATTATCCGCCGCAGAGCTAACCCCGCTCTGTTCTTTTTCTTGCTTGACGGCATTCGCTTTTTCCAACCTCCTTTGCCCACACGAGAGTTACATGTCTCTTACGATTCACTTACCCTAGTATTGTTTGCGACTCAGCGCTCCTTTCAGATTTATTGGGACTCGTTTGGGTTTACCAAGTTCAGCTTGTTTCAGATACGAGTGGGACAGACCCCTTCTATTCACCGCCTGATGTATAGGTATAATCTTTAGTAAATGAATAGTACTAAAGCGAATCAGGAATGCTATGGTGTCAGTTTTATTTACCATAGGTTGTTATAACGATGTTTATCAAAGGTTCACACTAAGTTAGTCACGAATTGGGTAAGTGTACTTGTTATAAGCCGCTTCAACCCAATTGTTATACCACCCTTTCCCTAGCACGGAGGACCACCTAAAACTGGTAGATTCCACACATTTAACTCTCTTGCAACCGAACACCACCGTTGCCAGTGGAGCCGTTTCGAGCGGGAACATCTGTTATACTCAGAGGTCTAGCAAGCTACCAAAGCCTTGCTAGCACTGAAACATAGGGGTTAAAGCTGCTTCTTGTCGCACATTCATTTTTAACATTCTCCTTAGTAAACATTTTATATATTAATACCCCAAATTGAGAAGAAGTCAAGAAGCAAATTGGGTATTTTATACATAAAATGATATAAACCTGATGAACTGATAATTAGAAAATATGTATAAACAGTTATTTTATAAGTTTAATTCAGAAACTTACCGTTTAAAGATAAAAATCTATAGATTATTGGTTTATAAAATGCAAAAATTATATCTAAAACGACTATAAACATACTATTTAATTTTTCTCCGTTGATTATTTTAGCAGAACAAATGTGTACATACAATATCTTATTTAAAATTAATTCAGCATTTCAAAGAGAATATTTACAGAAAAAAATAAAATACATAAATGAATTGAATACGACTAATTAATCGTATAAAAGAAATATATTGTTAATCATGGTTAGAGTAGATAAAATTAAGGTAGAAAGAAAGTAGTTTGAAGAATATAGCATATGAATTTAGTAACCAATTATGTGCTTTATATAAAAGAATTAAGAAAGTTTACCAAAGCAAAAATCATCCATTAGATAGTGGTTGAATGTTTTTAGGTGTTAAAGCGGAGGATTGGACATTGGGCTCAAGATTAAAGTATGAAAAATATATAGAAAAATGGAAGAAAGCATACGAAGAAGGGAAATCGTTTAGACAAATTGGACTTGAGGATAACGTAGATGCAAAAACCGTTAATAGAACCCTTAGTGGACATGTGACTATTCGGGATAAAAGCTCTTGGAAAAAATACGCACAAAAATGGTATGAACTCCATACTATCCATGGCTACTCAAAATCTCAAATTGCTAAGCAACATAACACGCACACATCAACTGTTTCTAAAGTGTTAGAAAGAGAATTTGGCATCCCCCTCGATAGTCTTAAAACAAAAGGAAAGAAAAGAAAGTATGAACACTTGGCAAAGGACTTTAAGGATATGTACGAAGCAGGTAAATCACTTAAAGAAATTGCTGATAAGCATGGTATTAACAAACAAACTGTCCTAGATTACTTAAACCAAGATGATGTTGAAATTCGAACGTTAAGCCAAGCAATTAGAAAATATGATTTAATTGAAACCTATTTTGATGACATTGATAGTGAAGTAAAAGCTTATCATTTAGGTATGATGTTTGGTGCGGCTGTTGTATTAGAACTTCATAATGGATATGTTGTGCAATTAAGCATTGTAGAGAGACAAAACGAGTTGGCAGAACCGCTAGCTGAGGCACTAGGGAAAGCTGGAGGATATTATATAGATAAAGAAGGTGTTTGTCGTTATCGTTTTAGTTCAAAGTATATGTACAACGTTTTAACTTCCAAAGGTATGGGAAGTAAAGGGGATTTCACAATGCCTACTTTGGACCAAGAACTGTATCCTGCCTTTTTTGCTGGTTTCTTTTTGTTCCAAGGTGAGGAGAAAGAAGATATCTTTCACCTTAAGTTTTCAGGTAGGTTTCTTGAGGCGCTGGAAAATATACTTGAAAAAGAAACCGAAGTAAAGGCAATCAAGCTTGAACCGGTTAATGGGAAAGAAAAGAAATTAGTCATAAAAGGAAAAGAAAACATAGATGCTTTGTACGAATGGATAGACATATTCTAAAAAAGACGTGGGGTTATAACTTATGCCGTTTGCAAATGAAAGTTGGTTAACCTTAGATATAAAAAGACACTTTCAACGTAAAAAGGTAGATTACAATGAAGGTAGTTTAATTAACGTTTTACTTAATGAACAGAGCAGCAAGAATGATGTTTGGTATGCTGTGTTAGGTCTTAGAGATGTGGGAACTGAAAAGTGCATTCCATATCTAAAAAAACTTGTTAACTACCCAAAACAAGATGTAAAGGACTGTTCAGTTATTACCATAAGCCATTTAGTTGGTGTTAACGAAACGAATTTTTATATTGGCTTGTTGCAGCGCAAAAAATATCGAAAAGGCTATCCGTTGTTAGCTATATTAGCTAGTGCTGATGAGCGGGCTATTGAACCTGTTATTTCTTATCTGGAACCCTTTTATAAGAAACTAAGCAGACCTGCTAATTGGAAGGATAATGGGGATTTTATAGATGCGCTCCGCTATTTGTATAGGTACTATTCAATCAACACAGATGCTAAAGAGATGGTAGATAAGTTTCTTGTTCTAAAAAAACGTACAAATATAGGAATAACTGATATAAAGAAAAGTCCCTTTTAAAATGAAAGTGGAGAAAATTTAAGATAAGAGGAGAACGGAGAATGGAACTTACTGAGATGCAAAAAGATGATTTAATAAACCTATTTAAAAAAGTGGATAATGCAAGATTGTTGCATGGTCCAGATGATAACGAAGCGTTGTTGTATCATGGTGTTATGCTGGGAATGAGAGATGGGTTAGAAGCAAAAGGGTTAGAGGTAGAAGGTGTAACAGGACTATGGTGGTACGAAACTTTAAATACACCCAAACAACAAGAGAGTGCAACCGAACTTCTTGAAAAATATCCTGAAAGAGAAGGTATAGCCTTAATAGCAAATGGAAGTAATATTGGTGTAGGTTTTGTAAACGATATATTAAAAGGTTCTAGGGTTTTTCATTTATCTTAAAAATTCATATAGCGGAAGGGGTATGTATCTGTGGGTACGTACTTGGGAAGTTGGATGCGTCTGGCTTCTCGGTAAGCGAAGCATTGTTTCTGCGGAGCAATGTGAGGAGAAGTAGATGCGTCTACTTCTCTTTTATTTCTTATAAGTGCTAATATAATAATTAAATGCCAATGTCTAATTACATGCCTTCTAAATCCTTTAACTTGTTCATAAAGTAAATCCACAGCTCTTTGTCACTTTCTTCTTCAGCTGTTAGGTCTTCTTCTTTTTTGCTACCTAATGTCTCCACAAAAGAGCCATTATACTTTTGTTGGTATTGATTTAACTGATTTTGTACAAAAGTCAGTTCATCGGTCTCTTCGTATTCTACGGAATTTTCATTTTTATAATCATCTACTACTGTAGCAACAGAAATAACTTTTCCTGTAGAAGATAACCAAAGAGAGTTTTTCGGTACAAAAAACTTGTCTTCTTCTCGTTTAACTACGTTTGTAAAACGTCCTGCTTTAATCCACAAATTAATTGTAGTAACTGAAACACCAAAATAAATAGCCAATTGACGAGCTGTATAAACTGGGACATGCCTAGAAGTATCAACTGCTACCTCAGACATATAAATAAGAATTTGCTCGACATATGACAAGAGAACTTCATGGTTTTCTGTTTCAGCTGCAACCATTAGGTCTTCATGTCTAAAAGGTGAGACAGGTGTGCTTTCGATAAAGCCTGACAAACACTTTAAAAACAATTGAGTATATTCTTTGTCCTTCAATAAGTCCTTTAGAATCACTTTTGTCTGAAGTGAAAATTCTTTTTGTTCTGCTTTGCTAAATGTTATCATGTTTCCCTCCCTAGATTCCTGCTATTATTAAATAAACGCCATGATAATTAAAACGCACGAATGCCTGAATTAAATTATTTTAAAGTTATTCCTTCAAGTTAGCGGCTTCCAATGCTTTTTGCCAATCCCCAAACAGCCTTCTTATGGTTGAAGCACTAGGCTTTAAGCGTAAACTTTTGTATAGTCTTTCGCTTGTATTTCCGTATTCATGATGTAGCTGTTTAAGTTGCTGAATAGCTTCTTCTTGTTGTTGCTCCTGTTTCTTCTCTTTAATCTTACTGTGCGTACGAGAAGGTGATGGTAATTTAGCGGCTTTTACTGCATCGTGCCATGTTCCAAACTTTCTTCTAATAGAAGTAGCACTTGGTGAGCGGCGTTCCATTTTATATATACGCTCGCTAGTTGTTCCTGTTTCTTTGTAAAAAGCCTGTATTGATGCAATTGCCTCTTTCTTGAATTGCTTGTTATTTTCCTTAGCAACTACATCTTTTGTTAAACCAGATTTATCTAAGGCAGCCTTCCAGGAGCCAAATGTTCTTCTAATGGAGGTAGCACTTGGTGAACGGTGCTGTTCCTTATACAAACTTTCTTTAGTAGTACCTGTCTCTCTATAAAAGGTGTGAATTGATTGGAAAATTTCTTTATGAAGTTTATTGCTCGTGTAATTGTATGGAGTATTGGGACGTAATTCCCTCAATACAGCTTCCCATGAGCCAAATTCCTTTAAAAGAAGACTTAAAGAAGGTTCAGCTCTAGATTCCATATATACTTCTTTACTTAAAGGTTTCTGACCACGCTTGTTAAATAAGGTTTTAACATTATAGAGCATCTCAGACTTATTATAAGTTCGCTGCGCCCTCTTTAACGGATGTATACCTGCATATACTAACGCTTGATTCCACGTTCCAAACAAAAGGTTAATCTTTTTAAGTGTGCTCGTTCCATATTCTTGTTTAAAATCATCAATTGAAATCTGCTTAAAGTTTTCTTCATATAATTCTTTTATGAGTCGCAATAAATCTTCCTGTTTTAGGGTTACATCGTATTGAATGTAGGGAACGTATTCAACAATCGCTACAGCGTTATTCCATGTTCCAAAGGTTTCTAGAACCTCATTTAAGGAAGGCGTTCGTTTAGATTCTACATATGAACGTAAGCTTGCTACTCCATCATTTTCCTCAGCTATTTCACTAATGTGAACAAGAATCTCATTTTCATATTTGGTGTACAATTTACTCATTTTTATCTTATAATCTCCTGTTCATTAAGAGTTCATATTAGTTAATTATAATACAAAGTAGCTATTAACACTCAACCAAAAATAACCGATACTATTCAAGTGTGCATAGAAGTGGTTTTAGGACAAATACGTAACAATTTCATCGTAATTTCACTAATGTTTAATATGATAAAATTTGTTGCCCAACCGCAATGTTAAAATTATATTTCAAAAGAAAATTTCTATTTCTAAATTTATGGAAACGTGGTAATATTTCTATAGGATATATTTTCAAAAACACTAGTCCACTTAGACTATTAAATACCTATAAATGTAAATAAGTGCAATATAATGTTTTTATTAAACATGTTAATAATAAAAAGTGGTATTAAAAAGAATCTACTAGTTTCCGTGCTAGGGGAGAAAGGTTGGGTTATAAGCTATTAATTTTAAGAAAATTTTCGTGAAAGTAGGATATATAATAGATGTTTAAGTTCTTGAAAAAGGATAGGATAAACACCACTGATGATAAAACAATTCCCAATAAGCATACCTCTAAACATGTAACAGGTATCCAGAGAGAGATTGAAGAGTACGAAGAAGTGTTAGCTAACTACGGAATTAATTTTGTTAAACTAGCTAAGTTATCTCCTTCATCAATGGATACTCGAAGTATGCTAATAGATATTTCAAAGCGTATTGCCAAAGAGGAAAATTTAATGAAAACGCTACATAATGAAAGAAAGTTGCCTATTACAGAGATTGTTGAAACCTTTGAAGTAGAAAAAAAAGTGGTAAAGAAAAATGCACAGTACTTAATTGCTATTGTTTTGTTACAGGTTGGAAAGTATTCGGGTATTAGAGAAGTTATGAGGGTGTAATTCTCAAATATGAAGTAAAAAGGTGATGGGTACTATTGAACAATCTGTGGAGAGAAATGAATTCGAAAAAAATTGATTCGAGGTTGCGAGAACTATCTGGCACTCCATTTGAAGAGCATGCTAGATTTCTACTCTTACTGATTGACGGGAAATTTGATACAACACGTTTAAAGAAAGATTCAAAAATAGATGGGTATAAGTTTGTACATCCAGTTGGAGCTAATAAAAAAGATACCTGCGTAGAAGTCTTTTCAGTATATGGTAAGGAGCTAACCACTTTGCCGGGTTCAACAGGTGCTAAAAATAAAGTAACTCAGGATTTAATTAATGCAATAGAATGGGCTAAATCAGAGAACTATAAATTAGTAAGGTGGAACTTAATCATTAACTATGAATTAGACACAAAATTCAAATCACTTTTAAGTAAAAAGTGTAAAGAAGAAGGATATATATTTAAGGAAATAAATCCTACTTATTTAGTGTCTCAAATTAGAACTAAAGAGTTGTTATTTGAGGCAGCTACCTACTTCCATGCAGTAGAAGCCCCTCCCATTGAGTACTCTGAGCAATCGAATTATAAAATTGCTGAAACAGCCTTATACAAATTATCTAACAGTCTTACGGGCTCAACAGATGATAAACTGGAAGTACTTAAGGATATTAATTCAATAATTAGTAAGTTGGCATTTATAGACACTAAGAGCTTAAAGTATAGCGCAATGTTTGCCAATGTAATGAAAAATACCCAAATACCTGAAGAGTATGTTGCCACTTATAAATATGTTGAAGGTCATATTAAAAAATCTGATGAGCTTAATATCAGAAACGAAAACAATGTAAAGAGTATAAACTTTTTTAAGAATGGGAATGAAGAAATATTTATTCGCGTCAATAGCTTACTACCTATCTTTGTTCTGTGTAATGTATTAGGTCACCAGCTAGAGCAAACAGGAACATACAGCATTGAAAAGGCTTTAAAACATTGCGTAGAGGACCCTCATGGATTTAGTTCAAATCAAAGTGTAATTTAAAAAAGACTTAACTTAAGATATAAGCTAAGTCTTTTTTTGTTTAAAATTACACTATCATTTATTGTTTGCAACATTAATTACACTGAAAACCACTTATCCTTAAAAGTTGTTTAGAAGTTTGTAAACTGTAAATTCCTCCAACTCTATTTTAGCTGTATCTTCTGAAATACTAGTCTTGATGGTAGAGATTTCTTTAGTTAAATGGCTAGGAACCATAACGTAAGTAAACCGAACATCCTTTCCATCTAACGCATGAAAAAACATAATTTCTTGGTGTTCTGAAGAAACATAAGTATGAAAGGTATTAATAGCTGCATCGCTTTTCTCTAAAACATGTTCTAAAAAAGTTCCCCAGTGCTGAGAGTACTTAACTGCATCTTCTGCATGGACATAAATATTATGAATGTTCATTTCAAAAAGAATATCAGTAAGATAATCCATAGCTTCAAATGGTATTCTTTGATTTTCTCCATCTATAAAGTAAAGAACTGAAATATTATTTTCCTCTTGCTCTAAATGAATTTCCTTGTTTTCATATGCTAATACTACTGTGGCAGTTCCTTCTTCGTCTTCCATATCCTCGTTCTCTTTTTCAAGATAAGCTGTTTTAACAGTGAAGTTTACAAGGAAATCAACAAATTCTTTTTCTAAGTTTAACAGCAGAGCAATTTT
>Ga0209795_10000789_pt1 | contig 22277 bp, 16 predicted proteins | sample AgamicOrMarz_FD_187166 | JGI IMG/M metagenome (GOLD analysis project Ga0209795, IMG submission 187166) | Agave microbial communities from Guanajuato, Mexico - Or.Ma.rz (SPAdes) (version 2) | ecosystem: Host-associated > Plants > Phyllosphere > Phylloplane/Leaf | place: Guanajuato, Mexico...
CCCGTTCGCCACTCGCCACCAGGATTGCTCCCGTGCTGCCGTTCGACTTGCATGTGTAAGGCATGCCGCCAGCGTTCAATCTGAGCCAGGATCAAACTCTTCAGTTCAAACCTGTTACTGTTTTCGGGCTCTTTCGAACCCGGTCGCTCACTCAACGTACTGACGAAGTGTTCAACCATCTTTCGATGACCAAACCTTCCTTTCATTACTGTGTGAGACTTGATACTTTCGCTTTTCGCCCGGCTCCGGAGAAAACCCCGCAACCCGGCGCGCGTCGCGCATCAAGCGCCCACACTTATCGGCTGTTAGTTTTTAAAGATCATTCGCTCAGAAGCTCTGCTTTCTTCGCGTCCGTCATCAAACGGGAGGCGAATTATGCGATGCGGTCCGCAACCCGTCAACCCCTTCTCTGCAATTATTTTCGAAAAGTTCAGAAGTGCAAGAAAAAGCGGCAACAAGCCGCACTCTTCTCCGGCGAATAGAATAGTTAGTTATCCAATGAAAATATTTGTCACTGAATAGCAGCCTGGTCGTCGGCAGATCTTCTCGCCCTTCAGCCGATCAATTCTTCCGGCGTCAGGTGCCGCGCGCCCCAGGCGGTAGCCAGTCTCTCGCAGCGGCCAAGCCGTATCGTGCCCTGCTCGAAGTCGACGAATACGATCTCGTCCGCGTGAGGAGGCCGTGCCGCCTTATCCGTTGTGCGGCCGTCGGTGAGAATCCACAGCCAGCGCTGCTGCGCGGGCTTGCGCTGCGCGCTGCGCTCCAGCAATTGCGTGGCGCATCGAACGCCCGCTGCGAACGGCGTACCGCCGCCACCGCCGACCGGCTCGAGCCATCGCTCGTTCCACCATCGCGGCACGGCGGGACCGAAACGCAGATCCGCGCCCGCTCCACCGAAGCAGACCAGCGCAGCTTCCGCACGCATCGCGCTCGCGCGGTCGAACAGCGCAATCAGCAAACCCTTAGCAAGCGCGAGACGCTCTCCGGCGAGCATCGAGCCGGAACAGTCCAGCACGAAGCAATGCAGCGCACCGCCGCGTGGTACATCACGTATGAAGCGCAGATGTTCCGGGCTCAACGCATGCCGCCCCTGTTTGCCCATTGCGGCAAACGTCTGCGGCCATGCGATACGCCGGCTCGAATTACCACGCATCTCAAGACGCGCATCGCCACGCGAACGCAAGACCGCATCCGCCTTTTGCCGCCATCGAAAACCGCTGTCCAACTCAGCGGCGGCGCCCTTCCGATGGCTCAGCGTTTTTTTACGTTGAGCGGGATAACGCCTTTGACGTGCGTCGTCGCGGCCGGCTGCGGTGGCAGATAACCCCAATCGCCTTCGCCGCGAGCGGCCTCGTCTGGCGAAGGTGAAGAGGAAGACGAAGGCGAATGCCCAGTCGAGCCCCGCTGCGACTCACGCGAGGACTCCGCCTCGCTATCCCGCGCACTACTCGCAGACGACGCTCCCCGCTCACGCCGCCGATGCATCAGCACCGCATCGGCAACGCGCTCGACATGCTGCGGCGTCACCGCATCCGCGAGTTCGAACGCTCCGAGCGCACGCGCCGCGCGAAGCATCACGAGATCGGCGCGCAAGCCGTCCACGGCAGCGTCGATACACAGCGTACTGACCCGCGCGTGAACTGCATCGTCGAAAGAAAGCTGCGGCAGCGCCTCGCGCGCCGCATGAATCCGCTCGATGTACCGCGCCTGCTCCTGCGCATAAGCCGCACGAAAACCAGCAGCATCCAGGTCGAACGCGAGCCGTGCCTTCACGATCTGCTCACGCACGCGCGGCTCAAAACAGTTTTGCAACTCCACCATCAGGCCAAAACGGTCGATCAATTGCGGCCGCAACTCGCCCTCTTCAGGATTCATCGTGCCGATCAGCACGAAGCTCGCCTCATGACTATGCGATACGCCATCGCGCTCGACAGTGTTCACGCCGCTCGCCGCCGCATCGAGCAACGCATCGACGAGCGCATCGGGCAGCAGATTCACTTCGTCCACATACAGCACGCCGCGATGCGCCTTCGCGAGCAGCCCAGGCGAGAAGCGCACAGAGCCGTCGCGCAGCACCGTTTCGATATCGAGCGTGCCGATCAGACGATCCTCGCTTGCGCCGAGCGGCAGGTTCACGAGTTGCCCTTCCGGCAGCAACTCGGCGAGCGCACGCGCTGCCGTCGATTTCGCCGTGCCGCGCGGCCCGCTGACCAACACGCCGCCGATGCCCGGATCGATCGCCGCGAGCAGCAATGCCTGCTGCAACGCGGGCTGTCCGATCAACGCGGCAAACGGAAACGCGGGTCTTTTCTGCGGCGCGCCGTCGCGTGCATCGTGCGTGGCTGCATTCATGATTGCATTCCTTCGATCTGCTGTTCGCTCGCGAGCAGATGCTGTTCGACCTGCGCGCGATAGTCGCCAGGCGTCTGCCACAAACCGCGCTGCATCGCTTCGAGCAAACGCTCGCAAATCGAATGCAGCGCATGCGGATTGTGCTGTTGCAAGAACTCGCGCGTGTCGCGATCGTTCAGATAAGCATCGGCGACGAGCGCATATTGATGATCCGCGACCACGCGCGCGGTCGCGTCATAGCCGTAGAGATAATCGACCGTGGCCGCGATTTCGGACGCGCCCTTATAACCGTGGCGCTTCACACCGTCGATCCATTTAGGGTTGACCACGCGCGAGCGGATCACGCGCGCGATTTCCTCATGAAGCGTGCGAACGCGCGGCGCGGCCGGATTGCTGTGATCGGCGTGATAGACACTCGGCTGATTGCCCGCGAGATGCCGCACGGCCGCCACCATGCCGCCCTGAAACTGATAGTAGTCGTTCGAATCCAGCAGATCGTGTTCGCGGTTGTCCTGATTCTGCAAGACGACATCCATTGCAGCGAGGCGTGCGCCGAACGCATGACGCGCCTCTTCGCCCGCACTTTTCTGCGTGTACGCATAACCGCCCCACGCCTGGTAAGCATTCGCGAGGTCCGCGTCGGTCTGCCATTGCTGCGAGTCGATCATGTCTTGCAAGCCCGCGCCATACGCGCCGGGCCGCGCGCTGAACACGCGCCAGCCGGCGCGCTTGCGCGCTTCGGCGGCGTCCATGCCGCGCGCGATCAACGCATCGCGTTCACGCAGAACACGCGCGCGAATCGGATTGAGCTCCGCGGGTTCGTCGAGTTCGGCGACGGCCTGCACTGCCGCATCGAACAGGTGCATCACGTTGGCGAAAGCGTCGCGGAAAAAACCGGACACGCGCAACGTGACGTCGATACGCGGACGGTCGAACGCTTCGATCGGCATGATCTCGAAGTCGGTCACGCGATGGCTGCCAGGCGCCCACTTCGGCCGCACCCCGAGCAGCGCAAGCGCCTGCGCGATGTCGTCGCCGCCGGTACGCATGGTCGCGGTGCCCCATACGGAAAGACCGATCGCGCGCGGATAATCGCCGTGTTCCTGCAGATGCCGCTCGATCAATTGCTGAGCCGACTTGAGCCCGAGCGACCAGGCGGCTTGCGTGGGAACCGCGCGCGTGTCGACCGAATAAAAGTTGCGCCCTGTGGGAAGCACATCGGGCCGGCCACGCGATGGCGAACCGCTCGGCCCCGGCGGCACGAAACGCCCTTCGAGGCCGCGCTTCAGATGCAGCATTTCCTGGGGGCCGCATGCGTCGAGCCGCGGGAGCACGTCGTCGCGCAAACGTTCGAGTACGCGTGATGCTTGCGGGAGGCTGACTTCAGCAAACGAGTTTGAAGCGTCGCCTTGCTCGCCGCACATTGCACGCAGCATGTCGGCTGCAAGCAGTTCGAGACGCTCGCGCGTATCGCCGCAATGCCGCCACGGCGCGTCGCTCACGCGTTGCAGAACATCGGAACGCGGACCCGTCCATGCGGCGGACCAATCGACGGACAACGGATCGAAGAACCGATCGATGTTCAGATCGCGCGCCAACGCATCGATCAAACCTGCGTTGCCGCCTTGCCCATCGCCGACGGGAAAGCGCCCCAGCGCGAGCAACGTATCGCGCCGTTGCACGCCGTGCGGCGATTGACCGAACGTGTGCAACCCGTCGCGAATCTGCGCCTCTTTCAATTCGCAGAGCCACGCATCGACGCGCGTCAACAGCACATCTTCATCGTCCTCGCCGTTCGGCTCCGACAGGCTCAGCTCTTCATGCAGCCTATGTTCTACGATGGTCGCGAGAATCGTGCGCCGCAACAGCTTCGAGCGGCGCGGATCGACCATCAATGCTTCATAGTATTCGTCGACCTGGCGCTCGAGATCCTGCAGCGGCCCATAGCTTTCCGCGCGCGTGAGCGGCGGCATCAGGTGATCGACGATCACCGCCTGCGCACGGCGTTTCGCCTGGCTGCCCTCGCCCGGATCGTTGACGATGAACGGATACAGATGCGGCATCGGCCCGAGAATCAGATCGGGCCAACAGGTATCGCTCAACGCGACGCTCTTGCCCGGCAGCCATTCCAGGTTGCCATGCTTGCCGACATGCACGATTGCGTCGATGCCGAACTGATGACGCAGCCAGAAATAGAACGCCAGGTACGCATGCGGCGGCACCAGCTCGGCGTCGTGATAGCTCGCGTAATCGCCCTGGTCGCGTGAACGCGACGGCTGAATGCCGACGAACACATGACCGCAGCGCCAGCCCGAAATCATGAAACGGCCGCGCCGCACGGTCGGGTCCTGGTCCGGCGAGCCCCAGCGCGCATTCAGCGCATCGCGCGTCTGAGCAGGCAGCGCGTTGAAATACGCGAGGTAGTCGCCAAGCGCAAAGCTTTGCAAAGCGGGCCGCAGATCGCGCACGACGGGATCGTTCGTCACGCCTTCGGTCAGCTTCTTCAGCAGCGCGTCGCCGTTTTCTGGCACGTCGGCCACGCGATAACCTTCGTCGCGCAGCATCGACAGAATGCCGACCACCGACGCCGGCGTGTCGAGCCCGACGCCATTGCCGATGCGTCCCTCGCTCATCGGATAGTTGGCGAGAATCAGCGCGAGCTTCTTTTCGGCGTTATCGAGCGAACGCAGCCGGCACCAGCGGCGGCTCAGTTCAGCGAGAAAACGCACGCGCTCGAGATCCGGCTGATAGCGGACCACGTCGACTTCCGTATGCGGACAACGATAGGCGAGTCCCTTGAAACTGATCGCGCGCGTGATGATGCGGCCGTCCACTTCCGGCAGCGCGATATGCATCGCGATGTCGCGCGAATTGAGGCCCTGGTTGTCCTTCACCCAGTCGTCGCGATTGCCGCCGCTCAGGATTACTTGCAGCACCGGCGCATCGCCTGCGAGCGCGAGCGGCTCCGGATCGTCGATCGCAGACGCGGCGAACGCAGTGGTGTTGAGCACGAGTGCGGCGTCATGTTGCGCGCACAACGACTGCACGACTTCGCGGCTCATCGCATCTTTCAGCGACGTGATCGCAATCGGCAGCGGGTTCATGCCTTCGGATTCGAGCGCGTCGATCAGCGCGTCGAACACCGCGGTATTGGCCGCCTGAAGATGCGCCTTGTAGAACAGAATCGCGGCAACGGGCGCGGCATGCCGCCAGCGCGCCTGCCAGTCGGCGATAGTCGGCGTATCGCATGCGGGATGGTAGAGCGACGCGGCTGGCAACGGGCGCGGCGGCGCCGGTTCGCGGCCCCACCCAAGCGCGCGATGCGCGATGCAGCGCAGAAACGCCTCGGCGTTCTGCGGCCCGCCTTCGCGCAGATAGCGCCACAGTTGATGGCATAGATCCGCATCGGCGGTACTACGTGCGAGCAGGTTCGGATCTTCCTGGAGATCGCCGGAGAACATCGCGAGCGTCTGCTGTTTGCGCTCCGCAAGCGCGACCACCTGCTCGATGCCGTACGGCCAATACGCCTCGCCGCCAAGATGATCGACCACGACCACGCGCGCATGTTGCAACACGTCTTCGACGTAAAAGTCCACGGAGGCAGGCTGCCGCAGATACGTGACATTCGCGAGGCGCACGCTCGGAAAGCCGTCGCCGAGACGGGGAAACACGCTCGCGAGCAACGACAGCGTCGTATCCGCGGAACTCAGAATGACGATGTCCGCGGGCCGCTGATCGATGCGGATCACGCCTTGCGTATCGTCGACGAAACCGCCCGGCGTGGTGCGCAGCAGATGCATGTGTCTATACCGGCTTACGTCTGTTGCGCGGCGACAGCGGCTGCGACGCCGAGCGCGGCGTCGAACGCGCGTTGCAGCGCAGCCTGGTCGAGGTCTTCACCGATCAGCACGAAGCGGCTTTCGGCGCCTTCGCCTAGTTCTTCCAGTTCACCTGGCTGCCAGCGTCGATCGAAATAACTATCGAAGCGCCGGCCCACGCCTTGAACGACGAGCCGCATCGGCGCGCCCGGCAACGCCGCGAAACCCTTCACGCGATAAATCGTGTTGTTTTCCACGAGTCCTTGCAGCGCGGCGATCACCGCTTCACGCGACTGCGCCTTTGCATTCACGACCACCGAATCGAACTCATCGTGATGATGATCGGCGTCGTCGGCCGAACCGTGGTGATCGTGGCGCAAGTGAATCGTTTCCTCCGACGCCGCTTCAAGCCCGAACAACGCATGCAGATCGAGCTCGCCTTTATGGGCGCGCACGATCTTCACCTGCGGCGGAATTTCGGCGCGAATCACGGCTTCGACCGCGTTCTGGCCTGCTTCGTCGAGCAGATCGGTCTTGTTCAGAATCACCAGATCCGCAGCCGACAACTGATCCTCGAACAATTCGTGCAGCGGCGACTCATGGTCGAGATTCGGATCGGCCTTGCGTTGCGCGTCGACGGCACGCGGGTTTTCAGCGAACTGGCCGCTTGCCGCAGCGGGTCCATCGACGACGGTAATCACCGCATCCACCGTGAAACTGTTCTTGATCTGCGGCCAGTTGAACGCCTGCACGAGCGGCTTCGGCAATGCGAGCCCCGAGGTTTCGATCAGCACATGGTCGATCTGCTCGCGGCGCTCGACGAGCTTTTCCATCACTGGAAAGAACTCTTCCTGGACCGTGCAGCACAGACAACCGTTCGCCAGTTCATACAATTGGCCTTCGGTCTCGACGCCATTTTCATCGCAACCAATGCCGCAACCTTTGAGGATTTCGCCGTCTATGCCGAGCTCGCCGAACTCGTTGACGATCACCGCAATGCGCTTGCCGCCCGCGTTCCGAAGAATGTGCCGCAGCAACGTCGTCTTGCCGCTGCCGAGAAAGCCCGTGACGATGGTGACGGGAATCTTGCGCATCTGAACTTGCATGGTGAGTCCATCCGTGAGAGTTGCATCTGCTGGCCGGCCGAATCACGCGCTTTGCGCATGACGTCGCATCGCAAAACGCGGGAACGCACGACGGCCTTGCCGCTACACCAGGGAAACGCAGAATACGGGTATGAGGTCATGAGCGCAGCGCCGCTTCCCCGCGGCGTTCGCCCTTCGTGTTCCGGCCGGTATCCGGGCTGGCGAAAGCGCCGCTTCCCCTTCCCGGACGAGTGATTTCTCGCCCAGTGGTGATATGCCGACGCGGCCTTGCGCGTGGACATCGAAGCCGGCTCCGCGGCGCCATGCAAACCGCCATGACGTCGCTTTTCGCTTACCGTTGCGGGGGCAGCACAGGTTGACCCGATCCATGCGAGGCGGGCGCCCTGTTTCCCGTTTAACTGCATGCGCACGAGCGCGCACACGAGCACCAGAAGTGCGTGCGAGTGTAGGCCGCGCGCCTTGCGCCGTCAAGAAAACGCAAGCCCCGCACGCTTATCGGACGGGCTTGCCGTGTGCTATCGTATGCGCGCGTCTGGTGCCCGCACATGCGCTCGCGTGTGCAGTTAAACGGGAAACAGGCAGCGCGCTTGCGCTCAACCTGTGCTGTCCCCGCAGCGGTAAGCGACCGGCGGCGCGATTATTTTTTGCGCCGCACATGCGTTTTCAGTGCCACTGTCCAGCACATTCGAATGAATGTGGGCGGGAAGGCAAAGCGCGTGAGGCCGCCAGCCCGGATACCGGCCAGACGCGGAGGCGGCCGTGCGTTGTTAACGTCACGCCGCCGGCCGCCGGAATCCGCGAGGGACGGATGTGAAGGCGCTCAAGCACGACTTAGGGAAGCGGTCTGCAATCCGCGTTTGCTGTCGTGCGCGAATGCACAGTTTCGAATGACTTCAATCTCCATCACATTGCGTGTATGTCGACGCTGCGCGATTGCATGTGCGCCGACGCGGCGCATGCCGCGATGAAACGCGCATGGCTGATCGGCGCAGGCCCCGGCGACGTCGAACTGATGACGCTGAAGGCAACCCGCGCGCTCGCGCAAGCCGACGTGATACTCGTCGACGATCTGGTGAACCCCGACGTGCTGCAATTTGCGCGCGCCGATGCGTGCATCGTGTATGTCGGCAAGCGCGGCGGTCATCCGTCGACGCCGCAACACGGCATCGTCGAACAAATGCTCGCGCATCTGAACGAAGGGCGCAGCGTCGCGCGACTCAAAGGCGGCGATCCCTTCGTGTTCGGCAGAGGCGGCGAAGAGCAACAGGCACTGCATGCCGCGGGCGTCGATGTCGAAATCGTCAGCGGCATCACGGCCGGCATTGCGGCGCCGGCGGCCATCGGCATTCCGGTCACGCACCGCGATCATGCGCAAGGCGTCGTGTTCGTGACCGGCCACGGCGCGGGCACGAGCGAGCCGGATTGGGCCGCGCTCGCCGCCACGCGCATGACGCTCGTCATCTATATGGGCATGCGGCGGCTAAACGACATCGTCGGCGCGTTGCTGGCAGCGGGCATGTCGGCACAGACTCCGTGTGCCGCGATCGAATCGGCAACGCGCCCCGAGCAGCGGCATGCGCTCGCCACACTCGGTGATTTCGCCGATGCCGTCGCGCGCGCGGGACTCGGCTCGCCCGCGATCGTGGTGATCGGCGGCGTGGCGTCGCTGGCGAAGGATGACCGATGAAAACGCTTAGCGTGGGCATCGGTTGCCGCTTGCAGACGTCGGCGGAAGAAATCGAAAACGCTGTGCGCGCAGCGCTCGGCTCGCATTCATTCGAAGACATCGCGGCCGTCGCCTCGATCGAAACCAAAGCGCAAGAACCCGGCTTGCTTGCGTTCTGCGCGCGCCACAAATTGCCGCTGCAACTCTTCACTCGCGAGCAGATTGCCGCGCTGCATGTCGCCGAGCCGTCGGCGGCGGCGCGCGAGCATCTCGGCGTCGACGGCGTCTGCGAACCTTGTGCGTTGCTTGGCGCGTCGATCCACGCTGCTGCTCACACGCCCTATCTCGTCGCTCGCAAAACCGTCCACGCGGGCGTCACCGTGGCGATTGCATCGACCGAACACGCGCTGCCGCGCAGCGCCACCTTCACTGACCAGGACCTTCCATGAAGACCGACCCCGAATCGCATCAACGCATGACCGAACGCCGGCGCGAAGGCCACGAAAAGAAACAGGCCAACGCGACCGTCGAAAAGGGTCTGCTGATCGTCAACACCGGCACCGGCAAAGGCAAGACGACCGCTGCGTTCGGCATGGCCGTGCGCGTGCTCGGCCACGGCATGCGTCTTGGCGTCGTGCAGTTCATCAAGGGCGCGCTGCATACGTCGGAGCGCGACTTTCTCGGCGCGATTGCCAACTGCGATTTCGTCACGATGGGCGACGGCTACACCTGGAACACGCAGAACCGCGACGCCGACATCGCGACCGCGCGCAAGGGCTGGGACGAAGCGCGCCGGATGATCGAAAGCGGCGACTATCAGATGGTGATCCTCGACGAGCTGAACACCGTGCTCAAGTACGAGTACCTGCCGCTCGACGAAGTGCTGTCCGTCATCGCCGTGCGTCCAGAGATGCTTCATGTGGTCGTGACAGGCCGTCATGCGCCCGACGCGCTGATCGAAGCCGCCGACCTCGTCACCGAAATGCGCATCGTCAAGCATCCGTATCGCGAGCAAGGCGTGAAAGCGCAGCGCGGCGTGGAGTTCTGAACGTGTCCGCCTGCCCCGCGCTCTTCATCAGCGCGCCCGCGTCGGGCCAGGGCAAGACCACGATCACCGCGGGTCTTGCGCGCTACCATCGGCGGCTCGGGCGGCGCGTGCGTGTCTTCAAGACCGGGCCCGACTTTCTCGATCCCATGATTCTCGCGCACGCGAGCGGCGCGCCGGTGTTGTCGCTCGATCTGTGGATGGTCGGTCAGGACGCGTGCCGCAATCTGCTCGCCGAGGCCGCGGCCGAAGCCGATCTGATCCTGATCGAAGGCGTGATGGGTCTCTTCGACGGCACACCGAGCAGCGCCGATCTCGCGAGCGCTTTCGGGGTGCCCGTGCTCGCCGTCATTTCTGCGAAGGCGATGGCGCAGACCTTCGGCGCGGTCGCGTTCGGGCTTGCGAATTTCAGGCCGCACGCGCCGTTTCATGGCGTGCTCGCGAACCGCGTCGGCTCGGCGCGTCACGCGCAGATGCTGCAAGAAGCGTTGCCGCCGACGCTGCGCTGGTGCGGCCACCTCGCAGCAAGCGATGAAATCGAATTGCCCGACCGTCACCTCGGCTTGCATCAAGCGGCCGAAATCGACGACCTTGACGCGCGCCTCGAACGCGCCGCCGATGCGCTCGCCGATACGGCATTAGCCGACCTGCCGCCCGCCGTCGAATTCGGCGCGCCCACGCCGGCGGCGCTGCCGCCGCTTCTGCAAAGCAAGCAGATCGCGATTGCGCGCGACGCGGCGTTCTCGTTCATCTATCCGGCCAACGTCACGCTGCTGGAAGCACTCGGCGCGCGCGTGCAATACTTCTCGCCGCTCGCCGACGAGCCGTTGCCCGCGGGCACGGACGCTGTGTATCTGCCCGGCGGCTACCCCGAACTGCACGCGGCGGCGCTCGCCGCCAACACGCGCAGCGCCGCTGCGGTCCGCGCGCATGTGGCAAACGGCAAACCGCTCGTCGCCGAATGCGGCGGCATGCTGTATCTGCTCGATCGACTCACCGACACGCAAGGCGTCAGCACGCCGATGCTCGGCCTGCTGCCCGGCCACGCGACGATGCAAACGCGCTTCACCGCACTCGGCATGCAGCAGATCGACAGCCTGCATGGCGTGATGACCGGTCACACGTTTCACTACTCGAAGGTGAGCACCGCGTTAGTGCCGCTGCGCTCGGCCACGCGGCCTCAAGGCGATGCGCCCGGCGAGGCGCTATATCGCGCCGGCTCCATCGTCGCAACTTATATGCACGCTTACTGGCCCTCCAACCCGGCTTTCGCGGCCGCTCTCTTCAATGGCCAAGCCTTTTAACGACGCCGACCGCGATGCGGTCTATCGCGCGATCCACGAACGCCGCGACATGCGCCATTTCGTGCGCGATCCCGTCGATGCCGCCGTGTTGCAGCGTCTCCTCGACGCCGCGCATCACGCGCCGAGCGTCGGCTTCATGCAGCCGTGGCGGATCGCGCGCATCACCGATCCCGCGTTGCGCGCCGCGCTGCATGCAACCGTCGAAAGCGAACGGCTTGCCACCGCCGACGCGCTCGGCAAACGCCGCGAAGAGTTCATGAAGCTGAAAGTGGAAGGCATGCTGGAATGCGGCGAGCTGCTCGTGATGGCGCTGATGGACGGCCGCGAGCGGCACATTTTCGGCCGGCGCACGTTGCCGGAGATGGATCTCGCGTCAGTCGCGTGCGCGATCCAGAACATGTGGCTCGCCGCGCGCGCGGAAGGCCTCGGCATGGGCTGGGTGTCGCTCTTCGACGTCGATACGGTGCGCCGGCTTCTGCATATGCCCGAAGGCGCGCGGCCGGTCGCGATACTGTGTCTTGGGCACGTCGACCGGTTCTATAGCGAGCCGATGCTGCAGACCGAGCGTTGGGCGGATCGCATGCCGCTCGCCGATTGTGTGTTCGAAAACCGCTGGCCTGAGAACCTCTAAAACGCAGCAGCGGCGTTACTTTTTAAGCGGCTCGACGGACACGACATCCGGCACGCCGCGCGCTTTATCCATGCGCAATTTGACGCGCCAGTCGGCCGGTGCATCGAAGGGAAATTGAGCCAGCGCGCTCTTGATCAGCGACGGCGTCGCGCGCAGCGGATCGGCGTCGCGATCCGTGCTGGCCGCGCTCACTTTGTAGACCTCGCGTCCGCTCGCGCGCTCGAAAAAACGCAGCGTCAGCGTATGCCGATACGCACGTGCCCCGAATAGCGAGAACGGTGCGCCGCTCTGCGGACCGCAATCGCCGGCCGTGCAGTCGCTGCGATCCACGCCGATCTCGGCGGGACGCGTTTCGTATCCGACTGAGAGGACGTAGTGCGCGGGACGGTCAGCGGTATCGGCAAAGCCCTGCTTCGCCAGCTCGTCTCGCAGTTGGGTTTCGATCTGCGCGTGGTCGCTCTGCGCACCCTGCGCGCCCTGCGTCGGCATGCGCGCGAAGCTATAGGTCCGCTCGCCTGGCAGTGCAGTTGCAGGCGTGGCGGTATGCACGTCGGCGTGCATGCCGGTGCAGCCGGCGAGAGTCGCCGCCGCGAGCAGCGCGCCGATAAGGATCGCATTCAGCCCTTTCACCGCTTTCACCGTTCTCTCCTCGCTTCGATAGGTTGCGTGCTCACACGCCATGAAGAGGCCTTGCAGGCAACTCCGATTGTTCGTCGTCCAGTGCCGGCAGGCGGATCGTTACCGCCGTGCCGCGGCCAGGCGCGCTCACGACCTCGACATCGCCGCCGTGGCGGGTGACGACTGTCTTCACGAAGGCCATGCCGAGCCCCGCGCCGCCCACATCGGGCCGCTCGGTTTCATGGAATCGCCTGAAGCGCTCGAACAGACCGGCCTGCTGTTCCTCCGGAATGCCATAACCCTCGTCGCGGATCGTGCACGACACGCCGGCAGACTTCACATACGACAGCTCGCAGGCGATGCGCGTATCCGATGGACTATATTTGACCGCGTTGTTGAGGATGTTGACGAGCGCGCGCGTCATCAGCGAACGGTCCGCGCAGATCCAGTGGCCGTCGGCATCGTTGTCGTCGTTGCGGCCTGTTGCGCTGTCCGTTCCTGTATCGAGCGCGATGCGCTTCGCGTGCGCCTGCGGCCAGACTTCGTCGCTCGCGTCGATCATCAGCTCGGCGAGATTCACCGGCTCCAGCATGTAGGTTTGCGATTCGGCGCGCGCGAGTTGCACGAAGTCGTCGGCGAGCGTCAGCGCGCGTTGCGCATAACGTTCGATGCGCTCGAGCACGCCGCGCGCGAGCGCCGGCGTCTCGCGTGCGCGCTCCATTTCGACGAGCGCGAGAATCGATGCCTGCGGCGAACGCATGTCGTGCGACAGCAGCCGCAGCGCGTCTTCGCGTTGACGCTCCGCTGCGTGCAGCGCCGACACGTCGACGAGACCCGCGATCCAGCCGGTCGTCTCGCCTTGCGCGTTGGTGCAGTTTGCATAGCGCAGCAGATGATCGCGTTCGTCGGCGTCGCGCACCTCGACGCCCTGCGCCATCAGCGCGGCGAATTCGCTGCGCGCGGGATCGAGCAGCGCCGGCCAATGTGCGCGCGCGAAGAGCGTTTGGTCGGCGTCCGACGCCGCGCCGCTGTCGATCGCTTTGACGAGCGTCAGCCCGCCGAGCACGGCCTGCATCGCGCGTCCTTCCGGCATGGGCGCGCCGAGCCGCGCGAAATGCGCCTTGGCGGCATGATTGGCGATCAGCACGATGCCGCGCACGTCGCTGACGAGAATCGGCTCCGGCACGCTGTTCAGGCTGTCCCACACGAAGCGCTTCATGTCCTGCACGCGTTGCGCGGCTTGCGCCATCAGCGCCATATGCTGCTCCAGCACGTCGCCGCCGAATTCGCGGCGGCGTTGCGGCGTCTGCGGAGTCTGCGGCAGCAGATGCGGTTCGTCGGCGAGGCGCTGCAGTTCCTTGCGCAGATAGGCCATCGTCATTTCCAGGCGCCGCCAGTTCCAGATCGGATAAACGACGACCACGCCGATGATCGCCGGCACCGGCGACAGCCACAGCCGCGCGCCGTAGAGCAGCACGGCGCTGCCCGTCAGCGCGATCACGCACAGCGCGCCCGTGAGCAGCAACGAGCGGCGCGGCGACAACACCAGGAAACCGGCCAGCAATGCGGCAAGCGAGACCAGCGACACCGCGAACAGCAACCATCGCGCGGCCGGCAGGACCTGGCGACCGGTCAGCAGCGTATCGAGCACGTTCGCATGAATGTAGACGCCGGGCAGCGGCCCCAACTCGCCGGACACCGGCGTCGCGAACCGGTCGTAAAGGCCCGATGCGGTCACGCCGATTACGACGATGCGGCCACGCAGTTTATCCACGGGGACGTCGCCGGCAAGCACGCTCGCGAAGCTCAGCTTCGCATAGCGCTGCGCGTTGCGGCTGAATGGGATGAGGAAGCGGCCGTCGGTGGATGCGTCTTGGTTTGCGTCTTGGTTTGCGTCTTGGTTTGCGTCGGGGTTTGCGTCGTTGCTTGCGTCGCCGCGCGCTGCGCTCGCCTGGTTCATCGGCTGCGGATTCAGCACAAACGCGCCCCGCTGCGCCGCCCTTGCGACCGTCACCATCAATTGCGGCCAGCGCGCGTCGGCGTCGCCTTCGAACTGGGCGACGCTGCGCACGATGCCGTCGCTGTCCACCTCGAGGTTGATATGCCCGAGGCCGGCCGCGGCGCGCGCAAGCGGCGCGACCGGCTCGACGACCACGCGCGGCGCGTCGCGCCCCGCATCTTCGAGCAGCACCGGCAGATAAGTCGGACTCAGCGCGATCGCGCGGGCAAGCGCGGCGTCGTCGGCATTGGGTTCTGTGAAGAGCACGTCGTAGACGACGGCGGCCGGCTTCGCTCCCGCGATCTGCTCGAGCAGCTTTGCATGAACGCTGCGCGGCCAGGGCCAGCGACCGAGCTGGGCGACGCTTTCATTGTCGATTTCGAGGACGACGATATCGGGCAGCACCGGCTGCGCGCGCCAGCTCAGCAAGTGGTCGTACACCAGGTGATCGACGCTCGCGCTCATGCGTCCGAGCGAACAGAGCAGGATCACGATGAGGCCGAGACTTCCGATCGCCGCCCATTCGATCAGAAAACGCCGACCCGCGCGCCGTCCAAGACGGGCGCGCGGGTCGAGGCTCAGGCGCGTAGATGTGTTCAGCAAGGCGTGCGCGTAGGGTCTGTTGGGCGTGCGAGTCCGGGAGCGTATCGCATGCGGCTCCGTGAATCTACCAGCGAATCCGCCAACGTCAGCGCGCGAGCGTGAACGAGCGGACCGCGCTCGTCGTCTCGTAGAAGCGGCCGTTGTCGAACTGCTCGGCGACGATCGTCCAGTAATAGACGCCCGGCGGCAGATCGCTCACCACCAGTTGACCGTCCGTCAGATCGGCGCGATCGACGATCGGATGACGCAAGTCCGCTGTCGTCGCCATGACGAAGCGAAAGCGCGTTTCGCCCGACACCGGCGCGCGGCTCACGAACCAGCGGAACTCGTACTCGTGGCTGCCGGCGCGCGGCGCGGCAGACGCCGACAGTCCGAACTGACGCCGCTCGAAGCCATACACCTGCGGCAAGCCTTCGAGCCCGTTTGCGTCGATGGCGGCGATGCGCACGAAATAGGTGCCGTCGGCGAGATCGCCAAAGTCCGCGTGCGGCGTGCTCACGCGCAGGTCGCGGATCAGGTCGAGCTGGTCGGCGTCGCGCGAAATCTGCACGCGATAGGCCGCGGCCTTGCGCGCCGTCTCAGCGGAGCCACCGGCGGCGGCCGGTATCAGATCGAAGGCCACCGTCTTGCCGTCCTGCACGCGGGCCGGTTGGGCAAGCGCGGGCGCGGCGAGCAGTTCGACTGCTTCGCCTGGCGCGCCGCCGGCTCGCGTGACGCTGCCAAAGCGCGCCGCCAGCAGTTGCGCCGACGCCTGCAACGGCAGGCCGGGTGCAGGCGCACGTGACAGAGCCGAATCGGGATCGACGCCGACCGCGCCATCCAGCACTTCGACGGCGGTGGTTTGCGCGTCGCCGTCGTAAGCGACCCGGAAGTGCGTGCCGCGCACGCCCGCGACCACCGACGGCGAGCGGATCTGAAAGCGGTCGTCTTTCTTCGTCGCGTGCGTGACTTCGCTTTCGACACGCCCGCGACGCAGTTCGAGTTGCCGGTCGCCCGCGCCCGTCAGTGCGGTTCGCCGCAGCTTGCCGATGTCGAGCATGGCGTCGTCGGTCAACGTCACGTGCGAGCCGTCGGACAGTTCCAGCGTGACGAAGCCGTTGGTTCCGGTGCGGATGCGGTCGCCTTCGCCGAGCATCTCGCCCGCCGCAAGCGGCACATACGGCCCCTTGCCGAACGCATGTTCGGCAGGACCGCTCGTCGCAATCACGCGCGCGGTTTCCGCGTCCTGTTTCAGTTTGTCGGCGGGCAGGCGCAGCGCGACGCCGGCGTGCATGCGACGCGGCGCGGGCACGTGGTTCAGGCGGCTTAACACCGCCCAGTCGCCGCCGTCGATCAGATAGCGGCTCGCGATTTCATACAGCGTGTCGCCTTCGCGCGTCACATACGAAACATAGGCGGGCGGCGCGGCTTTTGCGCGCTGCCTGGGCGCGCGCGCAGACTGCGCGTGCGCGTCAGGCGGTGCGAAACAGGCAATCGCGAGCATGCCGGCTGCCGCGAGCCACGCGCCCGCGCGGCGGCTCGCCGACGCTGCACTGCCGCGCTCCGCCGCGGCAAGATCGACGGCACGGTCGACGGCAAACGTCACGCCTGCCCCGCTTCCCGACGGTCGGCCGCGGCCGGCGCGTCGCTCGCGGATTCGAGCCGTTCGAGCCGGTAGCCATAGCCGTAAATCGGCGTCAGACGGTAGCCGTGTTCGGGGCGCAGGCCGAGCTTGCTGCGCAGCATCGAGACGTGGGTGTCCATCGTGCGCGACGGGATGTCGGTCGCCTGTTTCCAGATGACGTCGAGAATATGCGCACGCGACAGCGGACGGCTCAGATGCTGGAACAGCAGCAGCGCGAGCTCGAACTCCTTCTGCGTGACCGCCACCTTCGTGCCGCGCACCACCACATGCTTCGCGTGCAGGTCGAATTCGAACTCGCCGAACACTTCTTTCGCCGACGGCGGCTTCAGATGATAGGCGCGCCGCAGCAGCGAACCGACGCGCGCAAGCAGCACCGCGCCGGAGACCGGCTTGACGACGTAGTCGTCGGCGCCCGTATTCAGAATCGACGTGATGTCGCTTTCATGGCCGCGGCTCGTCATGAACAGAACGGGCAAGCGCTCCGACAGACTTTCCCGCACCCAGCGCAGGACATCTTCGCCGGACATGTCGGGCACGTTCCAGTCGAGCACCAGCAGATCGAAGGTCTGGCGCCGCAACTGCCGCACCAGTTCGCGACCTTGGCCATAGGCATGACAGACATGGCCCGCCGCCGACAGCGTTTGGCAAACTAGATCGGCCTGCGCCGAATCGTCATCCAGGACAGCAATTCTCATAAAACCCCGCAACGCGACTTACGTTTGTTCGTCATCTATAACTGGGGCCAGCGCACGAGCACCGTCAAACGGTGCCGCAAACCGGCGGATCGGCCGGGATGCCGGTGCTCGCTGGCACCGACGATCCGGCTTTCCACTCATTTCGAAGTTTCTTCCACTTTCTTTCGACTAATGGTCCTTCGCCTCGCGCCCCGTAAAGCTGTTGCCGCCCCGTCTCAAAATTTGTGCGCATTTTCTTTGATTTAGGAGCGGCGATTATCAAACCGGCGATAATCATAATCGAAAAAACGCGCGTTTATGCTCGCATCATTAAACGTCGCCGCAGCGGCGGCCTTTGCATTGCATCGCCCTTTCGAGCAACGCTTTGGCACGGCTTAGGTACCGTTTTGGGAGCCGCCTGCATGCCGCAAAATGCCGCCGAATGCCACGCGGTGCGGGCTTGCGCGCCGCTCCGACGTTTTTAGTTTTTGCCTCTCAGGTGCTGCCGATTAGCGCTTCGCCCACTGGGCTCGCTATTGGATTAGTTGGTCTCTCTCGCGCGGTGCTGGCCCCGCCGCCTTGCTTTTCAAACCGCGGCCGGGAACAGAAAACAGCGCGGAAACAGCGATTTGACATTCGTGAGTCAGTATAGGAACTGTCTCAAAATAAATCGTTTAAGCTTTGTCAAATCCGCCAGTCGTTGCCGGCGCCACCGCTTATGGCCGTTGTTGCGCGCAATTAGCCCGCGTGCAACTCCACCACTCCGCGCGCCTCCCGGCTCAAACGACGCACCGCTTGGGGCGGCTGCCCGATCGTGCGCAGGAACGCGCGCCTCATTCGCTCGCGGTCCGTAAAGCCCACTTCGTCCGCGATCACATCCAGCGACAGGCGGCCCTTTTCCAGCATCAGCCGCGCCGCTTCGACGCGCAAATGCTCGACCGCTTTCGCAGGCGACTGCCCCGTCTCGGCACTGAAGGCGCGGCTGAACTGGCGCGGGCTGAGTCCCGCCACCTCGGCGAGTTCTTCGACCGTCAATGCGTTGCGCAGATTGGCGTTCGCGTGATCGATCGCCTTCTGGATCTTGTCGGACTTCGGGTCGAGGTCGAGCAAGGTCGAGAACTGCGACTGCCCGCCCGCGCGCCGGTGATACACCACGAGCTTGCGCGCGACCGTGCGCGACACGTCCTGGCCGTGGTCCTTCTCGATCATCGCGAGCGCCATGTCGATGGTGGCCGTCATGCCCGCGGACGTCCAGATCGGCCCGTCGACGATAAAAATCTGATCTTCCTCGACGGCGATCTTCGGAAAGCGGCGCTGCAGATCGTTCGCGAACCGCCAATGCGTGGTGGCGCGCCGGCCGTCGAGCGCGCCCGCTTCGGCAAGCACGAACGCGCCTGTGCAGGGCGCTGCGATCCGCCGCGATGTTTCGAGCGAGCGTCTGACGAACGCGGTCAGCGCGGGCGACCGGAGGTCGATGTCGACGCCGGAGCCGAACATCACCGTATCGAACGTGGCGTCGCCGAAAGGCTGCGTCTCCACCCGAATTCCCGCCGACGACGGCACGAGCCCGCCCTTCTCCGACAAGAGCGTTATGTCGTACGCCGGCTCTTCAAGCACGCCGTTGGCCAGTTCGAACGCCGTGACGGCCGCAAACCCCATCAGATAGAAGTTGGGAAAAACCACAAAACCGATCGTATGCATGCGTGGCTCCAGCCATGTCCTGAACTGATGGTATATACGACATTTGAGACGCGGTCAACGAAGGCTATGCTTGGCCTATGCATCGCGCCGGCCGTCCGGCGCAGGCAGGACCGGATCGCCGCGCCAGGGCCGCGCGGCCGTGCATCGGAACGCAACAGGCTGGCTAAAAAGTAGAGAACCTTCACATGGACCGTCGATTACTGATACTCGCGCTCGGCATGTTCGCGATGGGCACGGACAACTTCGTGGTCGCCGGCATTCTCCCCGGCGTGGCGAACTCGCTGCATACCTCGGTGGGCGCAGCCGGCCTGATGGTGACGTTTTATGCGCTGACCTACGCGATCGCCGCGCCGGTGATGGCGGCCGTCGCCGGCGCATGGCCGCGCAAGCCGCTGCTGGTTGGCGCGCTGAGCGTTTTCGTCGTCGGCAACGCGATCAGCGCGATGGCCACCGACCTGCACTGGGTGCTGTTCGCCCGCGCGCTGGCGGGCTTCGGCGCCGCGCTCTTTTCGCCGACCGCATTGGGCGTCGCGTCCGCGCTCGCGTCGCCCGAAAAGCGCGGCCGTGCGCTCGCCACGGTGACGGCGGGCCTGACGGGCGCGACCGCGCTCGGTTCGCCCATCGGCACGTTTATCGGCGGATTCGGCACCTGGAGAACGACGCTGTGGTTCGTCACGCTGCTCGGCCTCGTCGCGATGATCGGCGTGTGGACGATGCTGCCCTCCGTCGCGCAGCCGCAGCCGATCAAATTGCGCGACCGGCTCGCGCCGGTCCGCGACACGCGCGTCGCGCTCACGCTGCTCACATCGCTGTTCGCGTTCGGCGGCTTCCTGATGGTCTACACCTACGCGGGCGTCGTGCTGAATCGCGTGACGCACGGCGACGAGCGCATGCTCGCCGGCCTGTTCCTGGTGTGGGGCGTGGCGGCGACGGTGGGGAATCTGCTGGCCGGACGACTCGTCGACAAGTTCGCGAGCCGCCACATCATCAACGCGATGCTGTGCATTGCCGCGATCAACTTCTGCGCGCTGCCGTGGACTTCGGCGCACGTCGTCAGCGCTGCCATCGCACTGATCGTCTGGGGTCTCTGCGGATGGGGGCTCATCGTTCCGCAGCAGCACCGGCTCGTGCAAGTCTCGCCGCAGGTCGCGCCGTTGCTGCTCGCGTTGAACAACACGGCCACGTATATCGGGCTCGCGTGTTCGGGCGTGCTCGGCGGCGTCGTGCTGCAATCGACGGGCGGGCGTTATCTGAGCGTCGTGGCCGCCGCGCTGATTGCGCTCGCGTTGATCCTCGCCGAGGCGGCGTATCGGCGGATCGAGCGGCCGCAAGCGGCACATCGCGCGGCGCCCCGTCGCGAGACCGGGACGGCGTGAGCCTGGCAACAGCGGTTCGTTTGCGTCGATAATCGCGATTTTCCGCTCATGCGGGATAGCCCGCGCGGATCGCTGCGCAATCGAATCGAGGAACGCATGGACCGCTTGACTGGCATGGCCGTGTTCGTCGCCGCCGTCGACGAAGGCAGTTTCGCGGCGGCAGCGCGCCGCTTTGGCCTATCGGCTGCGATGGCCGGCAAGTACGTCAGCGCGATGGAAGCGCAATTGAACGCGCGGCTGCTTCAGCGCAGCACGCGCCGCTTGAGCCTGACGGATGTCGGCCACGCGTATTACGAGCGATGCAAGCGCATTCTCGACGCTTATGACGAAGCCAACCGGGAAGCCAGCGACGCGCACGGCACCGCGCGCGGTGTGCTCAGAGTCGCCGCGCCGGTCACGTTCGGAGCGATGCACCTGGGCGAAGTGCTCGCGCGATACATGGAGCAATTCCCGCACGTCAACGTTGAAGTTGCGCTGTCGGACCGTTACGTCGATCTGCTGGAAAGCGGTGTCGACGTCGCCGTGCGGATCGGTCGCTTGCGTGACTCCGCGCTGATCGCGCGGCGGCTCGCGCCCTGCCGCATGGTGATCTGCGCGTCGCCGGACTACATCGCACGCAACGGCATGCCGCGCAGCCCCGACGACTTGCGACAAGCGCCGCGGCTCACGTTCAGCGAAGCGGTGTCCGTCGGCGACTGGACGCTCTTCGACAGCGAACGACGCGCGCACGTAATCGACGGGCCCTGCCGGCTCGCCGCCAACAATACGCAGATGCTGCTTGCAGCCGCGCTCGCCGGTGCGGGCGTCGTCTACGGACCGACGTTCGTATTCGGCGAGCAGATCGCATGCGGAAAGCTGGTCGAACTGCTGCCCGAGTACCAGGCGTCCGAGCTCGCGATCCAGGCGGTCTATCCGAGTGCGCGCCATCTGCCGCTGAAGGTGCGCCACTTCCTCGACTACCTCGCGGCTGCTTTCGGCGACGAGCCGCCGTGGGATCGCTTCAGGCAAGCATCGCCGGCACGCCCGGGCCCGAGCCGCTCGCTCGCTGCGAAGCGCCCAGTTCGCCAACGAACTGCCGGATGATCGCCGCGAGCGCCGACGGCGCTTCGAGAGGCGACAGATGTCCGGTGCCCGCCAACACATGCAGACGCGCACCGGCGATTCGCGGCAGCAACTCCGCCCGCAAGGTGTCCACGCGATCCACCTGATCGAGTTCGCCGGCCACCACGAGCACGGGCACGTTGATCGAGCTGACCTCGCGCGTGATGTCCTCGAGCATCGCGGCGTTCGGCCAGGCTGCTCTCGCTTGCGGCGCGCCACGCAGGCTGTCGGCGATCACCTGCTCGCGCAGCGCCGGCGTGAGTGGATTCGCGCTCAGCACGTTATCCAGCACCCATTCGACCGATTCACGCGAGTCGTACGCCGCCGCCATCGCGGCGCGCTGCTCATCGGGAAGCACCATCGGCGAAGGCGGCGACGGCGCGACGAGCACGACGCCCTGCAGCCCTTCGGGCCTGCGCGAGGCGAGCAGTTGCGCGACCTTGCCGCCCATCGAGTGCCCGACGAGCACATAGCGCGAGAGCTTCAGCGCTTCGATGACATGCTGCGCATCGTTGGCGAGATCCGCGATCGTGTAGCCTTGCTCCGGCGCCGCGGAATTGCCCCATCCGCGATGGTCGACGGCAATGCTCCTGTGCGCGCTCGACAGTTCGCCTGCAACCGCGTCCCACGTGCGCGACGATCCGCCCCAGTAGTGCAGA
>Ga0209795_10000791_pt1 | contig 22241 bp, 18 predicted proteins | sample AgamicOrMarz_FD_187166 | JGI IMG/M metagenome (GOLD analysis project Ga0209795, IMG submission 187166) | Agave microbial communities from Guanajuato, Mexico - Or.Ma.rz (SPAdes) (version 2) | ecosystem: Host-associated > Plants > Phyllosphere > Phylloplane/Leaf | place: Guanajuato, Mexico...
CACCCTATTACAAACAAAAAAGAGCAGAATCAAATCTGCCCTTTACTCTTCATCTATTTATTTCTTTAACGTCAAACTTACCACATTCTCCACATGTGCGGTTTGTAATTGGCAACACAAGAGATGTTAGCGGGTTTCATTATAAAAGCCAACCTTTCAGTAGATTTCGTTTCAACGTAACAAATTAAATTTTATGTATAGGAGAATTGTATGGAAGAGAATTATCGATTAATGTTTGTTTTTAGGACCCGCGATATTTCTATGCTTTATTGCATAGGTATGGATTACTTAAAGGGGGCTATGTTTTCCATAATGCTTTATAGCCCAAATGATGATGTTAAGCTCGATTATAATACAGGACACTATCCTTCTGACTTAATTAGGTATTTGCGTAAAGAAAAAAGCAATATTGATAAAGGATTCTATGACATACGAACGTGGAGAATGGATTTAGACAATAGCGATTTCAATTGAGTTATATGAAACTTCCTTAAACCACTTTTGATTGGAAACAGAAAAAAGCAGGGTGATTCCCTGCTTTTTCCTTTATTGTTTTTCGATTTCAACACATTAAGCCGTTCTCTTTTGATCAAATTATAATGAATCAAGAATTTAAGATTGTATTTATCTCAACCCTCATATTACTTTCCAAAGTTGGATTCAAATCCTTAATGTGATGTACTTCAAGCAAGGCTTCTATATTTTCAGCCTTAAATAAAAAGTTTTTACCCAATAATCCCCTTGTAATTTCTAGATAACAAAGAATTGATTCCCATATGAAAACTCTTAGGTCAGTATAGTAATCCCCTTCATCAATATCTTCAGGATGAGTATCTTGGAAATAACGGGATTTTGAAGTAAAATCTCTATTAGAAGTAGTATAACCAATTCTTCTAAATCTCTCTTTAATATTTGAATCAAACCATTCTAGTTCATTAAACCCTTCTAAATACTCGAGAGAGTAATTCACTTGGTTTCGAATTACTGGATTACTTAAAGATTGATCTAATAAAAAAGAGAGTCTCTGATTACCTAAATCATTAACTTCTTTTAACGTGTCTAATAGAGTCCACCATACCTGATGGGATCCGGTAGAATTTTGAAATAAATCCTTATACTCAGTAGTTTTCTTGTTATAAACTTGTATATTATCATTAAAAAAGAGGAGCAATTTGTGATCGTGTTTGTTTTTTAACGGCTCCTCAACTGATGATTTTAGAACAATATGCCCTCTCTGAAAAAGAAAACATATAGCCTTAATAATATAAAAACGACTATAATACGCTGTAACTTCAGACCAAGTCTCAAATTTATTAGATTCAAGAGTTAATAAGGCTAGAAATAAATCAAACGCTCGATAAAAACATAGTGTACTATTGTATACAAATTTTTGTCTGAATTCCTCAAAAACTTTATCATCATTACTTTGTCTTAAAAATTCATTCAGTTCTTCTGAACTACCTTGTTTTAAATAATGAAAGAATAAGCTTTCTACTGATTGCCTATTTACCTCAAAGTAAGGTTTAAAGCCGCTGTAATCTTTTTTCAAATCTTCATAATTTATTTTCAGTTTCATATGAGTTCCCCTCTACAAATTGTTTTTAAAGCTATTATTTAAGAGCATTACTATTCATAACATAGGCTTTAATATTTATAAACACTATTTATTTCCGCTATCTGCGTTAAAAGTATTTTATGTTTAATTCAGATTTAAACCATATGCCCTTGAGCCAAGCTTTTCTTTGTACTTCCTCTCTTCATCCCAAATTTCATTCTTAGTTAACGTTCTTGGCAATGTTTGAAGAATAGTAAACCTAAACTTTTGGACACGTTGAGAATCTAACTTAATAATTTCTTTTAATCTTTTGTTTTCACCGTGACCATTCTTGGCATATTCTCTCCAACGCCCAAGTATTCCTTCTTTTCCAGAAGCAGAACCAACATACTGCATTCCACTCTCTGTATCCAATATAAGGTATACCCCTCCAACCGAAGATAACATCCTGTGCCAAATACTATTTGCATTAGGATCATTAATAACCTTTTGAAGTTCCCGGAAGGATAAATTCACTTCTAAATAACCTGGAAAATCTCTAACGTGACCTTTAGGCAATAATTGAATTACCTCTTTTTCGTTAGTTTTAATTTTCATACACCAGGCCTGTGCACTATTTGTCCAATCAATTACTAACCTTGCCTCTAGTTCTTCAAACCCATTTACCTTCTCTAACTCATATTGGTACTTACTATTTGTTTTCGCCTTACCTTTATATGGAACATCTAAATATTCAGGAAAACCGTCCACTTTAATTGTACCCTTCACTTCATAAACCCCTATGAATAAAGCTTGGTTATTTTCAATTCCTAGGCACGAAACAAGGTAATCACAATCCTTAAAAACATTTTTTTCTTGATAGGATTGATATAATTCAAACTGACCATTGGCATATAATTCGTGTACGTCAACACCTCTGGTATCCATATGCCTTGCAATCTTAATATTTTTTGACATATCGAGACCCGCAAATTTTAATACTTTATTAATAGTTAGCATATAATCCCCCCACAAATTCGAATTGAAAACCACTAAAAGAGTTCTATCATTAATCATAGTAATATTTCCCTGTATTTTTAAAATCACAAGCAATTTCCCGCTACTCTTTATAGGTATTTTGGAATATAATAAATAATATACTAAATAATAGGAGTGTAATGGTAGTGCTCAATAACTTTGAAGAAGAAAAGCCCTCAGATTATGAATTAGCGCAGATTTCTGAGATTATTAAATGGAAAAATGCAGAACCTAGTGTAGTTTCACAAGCTTTTGGAAAAGCATTAGCACCTCTGGCTTGGACAATTAAAAAGGTTGTTCCAGATAAAGCTGTACAGGGTCTACTAGATGGAGCAAATGAAGTTGGACGATTACTAACAGACAAAAAGGATATTGTACGAAAAGCCCAAGTAGTGGAAATAGAAGACCTTCAATATCTAGACTTAAAAATATCAGATCAGCTTGCTGAAAGCGTTCATAAATGGGCCATAGGCGTTGCAATTGCCGAGGGGGGCACTACAGGTGCATTTGGACTCGCCGGAGCTGCTATTGACATTCCCACTATCATTACCTTAGCGCTAAGAACTATTCATAAAATAGGTATTTGTTATGGATATGAGTGTACCTCGGAAGCAGATAAAAAATTTGTTTTAGGAATTCTATCAGCTTCTGGTGCTAATTCAATGGAAGAAAAGAACATTGCCATTGCAATGCTAAAGTCAATAGAAACAACTGTAACTAAACAAACTTGGAAAAATATATCTAAAAAAGCGGCCACTCACCCACTTAGTCAAGAAGCTGCTATCATAGTACTACGTAATTTATCTAAACAATTGGGGATTAACCTTACGAAAAGAAAAGCATTGCAAGCAATACCTGTAATCGGAGCAGTCGTGGGTGGTTCAACAAATGGCTGGTATATTAAAGATGTAAGCTGGGCGGCAAGAAGAGCATTCCAAGAACGATGGTTAAGAGATAATGGCAAGATTATTGATATGGACTAATTAAAAATCTTTAAAACGTCAAAAAGAGCCTATTCCTTAGAAGTGATTAGGCTCTTTTTGACAAATCGTAAGCTTGTTCTCACATATATTCTAGAGGAATTTTCTTTCCTAATTTTGCGACCTATCTTACTTTTACTATGACTTACCATATATTTTGCACAAATTGGATTGTCATAGTAATTAAAATATTCTCCAACTTCAACGCTCCACTCAACACAAAGTTCACCTTTTGTATAAATACTTGTTCCTTCTAATTTTCCATTCACAATTTACTCACGGCAATATCTTTAAGCATTTTTAAAAGCCATTCCAACTAAGAAGATATGTAAAAATAAAATAAAAAATTAAGAAAATTCCCATTTATTTCTGTTAAAATAAATAAGGATCCATAACTTATTTATATAGGGGGAAATAAAATGAGTAATGAAATGAAAATTACAAATGTAACAAATTTACGTGAATCTTTAACAGCAGAAGAAATCGGTAAGACAGTAATAGTTGAAGGAAACGGCGACGGTCCTACCTTTGAAGTAACTAAGTTAGAAAGTGCTTCCGGTATTTATTACGAGATTCGACGTGAAGGACAAGCCAACGCTGAAGAAGCAAACTCACTGGAAGAATTAATTGCAGATTATGCTGATCAAATGGGATTAACTGAAGACTAAATTTTAAATAAAAAGACCATTTGTTTTAATAACAATGGTCTTTTAAATACTTTTAGTTAGATGTATCAAATGAAAGAAATAACTTTATATCAATAAATGTTTCCTTATTAACTATGTCAATGCTTTTGATTATCAATGAATAGTCAGTGTTTAAATCCAGATAATATGAAACTTCTTCATTAATTACCCTTGGTACATAGCCAATTTTAACATCTTTGAAATAAACTTCTATTGCATATTCATCATAAAAATTATTTAAATCTCTCTTTAATTTAAGCTCAGTACCGCTAACTAATTCCTCTAAGACTAAATCTATATCTGGAATTTTACATAAGTAATGTCGGGTACCAGCTAAATAGGATTCTATAGTGTTTTCACCATCAAACAGAGTGGTCATCTCTTTATAGTTATTGGTTAAATGTACAAGTTTTCTTACTTCAAATGACGAAAGACTCTCTCTCTCATTTAAAAATTCAAGAGGATCCATTGTTTTTAGATAATCCCTCAATTCCTCCAAATCTTCATAAGTTGTATGAGTTTGTATATATGCAGATAAATCTTTTACGGTTTCTCTGGAGTTAAATCCCAGTTTAAATAAATTAGCATCAATGCTTCTATTAATTCCATATTTTATAAAAACGGGGAGATAAGCGAAGTACTCCACAAAACCCAATTGCTCTATTATTAAACTCGAAAGTGTACCGCACACCCAAGGAAGTTTATATTCAAACATATCTTTTACATATTCCACAATTCTTGTCATCTGATAGTTAGAATCCACTGAACTAAAATATTTTTCCGAAAGCTCTTTTAAGGTTAAGTCACTTTCCACCCAATCAATAAAAAGGTTATAATCATCAATCTCAATTACACCTGAGCTAGATGTACTTTTTCTAACTTTGAATTTATAACTTTCTGGAAAATTAATTATCTTAGTATAAGCATCTTGAGGCAAAATATTTCTTAAAGAGAGTAACGGCCCGTCTTCTTTATAATTTTCTACTATCTCTTCCGATATAATTGTTAGCAATTTAAATGACGTAAATGACAATCCACTTTCCTGAATACTTATTAATTCCCGCCTTGGCTTAGTATCATAAAATGAATAAACCTTTTTGGATAACAAAGAAATGTTTTCAAATTTTTCTCTTTCCATTTGCTTTGCAAAAAAAGTATTCTTTAATATAATATCAACATTATCTACGTCATCTGTTAACGAATTATAGTAAAGTAATAAAGACTTAATAAAGTTTTTCTCCGTCAATTTAGTTATAAAATCTTCTCTTTGATCATCATCTAGTTCATTTAATTCTTCGGCAGCCTTAAAAAGTTCTTCGTGTCTTAAAATAGAGCTCTCAACATTATTAGGATACTTTTCATAATCCAGGTGCTCATCAATTATATTTTTGTTACCAAAGTAGAAATCAATGTATATGATTTGGCCAAAGGTACTCTGATATGCCCTTCCTGCTCTTCCCACTATATTTTTAAAATCTCCAGAAGAAAGTGTTCTCTGTCTGTCGTATTTCCTTCCTGTATGAATAAAATTCTGTATTGGGAAATTAACTCCCTCAACTAAAGTCGTAGTACATACCATAATTTGAATATAGCCCTTAGCATAGTAATCCTCAAGTGCTTCTCTTACATCCATAGGCAAACTTCCGTGATGATAGACAAGACCCTTTCGTAGGCCTATAACTAAGAGATGATCTTTCCCGAGTCTCTTTTCAATATATTCTATTAAATATTCTACTTCTTGATTTATTTCAAGTTTTTCAGGAAAGAACGGGACATAATCTCTCACAAAGTTTTCACAGTCTTCTCTAGTGTGAAAGAAGATTAAGCTACCTCCCATATTTTTAAGCTTTTGTGCTACTCCCATAATGAAATTCTCATACTTAAGGTTCTCACCTTGGACCAGCTTTTTATTATGCTTATGATGGTATCTAGGAAAGTCAAAAATATTAATATTGATCTCTCTATTGCCAATCAAATAATTAATTTTTGATTGTGCCCAAAAGGAATTATATGACTCTTTATAATATTTATGTTCCTTCGAAATCCTCTCCCAACGTTTACCTTCAGTCTTATATTCATACTTTGCTATCCCTTTTATTTTTGTGGTTGGCTTCCAAGAGTCTGGAATATAATCAGAATTAGAAAGAGTTTCATCATCAACCCAACTTAGGATTGAAGGGCCGTTATCGATAATTGCTGATAAGAACATAAGTTTTATATCTTTAAACTCAGAGTGATTTATCAAAAAAACTATACTGCCTTCTATTAACCATCCTCTGCTACTGTCTTGAATCTTTTGAAATTCATCAAATATTATTAATGAAGTTTCACTAAGTATATCTTCTGATAGATTATTCTTAATTATCATATCCAGCTTTTCTGGAGTAGTAACTATTATATGCTCTTTAAAGTAATTACCAGAGACGAGATCAGGTTCGTAACCATTAAGCGAACTTGAAACAGTATACCCTAGCCTTCTAAATCTCTCGCGTAGTCTTTTAGTTACTTCATATACTAATGCATTAGTAGGTACTATATAGAAACACTTTTTTGTAATGTCATTTTCTAGCTGCTTGACAATGGCAAACTCTGCAAGTAAGCTTTTACCTCCGCTAGTAGGAAAATTAATTAGGGTTCTTTTTATATTGTTATTCTTTATAAAACTGCCTTCATTATTAATTACTTCAAGTTGATTGGGCCATAACTCTATTACAGGCGGCCTAGACTTAATTAACTGTTGTATGTAATCACTAGAAAAAATGTCCTGCAAATTATTCCATACACTATTGTTAATAATTGTCTCAATACATAATTTAAGGTATCTTAAGTGCCAGTAGTAATCCGTTTCAAATGATTCTAAATAAAAATTAATTCGCTCGTCGAGTTTAGAAAATAAATAACTTATAAATGATCTTTCTCCTGATTGAATAAACTTTCTTAGGCTATTAAAAATATCAATCAACGTAGAATCTTCGATATAGTCTTCAATGTTGCTAATTAATTTTCTGCTTAGCAGATAAAAAGAAAAGACGTATAAATCGTTTTTATCCTTATTAATAATAGACTTTTCCGATAAGTCAGTTAAAACATCACCTAACTTTTTAGCAACCACTATACTATTTGGAGCATTACTACCTAAAGTATAAGCAACTGAAGATTTCCAATAGTATTTTAACTGTTTAAGCAATACTTTCTCAATATTTAATGACGATAATCCTTTTTCACTAACGTGCTTTAAATAATCTCCTATCTTATCTGAAACGAGAGCAGTCAATTCCATTGCTCTATTTTTAGAATCACTATCATAATTTTTAAGTGAATTATTGTATTCTGAAAAAAGGTAAATAGAAATCTTTTCAAGGCTTTTGATAAGCCCAATACTCCTTTCAATACTTTTTTCACTCACACTTATTCCGTTGACATCCAAATTAATACAATGAACGAATATACTTTGTAACCTTCTTTTAAAACTGGTAACTTCCTCAGACTTTCTTAATTCAGTTAAAAGGTTTTCAAGGTTTACATCGCTTGTAATCTGTTCCATATACTATCCCTCAAATCATCAAGTACCTTAATTAAAAGTTCAATAAATAAAAACTTCACAATACGTTGTTCTTTAGACAGCTCGCCCAAAAAACACTCAGCAAATTTTTTAAAAGTATCTTCGGTTGTTTTATTTAAGGGCGATATTCCTGAAGCACCTATACAAAATCTACTATCTCGATTGATCACAATATTATAAAGATCCCCTACAACTTCTTTTAGTTCACTATCCGGTGCATTGTCAAATAACTGTTGAATAGCTGTGATTTCACTATCAATGTTTTCTTCAAAGCTTCCATCTTCACTGAAAAAGTCATAAATTTGACTTGCTCTAGTTGTAACTGAATTTTCTGTGGTTTTTGTTTCCCATATCGTAATTTTTATGGTTTCCTTAGCATCTTTATTCCCAGTAAAAGTTATAAAATCTATACCTGGTTCAGCGGATGACCTCCCTTTTGGACCGTGTGTCCATAATAGATCATCCACCATCTTATGATAATAGAACGCGAACAAATGCTCTCCTACTACTCCTTTATAATGTTGGTCATTTAAAAATATTCTTCTTAGATTATTTCGTAGGTATTTTAGCTCCCTATACTCTAGGCTTTCATTATTAAGGATTGATAAGAAATTCTCAAAAGGTTTCGGAGACAAGACGCATCTGAGAAAATATCTTTGAAATTCCTCAAAGAAAGCGCTATAGGTATTTGAATCATCTAACACAAAATTTATATGCTTTTTTATAAATTCGTGATTAACAGATATATCTTCACTCAAAATATAGCTCACTGAATTTCCTCCTAAACAGCTGGTGTTTGAACACTTCTTATATAAAAATTATTGTTATGATAACAGTCATAAAAAGAAGTGTTTTACATTAACAGTTAAAAATTTTAACCCCTATTTCAAACCTGAAATAGGGATTAATTAACGTTATGCTCCTTCAAATTCTTCTGTATTTCTATTAATACAATCAATTACTTTAATAATCTCACGAACATCATCAATATTGTCTCTAAACAGCTCCGTTACACTCCCCAAACTGCGAAATGGATCTTCCTGCAAGACTTTTTTCTCCAAAGTACCGTTCTTCACAACATAATTTATGATAAGCTTGACAAATTTCATTTGATTAACATTGAGTTTTTCCTCATTAAGAAACTCTGAAAAAGCTTCATTAGCTGCTTGTTGATCTAAACCTACGATTTGTCTTACTAATTTTGTGATGGGAGTATCCCCAAACTCTTTTTTGTAATCATCTTCTGTACCTAATTCAGTCCATAAAATCTCTTCTAGAGTCTGTACATCTTGTTTTGTTAACGATTTGTTGTGACGTAGCTTATAAATAGCCGTTTGATCTTGGTGATCTTTTAGGTAGCGATTCACTTTTTTACGGTAATTCTGCAAATCGTTAGACCCATAGAAAGCGTCTTCTTCTTCATTGATAATTGTGAACATATCACTAAAGTTGGTATAATAATCCTTTTGGCTTTCTTTTTCTAAAAACTTCACAAGTTCACGAATGGCTTCACGAACTTCTTCTAATTCAAAGATATTTGCTTCTTCCCAAAATTCTTCAGACTGTACCTTCATTAACATATCTCGTTTAGCATTGATCTGCGGTATAGTACTAAGTTTTGATAGCTCTTCCGCAGTATGGACCACACTTTTTATGGGTCTTCCTGCGCTTTTAGCTGTTAATTTGGCTAATTCAATTGAGTACATCACATTATCAAAACGCTTGGCTAATTCATCGTCTACAATCGACAGAATTAAAGGAGAAATATGCTCTTGAATTTCACTTACATTTGTAACAGAAAGAGCCTGCCAGTTAGAGCGATTTTTGTACTTATGTACAAATTGCAAATGCATTCTCACTTGGAAATTCTCATCATTTAAACGGCTAATTTCTTGATAAACATCTTCAATTAATTTTTTTCTGTGACTAATATAAGGATCTTCTTGGAAATCCAATCCTTGAAGTTCTTTAATAATATCTACTTTCATATTAAATATTCGTTCAGTTAATCCAACTGAAACTTTTCCTTCAATGCCTTTTTGGTTTTCCCTGAAAAACTCAAAATTCCGAAGGTAGTCAAAAATTAGAAAATGTTCTTTATCTTGTCCTACCCCAAAAAGGTTTGGACAAAGACGCGTGCCTCGGCCAATCATTTGCCAAAACTTTGATTTTGAACGAACTTTTTTGAAGAACACCAAATTAACAACTTCAGGTATGTCAACTCCTGTATCTAACATATCTACAGACACTGCGATTTGAGGTAGCTTATCTTTAGTTGAAAAGTCTTCAATGATACTTTCAACATAATCCACCTGATAATCGACCTGGGCAGCAAATTTTCCATTATAATGGGGATAGATATGGTTAAAGCGCTCTACTATATGCTTAGCGTGCTTTGAATTATTAGCAAAGATAATAGTCTTGCCTAATCTATCTCCACCTTCTACCTTAATACCTTTTTCCATTAAATCGTTAAGTACTTGATCAATCGTACTATGATTAAACAGCCACTGATTTACGGCAGAGTTACTAATCTCTTGACCTTGCTCTTCGTCAAAAGTGTCTTCATATTGCTCTCTCTCTTCATCGGATAACTCATCATAGCGAACTCCATCATCTAGAATTTTTGAAGTAGATTCAATTGTACGATATTCAACTAGATAGCCATCTTTAACAGCTTGTTCTAATTCATATGCATATGTCGGCGCACCTGTTTCCAAGCCAAAGATATCATACGTATTTTTATCAATTTCGTCCTTTGGAGTAGCCGTTAATCCTAATGTAATACCATCAAAATATTCAAAAATTGCTCGGTACTTTTTGTATATACTTCGGTGACTTTCATCAACAATAATTAAGTCAAAATGACCAACAGTAAATAATTTATTTCCATCTTTTCGTTTTGTGTCATCAATGGCATTCATCATTGTTGGGTAAGTAGAAAATACCATTCGACTTAACTCAGGGTTGTCTTTATTGTCTAGTAAATTACATAATGTCATACTAGGAAGGAGATTGTTGAAGTTTTTCTTTGCTTGCGATACCAGGGTTTTTCGATCAGCTAAAAATAATACGTTCTTCACCCAATTATGACGCACTAAAACGTCTACAAGTGAAATAGCGGTTCTCGTTTTGCCGCTACCAGTTGCCATAACTAATAGAGATTTTCTCTGTTTTGCTTGAATTGTTTCACATACAGAAAGGATCGCTTCTTTTTGATAATAACGATTGGAAATCTCATCTTTAATCTCAATATTCTTCAAAGGCCGCTGAATTGTACGTCTATCAATCAATAATTGAAGGTCAGCCTTCGTATAAAAACCAGACACTTTACGTTCTGGATAATTGGTATCGTCCCAAAGACGAATATCAAATCCATTTGTATAAAAGATTACAGGTCGCTGTCCGTGCATTTGCTCAATACAGTCAGCATATAACTTTGCCTGTTGTTTTCCTTTATTTGCATCATAAGAGGTTTTCTTAGCTTCCACTACCGCTATTGGTTTACCGTTATCGCCCAATAATACATAATCTACAAAACCAATGCCTCGCTTGTTCGGCATTCCAGTTAATTGATATTCCTCAAGAATGTCTCTACCAAACTCCCAACCTGCTAACTTAATTTCTAAATCAATATAGATCTTTCTTGTGTTAAATTCAGAAAGTTCATCTACTTGGAAATCATATTGTTCTATATTTTCAATCCTTTTTTCCGTCAAATCCTTACGTAGTTTTGCATTCTCTTTGATTATGTCTTCAAGCTTACGATCTTTTGAGCTCAGCTTTTCATAAAGCTTTTTATATTCTTCTGGCCTTTTTCTTGGTTCTTCACCAGTCAAAAGAATTTCTTCCTTAAATTCGGATTCTGAATAATCTTCTGAATAACAATAGTCTAACCAATCAATAAATTGATGAAGGTTATGTAATGCTAATACTGCTTCATCTCTTGTAATCACAGAATTTGTATGTACTGCCACATTTCCTAATTTAATGATATATTTTATTAAAGGAAAAAGATCCTCATCAATGATAGAAATAAATGTGCGTTCGTGGATTAAGCTTGATAAATTATCCTGATATGGAACAGTTAATTCACTATCTGAAGCATACAACCACTTCACTGATAGCTCTAAAGCACGCCGTGTTAGAATCGCGCACGTTGCAGGACTTACTTGGAGGCCTTTCTCAGCCTCTAAGCAAGCATTGTTAAAACTACTGAATTGTGATTTCCCCCGTAGAAAAGCAAAATTACTCATCAATTTCCCTCCCCCTAAGTAATTCATTTTTATTAATGGAATTGTATTGAGATTGAGTAACTAAACTATAAATTTCATTTAAATGAAATTTGCAATATAGAATTGAATTTCTTTTCAAACTCTTTTTGAGCACCCTTTAGAGTTGAAATTTGTTTCTCAATACACTTCACCATATCACTGAACTGTCTTTGTAACTCAATTGGTGGACACATTACTGGTATTTTTACAAGATTAGATCTATTCAACTTATATTGATCAATTCCAGTTATATAATTTTTAATGCTTATACTCTCTATATAAGTCTGTAAATATTGTAATTCACAATGCCCATTATAAGATAATATATGAGCGTGGTTGTTAACCCAAAGTTTACCTGATGCTAAAAAAGCGATAGGCTTATTTCTACTTTCAAGAGCCTTACCATCTTCAGAAATTAGCAGATATTCCCCTTCAAACTTAAAATCATTAATATAATCAACTATTCCGGTTGCTCCATAATAGGGATATATCCCAGAAATTTTCTTCCTGTCCGCTTCTTTTATAGGAACCCTTTTTGAATTCTCATTATTTACTATATCGCCTAAATTTTTTATATCCCACTTCATTGAATTAGTGTTAGGATCCCCAAACATCTTGAAAAACAAGCTTTGAGCTAATGAAGATAATTCTGTAATTTGGTTTTTCCGCTTTTCAATAAGACTTCTACTTAGATTAAGCAAATTTACTATTTCTTTTTGTTTCTCAATTGAACAATAGGGAATCTCGATATCTTTAAGGATTGAAATGGATATGTTAGGTTGAGCTCCACCTACCCCTTTTGATATTAATTTACTTTTTATACTAAGGAAGAAATAATAAAGGTACTCAGATAAAATGTGTTCATTTGGCAAAAATGCTGCACACGCCTGATTAGTAGCAGCGTCTATCGACAGTATTGAACTATTGCCTATAGTAGCACCATACATTGCAAGAAGAACGGTTCCTTTAGGAAAAAGTTTTGCAGAAGACTGTTCTAAACCTTTTTCTGTAATAAACTCGTTTACATTCTCTAAATACATATTCTTTAAATCCCCTGTCTTTGCCCAAGGAATTTGGCCTTCGAAATAGAACTCAGAGTTCTTTCGTGAAGGTGTACCTCCAGATTTGATCTTGTAATAATTAGATAGCTTTTCATACTTCATTTTATATATTTCCTTTTATCATCTTTGTTAATGTTTCTAAACCTATTATTATCTCTTCCTCCAAGTTGTTAATTCTAGATATTATTTCTTCCGGCTTCTCATAATTAACTTCTTCAAAATCAATCATTTTATATTTATTAATTGATAAGTCATACTCATTATTCCGAATTTCCTCTACTGATACAAAGAAGGACTTTTCTGTACGTTCTCTTTGTTTTTCATTACTTAAGTCATTAAATCTGTCTAATATATCTGGAATATCATTTGCTTCAATTGGAGTACGTTTGTCATCTAGAGAGTAGCCATCTGATTTCATATCATAAAACCAGACGTCACCTGTCCCTCCGGCACCTGTTTTTGTGAATATCATTATTGCCGTGGAAACTCCTGCATAAGGTTTGAATACTCCTGAAGGCATTGAGATAATCGCTTCTAGCCTATGGTTGTCTACAATTTCTTTTCGAATAGATCTATGAGCCTTTGAACTTCCAAATAATACACCATCTGGGACAATTGATGCACAGCGACCACCTTTTTTAAGCATTCTTAAAAATAAAGCTAAGAATAAAAGCTCTGTTTTTTTTGTTTTTGTTATTTTCAATAAGTCGCTTGAAACTGAATCATAATCCAACGATCCTTTAAATGGTGGATTGGCAAGAACCAATGTATATTGTTCTGTATCTTTATTTTGTTCGGACAAACTATCACGGTAGGCGATATTGGGATTATCCACGCCGTGAAGCATCATATTCATTGCACCAATTCGAAGCATAGTTCCATCCATTTCAAATCCGTGAAACATATTCTGATTAAAATGTTCTCTCAAACCTTGTATAAGGAACATATCACTATGCTTTGCTTTCAGATACTCTCCTGAAGCTACAAGAAACCCAGCTGACCCTGCTGATGGATCAACAATTGTATCTTCTGGTGTAGGTTTCATTAGACGTACAATCATATCGATAATATGTCGCGGTGTTCTAAATTGACCATTCGTTCCCGCCGTAGAAAGCTTTGATAATAGATACTCGTATAGATCACCAAGAGTATCTTTTTTGCCATCAGAATTACTTGCTTGAAGTAATCCATTAATGCCCGCCACAACTCTTGCCAACAATGATGGTGTAGGAATCACAAAGATAGCGTCCTTCATAAATTTAGAGTAAATCGATTCTTTACCACCTAAATCTTTAATAAATGGAAAAACTTCTTGAGTCACGACCTCAAACATTTCTTCTGCACCCATATTAGAGAAAATAGACCAGCGCAGTTGAGGCTTATCTTTAGGAAAAACACCTTCAAATTCTAAACCTAGTAGCTCGGCATCTGCTTCCTTTTTTTTCTCGTTATCATCTAAACCTTTTATATAAAGCAAATAAGTAAACTGCTCAATTACAGTAAGTGGATTTGTAATTCCACCTGTCCAGAATGTTTCCCAGACTTTATCTATTTTGTTTCTTAATTCTCCAGTAATCATTACTACACCTCAAAAATAAATATCATACAAACACATATGTACCTTACATTATACAGGATTATCACCTAGAAATATATTGACTGAACTCCTCCTAAATACTTATCAAGAGCTCCTAAAGACCTATTTATAACAGTACCTCAAAAATAATAATTGGCTATAAAAATATTTTTTAAAAAAATTTTAATTTTTTCTCTAGACCCTTGTTTTTTTAAAACGCTAAAGAATATAATCCCGATGAAAAATTTAATAGAGGTAAAAGGAGAGAATATATTTGGAAATTATTCGCCGCTATGCTACGCCAGAAGAAGCAATTAATGTAAAGAATATTATTCAAGACCTATTAGTTACTGAGTTAGACAAGATAATGGATTTACAATTAAAAGATGATTCTTTAACTGAAGGCAACAGCTTGGATAGTGAATGCGCTTGAGCTCTATTACATATAAAAACAGAGCAACATCTAACAAAGAATTTATTAAGCAACTAGAAGAGCTTCAGAGGAAAGGTCATTTATCCTCCTTCCTCTTAGAGAACTTTCTCAATTCACACAAACGGAGGAAGCATTATGAAACAAAACAAGGTTGAATTATTTCCTGGTGAAAAAAGCGGCATACTCAAGATTATTATCAATTGTACAGAGAACCGAGAATCTGTTCAGTTACAGCTTGAATTGAAATTTGAAGACTGAATTATGTAAGTGACCAAAGTCGCCTTTGTATAAAATACGCCTACTTCCGTCAAAAATGGTAGGCGGAGGTGTATTTATGCGAAGAAAAGTTCAATTACGAACAGAATCAGAAGTAAACACAGTTACAGATTTGTGGATTCAACACCTGATTCAACGTATTATCGTTGAACAATTAGAGATTCCTCATAGACTACAAGCTAAATTGCTTCATCAAACGTTAGAGAAGGGAAAGAAATAAAAAATGAATAATCAACAGCAAAATAAATATAAAGTTTTTTTCAGACGTGTTAGTACAGTTGGACAAGACCTCAGTATGCAAGAGTCAGCAGATGCTCTATACCGTCAAAAGTATATTCCGAGTGAAATTTTTATTATTAACGAGTATGGAGTTTCAGCAAATAAATTGAGTATTAAAAGTCGACCTGAAATGAAAAAATTAATCGCTATGATTCAAAATAGTCAGGTTGAGACCATTTATGCTTTTGATCGTTCTCGTCTATTCCGTGATTTTTATGAATCAAACTATTTTGTATGGTTATGCAAAAAATATAATGTTCAAATTGTTTTCACATCAAGCGGTCATCAAGATGCGACAGATAGTACCTTGATTGAGGGAGTAATGAACATTGTGGGAGATATCGAAGGGAAAAACATTGCCCGAAGAAGCACAGAAGCACGAAAAAGATATCCGGCTAAAAAATTCGGCTACATTAAAAAAAAGGAAACAAAAAGATACGTTAAAGATTCCATAAAGAAAAACGCTATTGTAGAATTTTTCAACGATGTATCAAAAATCAAAACAGTTAATGAGTTAGAGACAGTATTACAACGCTATAAAAAGATTCTAAAAAAGACACCAGATAAGCTTCTTAAACTTGCAACTGATCCTTTCTATGCTGGATATGATTTAAGTAATGGTGAAAATAAGCTTTCACACGTTGAACCCTATTTATCATTAGCACAATTCAAAGATTTACAAACAAAAAATATGATTATTTCAAAATACGTAGAGAAAAAAGAACAGCTAATGGCCGAAGACATTTTTCAACCATATTGCGGGAAATGCGAAAAGCTAATGAAATTCCAGTTTAATGTCTTAGAAAATAAAGCTTGGTACTATTGCTCAAGTAAATCAACCCATCCAAAGATTGTTCTATCAACTAAAGATTTGATTTGCATTATTAATACAACTTTGGATAAAGCTCTTAAGCAGCTTGACACAGAAAAAATCATTAAAGATTCTCGTGCTTACCTTCAATATATCCGGGAGCCTATTGATGAAGAGTTAACATCGATTTCTAAAAAAAAGAACCGAATACTACAAAAAATCATTATAGAAAATGATGAGCTAACAAATTGGAGAGAGCACCCTTCTTATATTGAATTATCTAAGTTAGAAGATAATCAGCAGCTATTTCTCAGTGAGATTAACACTAAGGAAGAGCTATTGTTAGAAAATAAGTATTTAACTAAATTAACAAAAGACTATTTGAATAACTGCAAAAAGACGAACCTTTTCTTTCTTATGTCTATGCTCATTAAACGTCTGGATGTTTATGCCCAGGAGATAAACATTGAAATTAGCAAATTTGACTATCTTGCAGGCTTTCAAAGCCAATATATTTTTGATGAAGGTGAACTCGTATGAGGCTAGCATTTGGGTATATTCGAAGATCTTCTTACAAACAACAGGAAAATAACAGCGTGGAAATTCAAAAACAACATATTCAAGAATTCGCTAAAAGAAATCAATTAAATGTACCAGATGATTTTATTGTTATTGAAGATGTTACAAGTGCATTTTCTAAGCGGGCAAACCAAAGAAAAGAGCTAATGAAACTAAGAGAGAAAATGATTGAAATGAATGTTCCGATCGTTATTTTTCACGAGATTTCTCGTATGGATAGGACGGGTTATTCTTTTACAATCGATTTTTATCGCCCATTATTAGAAAGTTTACCTAATCTTGAAGTATATACAACACAGTCAAATGAACCTATTGATCCAGACAGTATGAATGTAAAGATGAACTTCCTATTATTTCAACACGAATCAGAAGTAAAATCGGAGCGTGCATTGAGTAACTTGAAAGCTGAACTTCAACAAGAAAGACCTGTTCGTCCTGGTTCAACTATACCTTATGGATACACACAAATAGATAAACAACTTGTACCAAACAAAGACGCTGAAATAGTTTCGTTCATTTCCTTTCTTTACAGTTGGGGAAAGTCACTAAAGAAGATTGCTTTTCTCTTAAATGAAGCTGGTGTACCTTCTCCTAAAGGAAAACAATGGCGTTCGAGTACCATAGAAAACATACTCAAAAACTCTGTTTACACAGGTAATCTCACTTGGAATATTCCCAAGATAAAAGATGAAGAAAATGTTTTTACTTTTAAAGATTCACACGAACCTATAGTAAGTGATTTCCACCTTCATTTACACCAATACAACAAAAAAATTCAAGCAACGTACGGCCGGCTAGATACACCTTTTCTGTTTCTTAACAAACTTAGGTGCCATCACTGCCACCAAGCTATGGTCACTCAAAATGGTTCCACTAAACGTAATGGAACTACGTATCAATATCATTATTATGTTTGCAAGGATTGCCAATATAAAGTATGTATTCACGACGTTCATAAAAGTTTAGTTCCAATGATTTTTGAGCGTGTTCAACAACTTGCATTATCAGAACAAAACAAAAAATTAACTTTAGAGCTCCTTAAACAAATGAAAGCGAAATTCAAAAAGGTAGTTCTTGAAATAAACGTTACAATCAACACTCTATGCAAAAAATTAAAACAAGCACAAAAAATAACCGATCGCGAGTTAGAGTTGCAAATATTAGCTATGCTATCTCAAAATCAAAATTCGTTATTAGAATATGAAAAGGTATTAAATGCCTTAGATGACTATTATCGAGCAGTTGAATTAAATTACTTTTTTCCAAGATTCAACGAGATTTTAGAGCATCAATTAGATACCTCGGAAAAAAGACTGATTACCTTATACTTTGTTGATTTCATCCTAATATCAACTGACCAAAAGCCGCATATTCAGTATAAGACTAACATCTTTGATTTCTTACAGCCTGCTTGCAGCGAGTAATGGATTCACTGCCGAAATTAAAAGACATTGATTGGACGAAAAACCGAACATAATTTATTAGAAATTTAATCGTTTAGCATCAACTTCAGAAATCCCTTGTTATAAGGGGTTTTATATAGGGCTTGTTCGATAATACGTCCAAACTGGTATACCAATTTGGACATATTCCCGAAAAGTATTATCAGTATGGACAAACCACCGAAATTTATACATAGACTATTTACTAGATCAAGGAGAGATTTTATGCCAATACACATTGTTTTACTATTAATTTCTTTAAGAATCGAAACAACGTTCTACACTACCTTTGAAACTTTGGCTTCATTTTTATTTCAATTTGGTTTGGGGGGGAACTTAGTATGAGATGTGCTATATACGCTCGTGTTTCAACTAAATATGATTCTCAAAAGACCTCTATCGATAACCAGATTGATTACTTTCGCCACTACGCTGCCAAAAATAATTGGGAAGTTACAAAGATTTATACAGATGTACAATCCGTTACGAAAAGAAGTGGAAGTGGTTTAAAAGATCTAATAGAAGACGCAAAAGCAGGTCTATTTGATGTAATTGTAGCCAAAGAACTTGCCCGCTTCGCACGTAATGGTCGCCTATCTTATGAACTGCGAGATACTTGCATACTACATAATATTGATATAGTGTGTCTTGACGACTCTATTGATACTACTAAGGGTGATATGGACAAGTTCGGATTATATGTTTGGATGTATGAAACAGAAGCCGCTAATACTAGCAGACGAAACAAACAAGCTAAACAAGCAAAGGCGCGCAGAGGTCTATTTGTTGGTTCTACTCCTCTTTACGGTTATTATAGTGAAAATGGCGTACTAAAAGTCCGTACAGATGAAACTCCCAATGTGGTTCGTCGTATATTTAATTGTTATTTAGAAGGAACCGGAATGGACTCTATTGCTAAATCTTTAACAGCTGAAAAAGTGCCTACTCCTTCTCAAATAGCTAAAAAGTCTAACGCCTCTAATTTATGGCACGCTTCTACCATTAAAAACATCTTAAAGAATCGACATTACTGTGGTGATTTAGTTCAAAACAGAACGGAAACTATTGCAGTAACAACAACCAAACGTCGCACTCTTGATGAAGATGGTCTAATCATTCAACAAAATACACACGAACCTATTATCTCAAGGGATGTTTTCCAAACTGTACAGAAGATGTTACAAAATAGAACTCGTACTTCTACAGCTCCTAAGAAACACTTTTTTACAAATATGCTATATTGTGAAGACTGCAAAAAAGGGCTGTGGTATAAAGCTAATCAAAAAGCATACCGGTGTGGCGGAAATCTTAAGTATGGAGACAGTTATTGCTTGAATAGAAAAGTTGTTCGAGAGAAAGAACTCAAGAACGTCATTCTTAGCGATTTGCAAGAGCTATTTCAGTCTTTCCACAACGATTCTCTTATGGAAAACTTATCGAGCAAAGCTAATAGGAAGCACGAGCAAATGCAACAAGAACTAATTAATATCGAACATAAAATTAAAGAACTACGTAAGAGAAAACTAAATTATGTTAATTTATATACAGAACAAGTAATAACAAAAGAAGAACTAATCGAATACAAAGAGTTAGTTGATCAAGAACTTAAAGAACTGGATATTAATAGAACTCAGCTTGTTCAAAACCTTACTGAAGGGCAAGATGAGAGTTATACTGTTGATTTACTCAAAAAATTAAAGGCAGCTTTCTTAGTAAAAGATCTTGCTCCACAAACCTTACATTCTTTAGTGAAGAAGATTACTTGTACAACTGAAGGAACTATTGAAATTCACTACAACTTTTCGAATGACTTTATAGAGAATTAAAGAAAAGATATTATAATGGCGTATAAACATAGAAAAAAGAAGTTGCTCTAATAAGCAGCTTCTTTTTTATCCAATTTATAAGTAGTAGTTTATGTTGTATTCAAAGCATTTATATACCTAATAATTTAAGAATAAAAAAAATGGTCAATACTAAGTCTGGAACCCGCTAACATCTCAATACAAAATTACTATTGGTGGTGATTGTATATGAGATGCGCTATCTATGCTCGTGTTTCAAAAGAGCTCGATTCACAAAAAACATCTATTGATAATCAAATTGATTTATTTCGTAACTATGCTAACGAAAACAACTGGGAAATCGTTAAGATTTATACTGATAAAACATCTGGAACAAAAGTTAACAGGCCGGGTCTAAAATCCTTAATTGCTGATGGAAAAGCTAAATTATTTGATGTGATTTTAGCTAAAGAACTTTCTCGATTAGCTCGAAATGGTCGTTTATCTTATGAATTAAGAGATATTTGTCAGTTAAATAACATTCACATTGTTTGCCTTGATAACTCCATTAACACTCTTACTGGCGATGTACAAAACTTTGGATTATTTGCTTGGCTTTATGAAAACGAATCTTTAAATAATAGTCGAAGAAATAAAGCATCCAAGCGTACAAAAGCGGTTAGAGGCGAGTTCACAGGATCTAACCCTACGTATGGATACTATAACGATGGCGGCAAATTAAAAATTCGTCAAGATCAATCGCCTGATATCGTCCGTCGGATATTTAACTATTATTTGGAAGGGACGGGAATGGACACTATCGCTAAAGCTTTAATAGCTGAAGACGTTCCGACCCCTTCTCAAGTAGCTAAAAAAGCAAACGCATCTACTTTATGGCACGCTTCTACCATTAAAAACATCTTAAAGAATCGACACTACTGTGGTGATTTAGTTCAACATAAAACAGAAAGTATCTCAGTAACTACTACGAAGCGACGTACTCTCGATGAAGAAAGCCTTATTGTTCACCGAGATATGCACGAACCCATTATTTCAAGAGAGACTTTTGAAGCTGTACAGAGAATGTTACAAAGCAGAACTCGAATAGGCAAAGCACCTAAAAAGCATCTCTTTACAAATGTATTATATTGTAAAGAATGTGGACGAGGTATGTGGTATAAAGTTAACCAAAAAGGATATAGGTGTGGTGGAAACCTTAAGTATGGCGATTTTTATTGTTTAAACAAAAAAGCTGTTAAAGAGCTCAAATTGAAGAAGATAGTTCTTGCTTACTTAAAAGAGCTATTTCAGGCCTTTCAAGATGACTCTGTGATGAAAAGCCTAATGAAAAAGCTTGAGCAAAAACAGCAAGAATTTCAAAAAGAAATGTCTAATGTAGATAATCAAATTCAAGATTTACGTTTAAAAAGGCTTGAATATCTTAACTTATATACTGAACAGGTAATAACCAAACAGGAGTTAATTGAATATAGAGAGCTAACAGACAAAAAACTTAAAGAACTAGATATAATTAAAGCTCAAATTCATCAAAATCTCGAAGAATGTACAAATGAAAATTACGCTATAGAGTTAGGTAATAAATTAAAGAATTTCTTTCCACTTAAAGACCTTGATTCTAAATTGTTACATTCCTTAGTAGAAAAAATAACCGTTAGCATAGACGGCGATATTGATATTCACTATACCTTTATAAATCCTTTTCAGGACAAATAAAAGACAACTTCCCCCGAAGGGGCTAGTTGCCTTATTTTAAAGTGAGTTGCGAGACACATTCCACGTGCGCCGTATGCGGAAACATATCAACAGGCTGAATGTAATCAACATGATAAGCCTTCGACAGCTGCTGCACATCTTTCGCTAATGTGGATGGATTACAAGAAACATAAACCACTTTCTTTGGCTTCA
>Ga0209795_10000797_pt1 | contig 22035 bp, 20 predicted proteins | sample AgamicOrMarz_FD_187166 | JGI IMG/M metagenome (GOLD analysis project Ga0209795, IMG submission 187166) | Agave microbial communities from Guanajuato, Mexico - Or.Ma.rz (SPAdes) (version 2) | ecosystem: Host-associated > Plants > Phyllosphere > Phylloplane/Leaf | place: Guanajuato, Mexico...
GCGCGGTTTTACCCGTCAGATCGAACAGCGGAAATGACATCAGAAATTCCTCCCGGTTCATAAGCGTCTTTGAAGTTGACATAGATGTTATCGATAACATATGCAATCGAAAACAAAACGCGGGAGTAGGAAATGAAGCGTAATTGCTTGGTATCGATCCTCATCCTGAAAGCAAAAGCGGCAGCCTGAAGGCTTGCCGTTTACGTGGTATTCCCATCACCCAAACGCCGATTTTTTCCGCCCGCGCAACCGATCTTGTTTGCTGGATAGCGGCTCTCAAGTGCTGCCTTGTCGCAAGACATTATAGCCTGTTTTTTTGATCTTCGCCGCACTTCGGTTTTCCAGCATGGCAATCATCTGTTCGGCCGCCTGCGCGCCGATTACGAAGCTGTCCACGTTGATGGTGGCGATCCCAGGGTCGGACACCGATGCCATTTCATAGTTCCCGAAGCCGGCGATGGCGATATCGCGTGGCAGGACCAACCCATGGGTTCAGTCCACATGAAAGCCCCTGACCACCCACCTGCGAGCGCTGCCTTTGCATCGCGTTCAAGACAGCTCAGAGTTCCTCAAGGCTTTCATTCAGCGCTTCGATGTTTCTTAAGCGTTTGCGGCCCTCGGTGCCCGCCTTTTCGAGGCATCGTGTGATCAGCAGATGGCACAATGCCATCAGGGCCGTGTGATTGAACAGGGGGCCGGGGGCGAATGTCTGGCATTGCATATGCCATGTCGCCCTCGTGTCGAAGGGTGCGCCTTCGTCGGTAACATAGAGAAGCTTCGCCTTCGATTTGCGAACCTGGGTGAGGATGGCATCGGCCTGAGCAGTCCGGCGGCGCAGGGCGAAGAAGACCACGACGTCGTCCTCCCGAAGGCTGACGAAATGCTCGCCCAGTGTCTGGCCGGCGGCGGGAACGGCGACGATATCCTCGATCACCTGCGTCAGCTGCCATTGCAGATAGGAAGCGAAAGGGTGGCTGCTGCGAAAGCCGATCACCCAGACTTTTCGGGCCGCCATCATCGCGTCGGTCACCGCCGTGATCTGGCCGTCAGAAATGGAGAGAAACGTCGCTTCAAGATTGGCCATGCTTTGCGCGACATGCGCCTGCATGGATTGTGCTGTCGATGCATCGGTCGCGGTTGCCAGGAATAGCCGCGAGCCCGTCTGCTTTTCTGCGCGCGCGTGGCGGCGGGCTTCCTCATAGGTCTCATAACCCAGATGCTGGATGAAACGGGTGACGGTTGCCTTGGAAACATGCGCCAATGCCGCCAGTTCCTGGGCGGAATAGCTGGCGAGTTCGCCAGGAAAATCGCAGACGAATTCACCGAGCCGCTTTTCGGCGGGTCGAAGATCGGGCAGGGCCTGCCTTACGCGATAGAGGAACGACCTGTCCTTGGTCACGGGAAACTCCGCCATGTCATCAGCGGGCGGAATGTCGCTTGGAGTTGTTACGCTTGCAACAGGAAATATGTCCCGGCGGTCGGGCGATGACGCCCCTGTCACCGTGCGATCCTTTTCCTTGCCGGAGGTGCCGCGATGCGGGAAAGAAGCAGTGCAACGGCGGAACGGATCGGCGCGATGACCGGGGCGGATAAGAGGCGCTGCAGATCATCGGCGGCCTGACCAAGCGGGCCGCCGCCGATGATCACGGCTTCTGCGCCGTCCTGTTCGAAACATTCGCGCACTGCGACCGCCAGTGCCGCATGCAGGCGCTGAGGATCGGATGCAAGCGCTACCGGATCTCCGCTCGTGAGTCGCGTGCCGGTGAAGAACGGGGTCAGGCCCAATGCATCGGCTTTTCCGGCAAAGCTTCCGACAAGATCCGGTGTTACTGTCGCGATGCCGAAGCGTCGCCCACCGAGCGAGGCTTCAAGCATGCTCGCTTCGCATATGCCGACCACCGGAATATCGCAAATCTCCCGCAGCCGATCGAGCCCCGGGTCGCCGAAGGCGCTGATGATCAATCCATCCGACTTGCCTGATTTGGCCAGCCCCATTTCGATGACGCCGTCGGTGGCTGCGCCAAGCTGCTTCTCATCAAGGATCATCGGCACGCCACCGGCCGCGGTGACGCCCTCGATGGTCGCCTCCGCAGGCAGATATTTGCGTGCGATATCGGTCATCATGGCTGTGGTGGCCGCTGATGTATTCGGGTTGATCAAGGTGATATGCGTCATGTCTCGAGCCGTGCACGACCGCACGACTGCCTCCCTTTGTCATTGCGTTTTTTATTGTGCTTCAGTTCAGGCATATTGAATGCAGGCGATATTGCCCGTCTCTCCGATCGGCTTCAAGAGCGGCACGTCCCTGAGGCATATGTCCGAGGCCTGGCCGCAGCGCGGTGCGAACGCGCAGCCGGGCGGCATAGCGGCAAGATCTGGTGGCGAACCGGGTATCGTCACCAGCCGGTCGCGGCCATGCGCGAGTTCGACACGGGCGCCGAGAAGACCCTTGGTATAGGGATGTTTCGGATCGCGGATGATGTCGCCGACCCTGCCTTCCTCGACAATCCGGCCGGCATACATGACGGCGATGCGGTCTGCCACTTCGGCCGCGACGCCGATATCATGGGTGACGAAGATGACCGAGAGGCCGTATTCCTTCTGCAGCTCGCGGATCAGAAGCAGGATCTGGATCTGAACCGTCGCATCTAGCGCGGTCGTCGGCTCGTCGGCGAGGAGGACTTTCGGATTGCAGGCAAGTGCCATGGCGATCATCGAGCGCTGCAGCATGCCGCCCGACATTTCATGCGGGTAATTCTTCAGCCGCCGTTCGGGCGAGGGAATGCGCACTTTCTGAAAGAGTGCGAGTGCCCGTTCGGACGCTGCCTGCCGCGACACTTTTTCGTGCCGCATGATGGTTTCCTCGATCTGCCGGCCAATCGTGTAGACCGGATCGAGCGCGAGACGCGGCTCCTGGAAGACCATCGAGACGGTGGCGCCGCGCAATTGGCCGAGTTCGCGTGTCGAAAGCGCCATCACATCGCGACCGGAAACGGTCATGCTGCCGGCGATATCCGTGCCCTTCGGATGCAGGCGAAGCAGGGAGCGCATGGTGACGCTCTTGCCCGAACCGGATTCGCCGAGAAGCGCCACCACTTCGCCGGCCTTGACCGACAGGCTGACGCCGTTAACGGCTTTCACCGGCTTGCGGCTGCGATGGAAGGTAACTGAGAGGTCGCGGATATCGATAACTGTCTGCTCTTCACTCATCTCAGGCCTCCATCAATTCGAGTGCAGGTTTTGGTGCATGGCTGTGGCCGGAGCCGGGAACCGACATCAGGCAGGCGGCCTGCTGTTCTCCCGAGACGACCGCAAGGGGAGGGGGCGTGGCAGAACAGACGCCTTCCGCCATGCTGCACCGGGTGTGGAACCGACAGCCCGATGGCGGGTCGATCGGGTTCGGCGGATCGCCGGAAAGCGGCGGTTCCTCGGTGCGCTCCGCCGGATCCATCTTCGGCATGGAGGCGAGGAGGGCGGCTGAGTAGGGGTGTTTCGTGTTTTCGTAGATCGCCTCGCGCGTGCCGACCTCGGCGACCTTGCCGAGATACATGACCATCACCCGGTCGCACATGAAGCGCACGACGTTGAGATCGTGGCTGATGAACAGATAGGTCAGGCCGAAATCGCGCTTGAGATCAAGAAGCAGATTGAGCACCTGCGCTTCAACCGATTTGTCGAGTGCCGAAACGGCTTCGTCGAGGATGACAAGGCGCGGTTCGAGCGCCAGAGCGCGGGCGATGTTGACACGCTGTCTCTGGCCGCCGGAGAGTTCGTGCGGATAACGGCCGGCAAAGCGGACCGGTTCAAGGCCGACGCGGTGGAGCAGGTCATGGGCGCGGGCAATCGCCTTTGCCTGCGGCACGCCATGGACGCGGGGGGCAAAGGCGATGGACTCTTCGATTGTCAGGCGCGGATTGAGCGAGGCGTAACTGTCCTGAAACACCATCTGCACCTGTCGCCGGTACTGGGCAAGCGGCAGGGCGGCACCGACCTTTTCACCGTCGAACAGGATCTCACCCTGGTCAGGGATGATCAGTTGCATCAGAAGCCGGGCGGTGGTGGACTTGCCGCAGCCGCTTTCACCGACAACGCCGAGCGTTTCACCTTTCAGGATGTCGAAATCGACGCCATCGACGGCGCGCACGACCTTTTTCGGCTGAAGAAAGCCGCTGCCTTTTACAGGGAAATGCTTGATCAGACCGCGTGCGGAGATCAGCGGCTGAGCCGGGCCGCCGCGTTCACCGAGCGGAAGGTCGGGAATGGTGGTCTCTGCGACTGTCCTCATGATTTCACATCCATTGCCTGACGCAGACCGTCCGAGAAAAGGTTGAAACAGATCGAGGTGACGAAGATCATCACGCCGGGCAGGGCGGCAACCGCCGGATTGTTGTAGATCGCGGTGCGCAGCGTGTTCAGCATCAGCCCCCATTCGGCATCCGGCGGACGCACGCCGAGTCCAAGAAAAGAGAGGCCGGAGGCGAGGATCATCGACACCGAGATCAGGCTGGTGGCGAAGACGAAGATCGGCCCGAGCACGTTGCCGAGAACATGGACGCGGATGATCGTGAATGCCGGGGCGCCGGAGGCACGCGCCGCATCGACATAATCGAGGTTGCGGATCTGGGTGGTGACGCTTTCGGCGACACGGGCGATCTGCGGGATGAAGACGACGGTGAGCGAGACGAGCGCATTCGTCAGGCCCGAACCAAGCGCGCCGGAAAGGGCGACCGCGAGCAGGACAGAAGGGAAGGCATAGAAGACATCGACCGTGCGCATGATCAGCGTGTTGGTGATGCCGCCGGCATAACCGGCGACGATGCCGATGATCGAGCCGATGACAAAGGCGATCGGGACGGGCACGACACCCATGATCAGCGACAGGCGGGAGCCATAGATGAGGCGCGACAGCATATCGCGGCCGAGTTCGTCGGTTCCGAGAATATAGCCCTCGGTGCCGATAGGTTTCAGCCTTCGGATGACACTGCCTTTGGCCGGGTCGTAAGGGGCGATATAGGGCGCGAGGATGGCGACCACGACGATGATGATGAGGACGGCGAGTGCCGCGAGCGCCACCGGGTCACGACAGAGACGCTGCAGGACGCCGCTCCAGAAGCCGGGAGATTTCGGCACGGCAAGCGGGGTGGGCAAAGTGTCGGCGGTGATGACGGCCATGTTCAGCTCCTCTGGATGCGCGGATCGATGGCGCTTTGCAGCACGTCAACGACGAGATTGACGATGACGAAGAACATTGCGAGCACCAGGATCGTGCCCTGTAGGATCGGCAGGTCGCGGGTGAAGATCGCTCCGTTCAGCAGAAAACCAGTGCCGGGCCAGGAGAAGACGGTTTCGATCAGGATCGAGCCGCCAAGCAGGTAACCGAGTTGCAGGCCCATGACGGAAATCGCCGTCGGTGCGGCGTTGCGGATGACGTGGCTCATCACATGTTTCGTCATCAGCCCTTTGGCAGCCAGCGCTTGAACGAAATCCTGCGACAGGATGTCTGCCACCAGCGAGCGGATGGTGCGGGCGATGATGCCCATCGGAATGACCGACATGGTGACGGCCGGCAGGATGAGATACTGGATATAATCCCAGCTGAAGCTTCGTCCGTCCGAACCGCCGGGACCGCCGCCCATCGACGGCAGCCAGCCCAGCGAGACGGAAAATGCGATGACGAGGACCATGCCGAGCCAGTAATGCGGCACGCTGACACCGAGCATGGCAAGACCGGAGGCGATGCGGTCGATCCAGCCTCCACGGAAGACACCGGCGACGAAGCCGAGGGCAGAGCCGAAGGTGAAGCCGATGATAGTGGCGGCAACTGCGAGGATGATCGAGTTGACCGAGGCGCTGAGGATTTCGGCAAGCACCGGGCGGCCGGTGGCGATTGAATTGCCGAGATCGCCTTGCAGGGCATGCCAGGCCCAGAGCGCGTATTGCACCGGAAGCGGCTGGTCGAGACCGTAGAAGGAGCGCATCTGCGCCTGCAATTCGAGCGAGGCATCTGTCGGCAGGATGGCGGCGAGAGGATCGCCGGGGGCGATATGGATGAGCATGAAGCAGACGATGCTGACCCCGATCGCGACGGGTATGACATGCAGAAGCCGTTTAAAGGCGTAGACGAGCATGAGCTTCTCCGGAAAACCTGAACGAGTGGGATCGCGCCCTTTAGGGCACGATCCGGGCGTTGGGCATCAGGGATCGACGGTGATCGGCGAGAAATCCTGGAACCAGTTCTGCGCCTGCACGAAACCCTTGACTTTGGTGTTCATGGCTCGCGGGTTGACGTCATGCGTCACCATCAGGAACAGCGCATCGTTGACATATTTCTCGTGGACCTGCTGCAGCACCTTGTCCTGTTCGGCGGCATCGAAGGTGGTGCGCACCTTGTTGAACAGGGCATCCATTTCCGGGTCACAGTAATAACCCCAGTTGGTGCCGTTCGGCGGTGCGAGGTTGCACTGCGACTGGCGGATAAGCGCGGTGAAGGGGTCCTGGATGAAGTAGCTGTAGTTGACAGCCGTCGCGCCCTTGGCGCTGGCATCCTTGGCGCCAGCGCGCCAGACATTGATGACCGTGTTCCAGTCCATCACCTCGTATTCGACATTGATGCCGATTTCGGCGAGCGTCTGCTGGATATATTCGTTCATCGCGAGCGGCAGCATCTGGCCCGAACCGGAGGACGAGATGACGACCTTGGTGGTGATCGGCTTGTCCGGACCGTAGCCCGCTTCCGCCATCAGCTTCTTGGCTTCCTCGACATTGTATTCGAGCTTGAAGTCGGGCTTGCCGAACCACTGGTGGCCGGGCGGAAGATAGCCCTGGGCGGGAATGGACAGACCGCCGAGCAGCTCGTTCAGGCCGTCGCGGTCGACCGCGAGATTTGCGGCCTTGCGGACGCGAACATCGTTCCACGGCGAGCCTTCGACGCGGGACAGATGCCAGGTCCAGTTATGCGGATAGGCATTGGTGACGATGGAGAACCCTGCATCCTTCAGCGACTTGACGGAATCCGGTGCCGGGGCTTCGATCCAGTCGACCTGGCCGGAACGCAGAGCTGCAACGCGGGTATTCGGTTCCGGCAACGGGATCAGCACCAGCTTGTCTAGCTTAGGGATGCGAGCTGTATCCCAATAATCCTTGTTGGGTGTCAGTTCGGCACGTTCGCGCGGGGTAAATCCGCTTTCCATCTTCCACGGGCCGGTGCCGGACGGATGCTGCGCGACCTTTTCCCAGCTCTTGCCCTGGGCTTCCCAGTTTGCCGGCGAGGACATCAGGATCCAGCTGATCTGGTAGGGCAGGGTCGCATCAGGAGACTTGGTGACGATCTCGACGGTCTTTGGATCGGTCGCCTTGTAGCTGGCAACCGCCGGAATGCGCGATTTGCCCTGCGCCGACTGGCGCTGGTCGAATTGCGGGGCGTCGGTCTTCAGGAGCTTGTCGAGGTTCCAGACGACGGCATCGGCGTTGAAGACGCTTCCGTCATGGAATTTCACGCCGTCACGCAGCTTGAATGTCCATTTGGTATGGTCGGCCGGGTCGACAGTCCAGGCCGTCGCAAGGCTGGGGATCAGCGCAGAGGGCTTGTCGGCTCTGCTGAGATCCCACTCAATCAGCGAATTGTAGACCGTGTATCCCATGAAGCGCTGGCCTTCGCCGCCTTGGTCCGTCTGACTGGTGGTCAGGGGAATATCGGATGCCGTCATGCCAATCCGGAGCGTCCCGGCAGCAAACGCCGAGCTGGCAGTGGCAGCAAAAGCCACGCCGAGTATCGTCGCCGTCCGCAGGGTCTTCAAAAATCCCCCGTCACGCCAGTTCCTCAAAGATGTTTTTGTCATACCGTTCCCTCTTTTTTAATCTGTGCTGGACTTTTGCCCAGTCGAATAAAGAGAAGCAGGTTTCATGCCAACAAATGTGAAACTGAAATTTCATAATTTTGTCAGTTGTTTAGATTTTTTCTCCGAGGGTAAGGCGATGCGTTACAAGTGTATCTGATAAAAAATCAGGCATGGGACGGGTCAGATATGGGCAGTTGAGAACATAGGATATGGAGGCCTGAGATCAGCTATTCGCATCAGCGGTACGAGCATCGGTTTTCCTCAAAATCGCTCGGCATTGACTTTATGGTCGAGTTTTTCGGAACTCATCCCTATTGGGATGCAGATATCTGAAAGCCTCGCTAATCTCTGCAAACCTTAGCTGTCGATGGCAGATACGAGGCCGCAGATGTCCGGCAGTAGCGCATTCCGGTTGTTCGGGCTCCAGATGGCATGAAGTTCGGCAATACATTCTTGCTGCAGATCCATCGGGCGAAACACGACGTTGTCGAAACAGGCGTTCTGTGTGCCGGCGGGCACGATTGCCAGACCTATTCCGGCACTGACCAACGATAGGATCGCCTGCGAGTGGGTCATGCTTTGAACGATCCGGGGTGTGACTGAATTGTCAGCCATCAGTCTCGTCAGTTTGTCGTGGAGATAGCGGGCTGGCGTCGAGAAGCTGATAAAGGGTTCGCCGTTGAGTGCATCCAGGCCAGGGCGGCGCTTGGTGGCGAGTGGATGTGCACGAGGTATGGCCAGCATCATGGGCTCTTGCGCAACAGAGATACTTTCGAGATGGTGTGTGCCGGCAAGCGGACGTGAGAGGCCAAGGTCGATATCGCCAGCATTGATGGCTTGAAGCTGCTCGGACGTTTCCATCTGCACAAGCTCCAGCTCGATCTGCGGTGCTGCGGCGCGCGCTTGACCTATGAATTTGGGCAGGAAACTATATGTGGCGGCTCCGACAAAGGCGATCTTTATGGATCCGGCGCTGCCCCGCGCAGCCCTCCGTGTTGCCGTTATCGCGGCGTCGCTTTGCTCAAGTAACCTTTGTGCTTCGGCAAGAAACGTCATTCCCGCAGCAGTGAGTGTGACGCGACGGCTCGTGCGCTCCACCAGTTTCACATCGAGTTCCTGCTCCAGCAGCCTGATTTGCCGGCTGAGCGGTGGCTGGGTGATGTTCAGTCGTCTGGCTGCCCGGCTGAAATTCAGCTCGGATGCCAGAATAACAAAGGATCGGACCTGACCCATATCCAACATCTATTCAATCCTTGTATCGATATTCAATAATAATCGACTTGGACTTAAATTGATCTCGAGATTATTGGTCAAGCGAGGATGTGGCTCCGAGCAGCCTAACATGGGGTGGAAACATGGACACGCAGTTGCCAGTAGCGAATGATCCGCAAAGGACGACGGTCGGAGCCGACAGTATTGCCTGGATCAAGCTGTCGTCGGTCTTCTTGCCACTGAAGACGCCGATCAGCGATGCGAAAGTGCTCACCGGACGACAAAAGCCGCTGACGGAAGTGGCGTTCCTCTTCGCTGAAATCGAGACGAAGCACGGTCACAGCGGCATTGGCTTCAGCTATTCCAAACGCGCCGGCGGGCCGGGACAATATGAGCATGCAAAAGAAATCGCCCATGTCCTGATCGGCGAAGACCCGAACGATATAGGCAAGCTTTGGAACAAACTCTGCTGGGCGGGGGCTTCCGTTGGGCGCAGCGGGCTTGCGGTGCAGGCAATCGCTGCCTTTGACGTCGCGCTGTGGGATCTGAAAGCCAAGCGTGCCGGACTGCCGCTTGCCAAACTGCTCGGCGCACATCGCGACAGCGTGCAATGCTACAATACGTCCGGTGGCTTTCTTTCCTCGCCGATCGAAGAGGTACTCGACAACGTCGAGCAGTCGATCGCGGCCGGCATTGGCGGGATCAAGATCAAGGTCGGGCAACCGGATATGGCGGTTGACCTCAAGCGCGTCGCCGCCGTGCATGACCGGATCGGTGGCCGTGCTGCAATGATGGTCGATGCCAATCAGCAATGGGACCGCCCGAATGCGATGCGTTTCGGTCGGCTCATGGAGCCTTACAATCTAACCTGGATTGAGGAGCCGCTCGACGCGTATGACGTCGAAGGACATGCCGCGCTGGCAGCTCAGCTCGATACGCCAATCGCGACCGGTGAGATGTTGGCGAGCGTGCTGGAGCATATTGCGCTCATCCAGAATAATTCTGTCGACTTCATCCAGCCGGACGCACCGCGTGTCGGCGGCATCACGCAGTTCCTGAAGATCTGTGCGCTGGCTGAGGCGAAAAAGCTGCAGCTCGCGCCGCATTTTGCCATGGAAATCCATCTGCATCTCGCTGCAGCCTACGAACTTGAGCCTTGGGTAGAGCATTTCGATTGGCTTGATCCCCTGTTCAACGAGCGGCTGGAAATCAAGGGGGGACGCATGCTGGTGCCAAACCGGCCCGGACTTGGGATCACGCTATCAGAGCAGGCGGGACATTGGACGCGCGGCACGGCCGAATTCGGCAAGAAACCTTGAATCAGGCGGTGCCGCGAGCAACGATGTGGAAGTCGATATCGATCATCGCCTCCACACTTGTATCACCCGCTATTTTTCGAAGAATCGAGCGGGCCGCCTTGGTGCCGATATCGCGACGGTCGATACGGACCGTTGTCAGCGGCGGATGGGTGTGAGGGGCGAAATCGAAATCGCCGAACCCTATGATGGCGAGATCCCCCGGCATGTTGCAGCCGCGTGCATGAGCTTCAGCCAGTGCGCCATGCGCGACGACATCCGATGAGCAAAAGACGCCGAGCGAGCCTCCTCCGCGATCTAGAAGTTGCGCCATCGCCATGCGTCCGTCGCGGAAGGTGGAGGGTGAATTCATATCCAGTTCCGGCAACTCGACCTCGGCAATCCCTTTCAGCCGATTGACGAAACCATCGCGGCGCTGAACGGCGCGCGGGTCGTTGGCGCCGACCTGCGCATAGCGGTCATAGCCCCGGATTAGCAGATGCTCGGCAACCAGCCGACCGACTGCCGCATGGGAAAAGCCGACGGCGGTGTCGAGCGGCGAGGGGGTAGAGTCCCATATTTCCACTATAGGCAGTGACGCGCCCGTGAGCATGGCGCGGGTTTCCTTCATATGGGTAATGCCGGTGAGGATGATGCCGTCCGGCCGGCGGGCAAGAATGGCACGGGTCAGTTCCAGCTCGCGGCCGGGGTCATAGCCTGACAGGCCGAGCAGAAGCTGATAGCCGGCGGAGACGAGTTCGGCATTGAGCCCTTCGATGGTTTCGGCAAAAATGGTGCTGGCGACCGAAGGGACGATCGCGGCGATCAGCCTCGTGCGGCGTGAAGCCAGGCCGCCGGCAAGCAGGTTTGGCACATAGCCGGTGCGGGCAATGACCTTTTCGATCGCTTCCAGTGTGTGCGGCTTGACCAGCGCCGGAGTGTTGATGGCGCGCGAAACGGTGACCGGCGAGACGCCGGCGAGTTTGGCTATATCGGCAAGCGTCACCGGACCGCCGTGCCTGATATGCTTGCTTTTGTCGTAATCGGTCATGATACTCATTCCTGTGAAAATGAGTTACGCTTTCATTATAGCTTTTATCAAGCGATAAATCGAAAAATTTGGCGATAAAAGTTCTAATCAATTGAAATTGATGATTTAAAATTTTTCACGTGGCGGTTGCGGATGAGGATTTTGAAGTTACAATGAAAGCGCTTTCATTTCTTCGTCGGAGGGTCGGGGAATGGAGGATTGGGACCGGCAGGAGGCCGGATAATTGGAGGAAATAATATGAAGCTCAAACGTTTCATGACGATTGCGGCCGCTGCGACCGCTATCTGTGTCGTCGGCTTGCAACCGAGCCACGCGCAGGATTATCCGACCAAGACCGTGACCGTCGTCGTGCCATTCGCAGCGGGCGGCAATACCGATACGTTCGGCCGTCTCGTTGCCGAGCAACTGGACAAGCGCCTTGGGCAACGTTTCATCGTGGAGAACAAGCCCGGCGCGGGTGGTAACATCGGTCTGGGCGACCTCGCTCGTTCGAAGCCTGACGGCTATACGATCGGCATGGGTACGGTCAGCTCCAACGCGATCAACCAGACGCTCTATAAGACGCTGCCTTACGACAAAGAGAAAGGTTTCGCACCTATTTCGCTGATCGCCAGCCTGCCGAACGTGCTCGTTGTCAACCCGGACAAGATCAAGGCGAACAATGTAGAGGAGCTGATCGCGTTCCTGAAAACAGAGCCGGGCAAGCATACCTATGCGTCTTCTGGCGTCGGTACCTCCATCCATCTGGCCGGCGAGCTTCTCGCGACCAAAGCCGGCATCAAGATTACTCACGTTCCATACAAGGGTAGCAGTCAGGCGATCCTCGATGTCGTGGCCGGCCATGTGGATATGATGTTCGACAATATTCCAACGGCCGCCCAGCAGGTGAAGGCGGGCAAGGTGAAGGCGCTGGCTGTCACCAGCCTCGGAAAGGCTGATTTGCTGCCCGACGTGCCGACCATGGCAAGCACGATTCCCGGCTTCGAGGCGACCTCGTGGCATGGCCTCTTCGCTCCTCCCGGCACGCCGCCGGAAATCGTCGAAAAGCTCAGCAAGGAAGTTCAGGCCATTATCGCGGAGCCTGCGATGCAGGAAAAGCTCAAGGCGATGGGCGTGACGCCGGTCGGTAATACGCCGGCCGAGTTCCAGGCTTTTATAGACAAGGAAACGGCAAAGTGGGCTGACGTCATCAAGGCCGCGAACGTGCCGCTGCAATGAGCCAATCTGCCGGCCGGATCCAGTTCCCGGCCGGCATGTCTTTCACACGCGAGTATCATGCCATGCTGAAAATTAGAAACAGCCGCGACTTCGTCGGCGGCGTGACGATGATCTGTGTCGGCTCGCTGTTCATCTGGTTCGGCCGGGAACTTGAAGTCGGGAACTCCTTCCAGATGGGGCCGGGTTACTTCCCGACCATGTTGAGCCTTCTCCTGATGGCTATTGGTGCGTTGATCGTCGTGCAGTCGCTGATGGTCGATGCCGAAGCAGGTGATCCGGAAACCTGGAACTGGAAGGCTTATTTTCTGGTAATTCTCGGACCGATCGGCTTCGGTCTCGCACTTGCGGGGCTTGGTTTGGCGCCGACAATGCTCCTGCTGATCGTCGGCGTAGCGACCGCCAGCCGCTATGCCAATTGGCGACATTCAATTCTGCTCGGACTGTTTCTTGCTGCCTGTTCCGTGTTGCTTTTCACCAAGCTCCTGTCGCTTCCGGTCTCAGCCTTTGGCCCCTGGACCCCCTTTATCGGCGAACTTTTCTAGCGGGCTCTCACAAGTGCTTTCTGACTAGCCGACGAAACGGAATGGATTGCTTATGGATATCTTCTCTAACCTCTGGCTCGGTGCTTCGACCGCCTTCATGCCGATGAACCTGTTCTATGGCTTTATCGGCTGCCTGCTCGGCACCGCGATCGGTGTACTGCCGGGGCTAGGGCCGACGGCGACGATCGCCATGCTGTTGCCGATCACTTTCGGCTTGCCGCCGGAATCGGCACTGATCATGCTGGCTGGCATCTTCTACGGTGCGCAGTATGGTGGCTCGACAACGGCGATCCTGATCAATCTGCCGGGCGAAAGCTCCTCGGTTGTTACTGCAATCGACGGGTATCAGATGGCGCGCAACGGCCGAGCCGGTGCTGCGCTTGCTACGGCGGCACTCGGTTCGTTTTTCGCAGGTACAGTGGCAACCATCCTTCTTGCTGTTGCCGCACCGCCTCTGGCAGCCGTAGCGCTGAATTTCGGGCCGGCGGAATATTTTTCGCTGATGGTGCTGGGTCTCGTCGCTTCGGTTGCGCTCGCCAGTGGGTCGCTGTTGAAGGCATTTGCAATGATCGTCTTCGGATTGATCCTCGGCACGGTCGGCACCGATGTGGAGAGCGGCACGCCGCGTTATGTTTTTGATATTCCCGAACTCTATGACGGTTTGAACTTCGTTGCCGTTAGCATGGGTATCTTCGGGATCTGCGAGATCCTGCGCAACCTGGAAAGCGAGCATGAACGTTCGGTGGGTGTGAAACGCGTCACCGGACTGATGCTGACCAGGCAGGATATCAAGCGGATCATCGCCCCCGTCCTTCGCGGCACCGCCCTCGGTACCTTTCTCGGGATCCTGCCCGGCGGTGGAGCGATGCTTGCCTCGTTTGCTTCCTATGCGATGGAAAAACGGATTTCCCCAAACCGCGCCGAATTCGGCAAAGGGGCGATCGAAGGCGTTGCAGCACCGGAATCCGCCAACAATGCCGGCGCGCAGACCTCATTCATTCCGATGCTGACGCTCGGCATTCCTGGCAACCCGGTGATGGCGTTGATGGTCGGCGCCATGATCATACAGGGTATTACCCCCGGTCCGAACGTCATCTCGGACGAACCGGCTCTGTTCTGGGGTATGATTGTTTCAATGTGGTCGGGCAACCTCATGCTTGTCATCCTCAACCTGCCGCTGATCGGGCTCTGGGTGAAAATGCTAACCGTGCCGTATCATCTCCTCTTCCCTGCTATTATCGGCTTCTGTTGCATCGGCGCCTACAGCATCAACAACAGCGTCTTCGACGTATTCGTCATGGCGGGTTTCAGCGTCATCGGCTTTGCGCTCAGCAAAATGCGGTTCGAACCGGCGCCGTTGCTTCTGGGCTTCATTCTTGGGCCGATGCTGGAGGAGAATTTGCGCCGTGCGATGCTGATCAGCCAGGGCGATCCGTCGATTTTCGTGCGCAGCCCGCTCAGCCTTTCGCTTCTGATCTTCGCCGTCGTGGTTCTGGCGCTCGTGCTTTCGCCGAGCATCAGCCGCAAGCGCGAAGAGGCATTTACGGAGTAGGACGCAATGATGCAGGATCTGAAATCCGCCCTTACCGGCATATCCGGCATTCTGGTCACGCCTTACGATCATAACGGCGATATCCTGCCGGAGATGCAGGAGCCGATCATCGATCGGGCGATCGCCGCGGGCGTCCATATCATGGTCGCCAATGGCAATACCGGCGAGTTTTACGCCCTGACGCTCGACGAGGCAGAGGCGATGGTGCAATCTTCGGCCGAACATGTGGCCGGCCGGGTGCCACTGGTAGCCGGCGTCGGGCGAGGCATACGTGATGCCTGTCGGCTGGCATCCGTGTCGCGTCAAGCCGGCGCTTCGGCGCTGATGGTCCATCAGTCACCGGATCCGTTTTCCTCCCCGCGCGGGCTTGTCGATTACGTACTGACGGTGGCGGATGCGGCAGACGGGTTGCCGGTCGTGCTTTATTTGCGCAACGATGCAATCGGCACCAGGGCGATTGCGGATCTGTGCGCGCTGCCCTCCGTCATCGGCGTCAAATGGGCAACGCCAAACCCATTGAAACTATCGGAAGCGATGGCGGCCTGCGATCCGGAGATCGTTTGGGTGGGCGGTCTGGCGGAGATCTGGGCACCGGTATTCTATGCGGTTGGTGCGCGAGGTTTCACGTCCGGCCTCATCAATGTCTGGCCGCAAAGGTCAGTTGCCATTCATGCCGCACTTGCAACGGGTGACTATACGGCCGCCAACCGGCTGATCGACGGCATGAAGGACTTCGAGTCGGTTCGGGCTGAAGAGATGAACGGGACGAATGTGACCGGGGTGAAGGCCGCGCTGGCGCTGATTGGGCATGATTGTGGCCCAGCACGCCCGCCCTCGGCCTGGCCTTTGACGGCACAGCAGCAAGCTGCGCTTTCGGCTTTCATTTCAGGCAACGGAATCAGCTTCTGATGAGCCGATTGGCAGCGCCTTATGGTGCGAGGAGTGAAGAATGACGATCAGGAAAAAGACGTATGAGGAACTGCGCTCGGCGCGCTGGATGATGCCGGACGACCAGCGGTCGTTCGGCCATCGGTCGCGGACCATGCAGATGGGCTATGCGCCGGAAGACTGGGAAGGTCGGCCGATCATTGCGATCATCAACACATGGTCGGATGCGCAGCCCTGCCACATGCACTTTCGCGAACGGGCTGAATGGGTGAAGCGTGGTGTCTTGCAGGCAGGCGGCTTTCCGATGGAACTGCCGGCGCTGTCGCTCTCGGAAAATTTCGTCAAACCGACGACCATGCTCTATCGCAACATGCTGGCAATGGAGACAGAGGAACTGCTCAGATCGCACCCGATTGATGGTGCGGTGCTGATGGGTGGTTGTGACAAGACCACGCCGGGACTGGTCATGGGCGCGGTGTCGATGGGACTGCCTTTCATCTACCTGCCGGCCGGGCCGATGCTGCGCGGTAACTATGCCGGAAAGGCTCTGGGCTCCGGCACAGACGGCTTCAAATATTGGGATGAACGGCGGGCCGGAACGATTTCAAAAGAGGAATGGCAGGGGATCGAAGGCGGTATCGCCCGCAGCTACGGCCATTGCATGACCATGGGCACAGCGTCCACGATGACGGCGATTGCCGAGGCGATGGGGCTCACCTTGCCGAATGCTTCCTCCATTCCGGCGGCCGATGCCAACCATCAGCGCATGTCGGCCACCTGCGGCCGGCGGATCGTCGAGATGGTGTGGGAGGATCTGACGCCCGAAAAGGTGATCACGCCGGCTGCTGTCACCAACGCCGTCACAGTGGCGATGGCGACGGGCTGTTCGACCAATGCGATCATCCACCTGATCGCCATGGCGCGCCGCGCCGGCGTGCCGTTGGAACTAGAGGATCTTGACCGCATCGGCCGCACGACGCCGGTTATCGCAAACATCCGTCCTTCAGGCGCGACCTATCTGATGGAGGATTTCTTCTATGCCGGGGGCTTGCGGGCGCTGATGAAGCAGCTTGGCGACAAGCTGGATCCGACCGCTATCACCGTCACAGGCAAGCCGCTCACGGATGGGCTGGATGATGTGAAGATCTGGAACGAGGATGTCATCCGGCCGCTGTCCAATCCCGTCTATCACGAAGGGTCGCTGGCCGTCTTGAAGGGCAATCTTTGCCCGGATGGAGCAGTGATCAAGCCCGCGGCCTGCGATCCGAAATTTCACCGGCACCAGGGTCCGGCATTGGTGGCCGACAGCTATCCGGAACTGAAGAAGATTATCGACGATCCCGATTATCCACTGACGCCGGAAACGGTGCTGGTGCTGCGCAATGCAGGGCCGCAGGGCGGACCGGGAATGCCGGAATGGGGGATGATCCCGATGCCGAAAGCGCTTTTGAAACTCGGCCTGCGGGACATGGTGCGGATTTCCGATGCCCGCATGTCGGGAACGAGTTTCGGGGCCTGCGTGCTGCACGCCGCACCGGAAGCCTTTGTCGGTGGACCGCTGGCCCTGTTGAAAACCGGGGATATGGTGGAACTCGATATTCCGGCCCGCAGCCTCAACATGCTCGTCCCGGATGATGAACTGGCGGCACGCAAGGCTGCCTGGGTATCACCCGAGCCGCTCTACGAGCGGGGCTATGGCTTTATGTTCACCAAACATATCGAACAGGCAGACAAGGGCTGTGACTTCGATTTTCTAAAGACAGAATTCGGTGCCAAAGTGTCTGAGCCGGTGATCAATTAAGCAAGCGTTGAGGGGGCGAAATACCCCCCTTAGTGTCTCATGTTCAGGCCCAGCTGCTCACAGCCTGATGGCATCTTGTGCAGCAAAGTCCGCTTCAAAAGCTTGCTGGTTGTCGTGTCTAAATCGGTCCGGCGCGAGTCGCCCTATTCAGTAGCCGCTTAACCGCTAAGCAGGGCCTGCATTGTTTTTGCGAAGTGTTTCCGGATCTTGTCTCGTGCTACGTGCCGGCCGTTGACGACCTTCTTGTTGCCTGCAGCCCAGACGCTTTCGACTGTGACATCTCCACCGAAAATCCAGTTATCAAGCAGGCTGTCCTCTGCGAGATAGGAGGCATTGCCGGTATCGAGAGCAACGATATCGGCGGGGGCGCCTGCAGCCAGCCCCGCCTTCGTCGCAAGAGCCTGTGCCCCGCCATAAATAGCCGCGTCGAAAAGTCGGCGACCGGTTGATCCGTTCGGTGCCGCAATGACGTTGCGGGCGCGATGAGCGAGACGTTGCGAATATTCGAGCTGGCGCAATTCGCCCGCGAGAGAAATCTGCACGTTGGAATCCGACCCGACGCCGAAGCGGCCGCCCTTTGAAAGGAATGCGGAGGCTGCGAACGTACCGTCACCGAGATTGGCCTCGGTGATCGGGCAGAGACCGGCGACCGCGCCGCTTGTGGCCATATTCGCCACTTCCTGATCCGTCAGGTGGGTGGCGTGGATCAGGCACCAGCGATCATCGACCGGAGCATGATCCAGCAGCCATTCGACCGGGCGCGCACCGGACCATGCGATACAGTCCTCCACTTCCTTGGTCTGTTCGGCGATATGGATATGCACGGGGCCGCCTTCGGCGAAGGGCAGAATAGCGGTCAGCTCGTCGGGCCTGACTGCGCGCAGGCTGTGCGGTGCTATGCCGAGCTGCATGCCGGGTAGTGAGGCCTGCATTGTCCGGCAAGCCTCTATCAGTTGGCCAAAACTCTCTGTCGAATTGATGAAACGGCGCTGGCCGTCGATCGGAGCCTGCCCGCCGAAGCCGGAATGCGCGTAAAAGACCGGCAGCAAGGTGAGGCCGATACCCGTCTCGGCGCTCGCCGCGCCGATCCGCTCGGCATGTTCTGCGATATTGGCATAAAGCGAGCCGTCGCGGTCGTGATGCAGATAGTGGAACTCACCGACGCGGCAGAACCCGGATTCGAGCATTTCCATATAGAGCTGCGCCGCAACCGCCTCGATCTGTTCCGGCGTCATCTGCAGGGCAAAACGATACATCAGGACACGCCAGCTCCAAAAACTGTCGTCTGTCGGTCCGCGAAGTTCGGCCAAGCCGGACATGGCGCGCTGGAACGCGTGGCTGTGAAGATTGCTCATGGCAGGGATGAGAACCGAATGACGCTCGTCGGTCGCCTTGGCGTCAACGCCGATATTGATATCCGAGATAATCCCGCCCGTGATCGAGATGCGCACATTGGAAGCCCATCCCTGAGGCAGGAGTGCCGAGCCTGCATGAAGCGTCGAAGCAGCCGAATTGGTCATGATTGCCGGTCCGTCGTTGGATTGTCTGATCACGGGTGTATCTTCAGGTGAAGATAAACGCTTGCCAAGATGGCTATTATGTATATACATGTTTACCCATAATGAAAGGCGCAATCAATGTGCGGGAACGAAAACTTGGGCAGTGTTTCTTCCAGTCATTCCGAGCCTCATGCGGGCATCACGGTCTGGACAAATGCGCATCTGGCGACCCTTGCCGAGGGCGCGAATGGGCTTGGCGTCATGGAGAATGGCGCGATCGCGGCCAAGGATGGGCGGATCGTATTCGTCGGCGCTGAGGTCGATCTACCGGCGGATTTGAAGGATGCTGCCTCGATCATCGATTGCGAGGGGCGCTGGATCACGCCGGGTCTGATCGATTGCCATACGCATATCGTCTTCGGCGGCGATCGTGCGATGGAATTCGAGATGCGGCTGGAAGGTGCGACCTATGAGGAAGTTGCGCGCGCAGGCGGCGGTATCGTTTCCTCCGTCAAGGCAACCAATGCGCTTTCCGTCGAAGGCTTGGTCAAGGCGGCGCTGCCGCGTGTCGATACGCTGCTTGCCGAAGGTGTCTCGACGCTTGAGATCAAGTCCGGTTACGGGCTTTCGATCGAAGGTGAGCTCAACATGCTGCGCGCCGCACGCGCACTGGAAAAGGCTCGCCCTGTCCGCGTCATGACCTCCTATCTTGCAGCTCATGCGACGCCGGTCGAATACAGGGGGCGCAACGGCGATTACATCACCGATATCGTGCTGCCGGGCATGGACAAGGCGCATGCCGAAGGTCTGATCGATGCCGTCGACGGATTTTGCGAAGGCATCGCCTTTTCGGTCGAGGAGATGGCTCGTGTCTTCGATCACGCCAAGGCGTTCGGCATTCAGGTAAAGCTGCACGCCGAACAGTTGTCGAACCTTGGCGGCGCAAAAATGGCGGCGTCCTATGGCGCGCTGTCTGCCGATCATCTGGAATATCTCGATGCCGAGAGCGCTGCAGCCATGGCCGAGGCGGGCACGGTGGCTGTCATTCTGCCCGGCGCATTCTATGCCATCAATGAAACGCAGAAGCCGCCGATCCAGGCGCTGCGCGATGCCAATGTGAAAATTGCGATCGCCACCGACTGCAATCCCGGCACCTCTCCGCTGACCTCACTGCTTCTGACGATGAACATGTCGGCAACGCTCTTTCGCCTGACGGTGGATGAGTGCATTGCCGGCGCGACCCGTGAGGCGGCCCGGGCTCTCGGACTGCTCGGCGAAACCGGTACGCTGGAAGTCGGCAAGTCCGCCGATCTCGCGATCTGGGATATCCAGCGCCCTGCGGAGCTTGTTTATCGCATCGGCTTCAATCCGCTCTATTCCCGCATCTTCAAAGGCCAGACCATCAAGGGCCAGCAGGTATCCGCATGACGATCACGCTTCATCCGGGCAGCGTCCCGCTTGCCGATCTCGCAAACATCTATTGGGACAATGAACCGGCCGTTCTCGACCGCTCCTTCGATGCGGGCATAGAGAAGGGCGCTCGTCGCATCGCCGAGATCGCCGCCGGCAACGCGCCCGTCTATGGCATCAATACCGGCTTCGGCAAGCTCGCCTCGATCAAGATCGACAGTGCCGATCTTGCCACGCTGCAGCGCAATCTCATCCTGTCGCATTGCTGCGGTATCGGCGCTGCCTTGCCGGAAAACGTCGTGCGGCTGATCATGGCGCTGAAGCTGATCTCGCTCGGCCGCGGCGCTTCGGGCGTCCGGCTGGATCTGGTGCGGCTGATCGAGGGCATGCTGGCAAAGGGCGTCATCCCGGTCATCCCTGAAAAGGGCTCGGTCGGCGCTTCCGGCGACCTTGCACCGCTTGCCCATATGGCAGCCTCGATGATGGGCGAGGGCGAGGCCTTTTTCAGCGGTGAGAGGATGGCCTCTGCCGATGCGCTTTCAAAGGCAGGCCTGACACCGGTCGTGCTCGCTGCCAAGGAAGGACTGGCCCTCATCAACGGTACCCAGACCTCGACCGCGCTGGCGCTTGCCGGCCTGTTCCGTGCCCATCGCGCCGCACAGACTGCACTGGTTACTGGCGCATTGTCCACCGATGCGGCAATGGGGTCTTCCGCCCCTTTCCATCCCGACATCCACACGCTGCGCGGCCACAAGGGGCAGATGGATGCCGGCGCCGCATTGCGCCAGCTTCTGACCGGCTCCGAAATCCGCGAAAGCCATATCGAGGGTGACGAACGTGTGCAGGATCCCTATTGCATCCGCTGCCAGCCGCAGGTGGATGGCGCCTGCCTCGACCTGTTGCGGCAGGTTGCACGCACGCTGGAAATCGAAGCCAATGCGGTGACCGACAATCCGCTGGTTCTTTCCGATAACGAAGTCGTTTCGGGCGGCAATTTCCACGCAGAGCCGGTTGCCTTTGCCGCCGACCAGACGGCGCTCGCCATCTGCGAAATCGGTGCGATTGCCCAGCGCCGTGTAGCGCTTCTGGTCGATCCCGCCCTGTCTTATGGCCTGCCGGCGTTTCTCTCGCAAAAACCGGGCCTGAATTCCGGCCTGATGATCGCCGAAGTCACGTCTGCCGCGCTGATGAGCGAAAACAAGCAGATGTCGCATCCGGCCTCGGTGGATTCGACGCCGACTTCGGCCAACCAGGAAGATCATGTTTCCATGGCATGCCACGGTGCCCGCCGCCTGCTGGCGATGACCGAAAACCTGTTCGGCATTCTCGGCATCGAGGCCCTTGCTGCGGTTCAGGGCGTCGAGCTGCGCGGTCCGCTGAAGACCAGCCCGGAGTTGGAAAAGGCCGTGGCGGTGCTGCGCGCTGCCATTCCGTCGCTCGAAGACGATCGCTACATGGCGCCGGATCTTGCTGCCGCGAGTGTCCTCGTTTCATCCGGTGCACTCGCCTCCGCTATTTCTCCCGGCATCCTGCCGGTGCTCGACATCTGATTGCAGAAGAACAACGGGAACAGAAGTCATGACCAATCCGCGCCACAATATCCGCGACGTCCGCTCCCCGCGGGGATCTGAACTCAATGCCAAGAGCTGGACGACGGAAGCGCCGCTTCGCATGCTGATGAACAATCTCGACCCGGACGTGGCCGAGAACCCGCATGAGCTGGTCGTCT
>Ga0209795_10000800_pt1 | contig 21897 bp, 18 predicted proteins | sample AgamicOrMarz_FD_187166 | JGI IMG/M metagenome (GOLD analysis project Ga0209795, IMG submission 187166) | Agave microbial communities from Guanajuato, Mexico - Or.Ma.rz (SPAdes) (version 2) | ecosystem: Host-associated > Plants > Phyllosphere > Phylloplane/Leaf | place: Guanajuato, Mexico...
AGTCGTCTTACTGGTACTAGTGCAAAATATCAAAGACAATTAGCATGTGCTATAAAAAGAGCACGTTATCTTTCATTATTACCGTATACTGATAATCATAAATAATAAAATAGGAGACAATAAATGCAAATTATTTTACTAGATAAAGTACATAATATTGGAGTATTTGGTGAAATAGTTAATGTAAAATCTGGTTATGCTCGTAATTTTTTATTACCAAAAGGAAAAGCTATAAATGCAACAAAAAATAATATTAAATTGATTGAAATTCGTAGTATAGAATTTAAAAATAAATTATATCAAATTAAATTTGATGCTAAATTACGTGCTGAAAAAATAAATAATTTAGGTAGTATTACTTTACATGCTAAATCAGGTAATGAAGGTAAATTATTTGGTTCTATTGGAGTTCGTAATATAGTTGATGCAATTATAAATGCTGGTATTAAAGTATATAAAAAAGAAATAATTTTAAAAAATGGTTTTTTTCGTACTACTGGATGTTATGATGTTAGTATTAAATTACATAATAATGTTTTTGCTTATATAAAAGTTAATATAGTAAGTAGTTAGTAAATATATTTTATACATATTTTTTTTTATTATATCTTTCAAATGAATTTAAAATTTCTATTTTAGCTGCTTCATAATTTTCAAAATTACCAACTTTTACCCATTTATCTATTTCAAGATTTTTATAATTTTTAAAGAAATGAATTATTTGTGTCCTAAGTAATTTAGGTAGATCTTTTATATCTTTAATATTATCATATTCTTTAGAAATATTAAAATATGGTACTGCTATTATTTTAATATCTTCTCCAGATTCATCAATCATTTTTAGTATTCCAATTGGACGACAACGTATAACAGAACTTGATTGTAATGGATAAGGTGTAGTAACTAGTACATCTATTGGATCACCATCAAGTGATAGTGTATTATTAATATATCCGTAATTACAAGGATAAAACATTGTTGTAGATATAAAACGATCTACAAATAAAGCTCCATTATTTTTGTTAATTTCATATTTTATAGGATAATAATTAGCTGGAATTTCAATAATAACATAAATATCATCAGGAATATTTTCTCCTGCAGGTATTAAATTTAAATTCATTAAAGTTTCCTTATTGTAAGTATAATTTTTTAAATAATTATATTGTATAATTATTAAAAATAAATATTTAATTATTTTTTAAAAAATTTATATTTTATAAATATATAAATTTTACGTAGTATTCTTAATTGTATATATTTTTAATAAAGTACATACTATCTTATTTAGTATTTAGATAATAAGTATGTATTATAATATAATAAATAGGAGTTTTTATGTATGCAATTTTTGAAACTGGTGGTAAACAATATAGAGTACAAGAAGGTCAAATAATTAATATTGAAAAATTAAATATTAATATTGGTAATATTATTGAATTTAATAAAGTTATGATTATTAGAAATAAAGATAATCTTCATATAGGTTATCCTTTTGTTATTGGTTCTAAAATTATAGCTGAAGTAATTTCTCATTTTCGTAATAAAAAAGTAATGATTTTAAAATTTGGTCGTCGTAAACATTACAGAAAACATCAAGGTCATCGTCAATGGTTTACTAATATTAAGATTAATTTTATAGTATTTTAATAGGATAATTAATATATGGCACATAAAAAGGCTGGTGGTTCTACACGTAATGGTAGAGATTCAAAAAGTAAAAGATTAGGATTAAAAATTTTTGGTGGTCAAATAGTTAATGCAGGTAGTATTATAGTGCGTCAGCGTGGAACTAAATTTCATCCAGGATTTAATGTAGGATGTGGTAAAGATCATACACTTTTTGCTTTAATAAAAGGAAAAATAATTTTTAGAAAAATTAAAAATAAAAAGTTAATAAGTATTATTAAAGAATAATTTATTTTTTTAAATTAAAATTATTTATGTTAAATAAAATTAAATTTATAGATAAAGCATATATAAAAGTATCAGCTGGCAATGGAGGAAATGGTTGTATTAGTTTTCATCGTTGTAAAAAATATAATTATAAAAAAGCTGATGGTGGTGATGGTGGTGATGGTGGTGATATATTGTTATTAGCAGATAAGAATATAAACACTATGGTGGATATATATTTAAAAAAATATATATGTGCTGAAAATGGAAAAAATGGAAAAAGTAATAACTGTAAAGGAAAACGTGGTAAAAATTATATTATTAAAGTTCCATTAGGAACTAGAGTATTTGATATAAATACTAATGAAATGATATGTGATATGATGAAGCATAATCAGAGTATTGTGATTGCTAAAGGTGGTTTTCATGGTATTGGTAATACTCATTTTAATTCTTATATTAAGAGTAATACTATTAAAGGAAATAAAGGAGAAATACGTAATATAAAATTAGAATTATTGCTTTTAGCTGATGTTGGTATTGTAGGTTTACCAAATGCTGGTAAATCTACATTTTTACGTGCAGTATCAAATGCAAATCCTATTGTAGCTGATTATCCATTTACTACTTTATTTCCTAATTTAGGTTTAGTTAGAATTGATAATAAAAAAAGTTTTATTTTAGCAGATATTCCTGGTTTAATAAAAGGAGCTGCAAAAGGTGCAGGTTTAGGTATTAATTTTTTAAAACATTTAGAACATTGTAGAATATTATTACATTTAATAGATTTAGTACCGATAGATAAATCTGATATTATAGAAAATGCAAATATTATAATTAATGAATTAAAAAATTATAGTGATAATTTAGTTAATAAGAAACGATTATTAGTATTTAATAAATCAGATTTATTCGAAGATATAAATATAGCTAAAAGAAAAGCATATTTTATTTCAGAAAAGATTGGATATAATAAAAATTATTACTTAATATCAGCTAATAACTGTAATGGTGTAAAAAAATTGTGTTTTGATATAATGAATTTTATTAAAAAAAATAATAAAAATTAATTATTAAGGTAAAAAATTAATTAAATTTTTTATTAAAATATTAATAAATATATATAGAGATATAATTATGAATCAGATTCCAATGACTATACAAGGTGCTGAAAAATTACGTAAAGAACTAAATTACTTAAAAAGTATACAGCGTCCTAAAATTATTAGAGATATTGTAGAAGCTCGTAAACATGGTGATTTAAAAGAGAACGCTGAATATCATGCTGCTCGTGAAGAACAAAGTTTTTGTGAAGGTCGTATTCGTGAAATAGAAATTAAACTATCTAATGCTCAAATAATAGATGTTACTAATTTTATTAAATGTGGTCGTGTAATTTTTGGTGCTACAGTAAAAACAGAGAATTTAAATACTGAAGAGCAGAATACTTATTGTATAGTTGGTGATGATGAAGCTGATTGTAAAAAAAATTTAATTTCTATTAATTCTCCAATAGCTCGGGGTTTGGTAGGTAAAAAAGAAGGAGATATAGTTATTATAAATACTCCAGGTGGTGATGTTAAGTATGCTATTATAAAAGTTGAATATTTAAAGTATTATAATAATGTTTATTAAAAAAAAAAATTCTAGTTCTAGTCGTTGGTTACATAGACACTTTAACGATAAATATGTTAAACAAGCAAAAAAAAATAAATTACGTTCTCGTGCTTGGTTTAAGCTTTCTGAAATACAGAATATTGATAAGATTTTTTATCCTGGAATAAAAGTTTTAGATCTTGGTTCTGCTCCAGGTAGTTGGTCACAATATGTTACTACAAAAATAGGTAAATTAGGTAGTATAATTGCTTGTGATATTAGACCTATGAAGCCTATATTAGGTTTAGATTTTATTAAAGGTGATTTACAAGATCCTAAAGTAATTAAAATTATAATTGATAAGATTGGAAAAAATAAAGTACAAATTGTATTATCAGATATGGCTCCAAATATTAGTGGTATAGTATTAAGTGATATTTATAATTCAATGCATTTAGCAGAATTAGCATTAAATATATGTAAAAAAGTTTTATCATTAGATGGAAGTTTTTTGGTTAAAGTATTTCAAGGAGAATTATTTGAACAATATGTAAATAAACTTAAATATATATTTAAAAAAATTAAAATTCGTAAACCAGATGCTTCTCGTAAAAATTCTAGAGAATTGTACATTGTAGCAACTGGATACAAAATATAGTATAATAATGAATTAGTATTTTTATGTTTTATGAGGTTAATATCTTGATTGATATGGCTAAAAACATTATTTTATGGTTAGTAATATCAGTATTTTTAATTACATTATTCCAAAAATTCGTTAAAAGTGAATCAAGTAGCAGACGTAAGGTTGATTATTCAACATTTATGTCTGAATTAAATAATAATAAAATTATTGAAGCACGTATTAACGGTCGTGAAATTATCTTTTTAAAAAAAGATAGTAACAGTTATATAACTTATATTCCAGTAAATGATCCTAAGCTTCTAGATATATTATTAACAAAAAATGTAAAAATAGTAGGTGAGCCTCCAGAAGAGCCAAGTTTATTTGCTTCTATTTTTATTTCTTGGTTTCCTATGCTTTTACTTATTTGCGTGTGGATATTTTTTATGCGTCAGATGCAAATTGGTAGTAAAGGAGCTTTATCTTTTGGAAAAAGTAAAGCTCGTATGTTGACTGAAGATGAAATTAAAACAACATTTTCTGATGTTGCAGGATGTGATGAAGCAAAAGAAGAAGTTAGTGAATTAGTAGATTATTTACGTGAACCAAATAATTTTAAAAAACTTGGAGGAAAAATACCAAAAGGTGTTTTAATGTTTGGACCACCTGGTACTGGTAAAACATTACTAGCAAAAGCTATAGCTGGTGAAGCAAAGGTTCCTTTTTTTACGATATCAGGTTCTGATTTTGTAGAAATGTTTGTTGGAGTAGGTGCTTCACGAGTTCGTGATATGTTTTATAATGCTAAAAAATATGCTCCATGTATTATTTTTATAGATGAAATAGATGCTGTTGGTCGTAAACGTGGTGCAGGTTTAGGTGGTGGTCATGATGAGCGTGAACAAACATTAAATCAAATGTTAGTAGAAATGGATGGATTTGAAGGAAACGAAGGTATAATTGTTATTGCAGCTACTAATAGGCCTGATGTTATTGATCCAGCATTATTACGTCCTGGTCGTTTTGATCGTCAAGTAATAGTTAGTTTACCAGATATTCGTGGTAGAGAACAAATTTTAAAAGTGCATATGCGTAGAGTACCATTATCATCTGATATAGATGCATCAATTATTGCACGTGGTACTCCTGGATTTTCTGGTGCAGATTTATCTAATTTAGTAAATGAAGCTGCTTTATTTGCTGCTCGTAGTAATAAGCTTGTTGTATCAATGATAGATTTTGAAAAATCTAAGGATAAAATAATGATGGGTGCAGAGCGTCGTTCTATGGTAATTACTGAAGCACAAAAAGAATCTACAGCTTATCATGAAGCTGGACATGCAATTATTGGTAGATTAGTTCCTGAACATGATCCTGTACATAAAGTAACTATAATACCACGTGGTCGTGCATTAGGTGTTACTTTTTTTCTTCCTGAATGTGATACAATAAGTATTAGTCGTCAAAAACTTGAAAGTCAGATATCAACACTATATGGTGGAAGATTGGCTGAGGAGATTATATATGGCCCTGAAAAAGTATCAACAGGATCATATAATGATATTAAAGTTGCTACTTCTATTGCTCGTAATATGGTAACTCAATGGGGTTTTTCTGAAAAACTGGGTCCACTTCTATATGCTGAAGAAGATGGTGAAATATTTATAGGTCGTTCAGTAACTAAGGCTAAAAATATATCTGATGATACAGCACGTATTATAGATGAAGAAATAAAATATTTAATTGAACGTAATTATTTACGTGCACGTAATTTGCTAATAGAAAATTTAGATATTTTACATGTGATGAAAGATACTTTAATTAAGTATGAAACAATAGATTCACATCAAATTGATATTATTATGAATCGTAAATATATAGATAATAAAGAATAAATATATATAAAATTTTTTATATTTAAATATTATTGAATTTAAATATTATTTATGGTATATATAATTAATTATATTTTTTTATATCAATAATTATTGTTTATTTAGTTATGTTACAAAAATGTTGTGATGTAATGTATACTATAATATTTTATAGTACTAAATTTTTGTATAGTAATTTTATAACATATATAAATTTTATATTTTAAATAATATTTTTTATTAAATTTAATACTATGTACTTTTATTAGTACTAAAAATTTATAAAATAAAGAATATAAATAAAAAAGTTTATATTAATAAATAAATATATTATAATAAAAAATAATATTATTTATACCGAGGTGGTGGAATAGGTAGACACGCTACTTTGAGGTGGTAGTACCTTATTTTTGGTTTACGGGTTCAAATCCCGTCCTCGGTACAAAGTTATAATTTAATTAACTACTTTCTTAAAGCGGGATGGAGCAGTCTGGTAGCTCGTCGGGCTCATAACCCGAAGGTCGTTGGTTCAAATCCAACTCCCGCAACCATGTTTTATAACTACTTTTAGTATCTTCGATTATATTATTTTTAAGTTCATAAAGATATTCTTAATTATTAGATAAGTAATAATTTATTACTATTCTAATAATTTATTTTTATATTTTAATTTATTTATAAATAAAAAAAATTCTAATCTAAAATTAGATTTTTAAATTAATTAAAATAGTACTTAGATATAAAAATATACTGAGGAAACTAGAATGAATAAAGATATTCTTGCTGTAGTTGAAGCAGTTTCCAACGAAAAAGCAGTATCTAGAGAAAAAATTTTTGAAGCTCTTGAGACAGCATTAGCTACTGCTACAAAGAAAAAATTTGAATATGAAATAGATGTGCGTGTTAATATAGACCGTAAATCAGGAGATTTGAGATCTTTTAGACGTTGGTTAATAGTAGATAAAGTAAATAAACCTACACGTGAAATAACTTTAGCAGCTGCTAAAGTTGATAATATTAATGCTAAATTAGGTGAATATATAGAAGATGAAATAAAATATATTATTTTTGATCGTATAACTATGCAAACAGCTAAACAAGTTATTGTACAAAAAGTACGTGAAGCAGAACGTTCTATGATTATAGAACAATTTCGTAATAGTAAAGGAAAAATTATTACTGGTATTGTAAAAAAAGTAAATAGTGAAAATATTAATATTGATATTGGTAGTAATGCAGAAGCTATAATGAATCGTGAAGATATGTTACCAAAAGAAAATTTTCGTATTGGTGATAGAATACGTGGTGTACTTTATTTTTTTAATAAAGATTCACGTTGTGTACAAATTTTTATTAGTCGTGTTTGTACTAAAATGTTACTAGAATTATTTAGTATAGAGGTACCAGAAATTGGTGAAGAAGTTATTGAAATTAAAGCTGTTGCTAGAGATCCTGGTTTAAGGTCTAAGATAGCTGTAAAAACTAATGATAAACGTATTGATCCAATAGGAGCATGTGTAGGTATGCGTGGATCACGTGTACAGTCAATATCTAATGAATTAGGAGGAGAAAGAATTGATATTGTATTGTGGGATGATAATCCTGCTAAGTTTGTAATAAATGCTATGGCTCCTGCAGAAGTAACATCTATATTAGTAGATGAGGATAAACATACAATGGATATAGCTGTAGAAGAACATAATTTATCACAAGCTATAGGTCGTAATGGACAAAATGTACGTTTAGCTTCCCAGTTAATTGGTTGGGAATTAAATATAATTACAGTAGAAAATATGAAACAAAAAAATAAAGAAGAAGCTGATAATTCTATTAAAATATTTATAAAATATCTTGGTATAAATAAAGAACTAGCTTCTTATTTAGTAGAAGAAGGTTTTTCTTCTTTAGAAGAAATTGCTTATGTACCTATTAATGAACTTTTAGAAATAAAAAAAATAGATAAAAAAATAGCTGAAATATTACGTGAAAAAGCAAAAAAATCTTTAAAAGAAATTAATTATAATATAAAAAATAAATATCATAATGATATAAAAAATATAACTAAATTGGATAATAATATTATTTTAGATTTAGCAGAAAATGGTATTTGTACATTAGAAGATCTTGCAGAACAGGGTATAGAAGATTTATCAAAAATTAAAGGTTTAAGTAGTGAGAAAGCAGGTAAGATAATTATGGAAGCACGTAATATTTGTTGGTTTAGTAATAGTAATACTGACTTAACAAAAAAAGGAAAAACATGACATATATAACAGTAAAGTCATTAGCTGCAGAAATTAATATGTCTGTAGATTATTTATTAAAACAGTTTACTGCTGTAGGTTTTAATAAAAATGAATTTGATTATATAACTGAGCAGGAAAAAGAATCATTACTTATTTATATTAATAATGAAAATATGAATAATAAATTTACATTACAACGTAAGACACGTAGTAGATTAAATATTACTAATAGTAATGGTAAAAGTAAGTTTGTACAAATAGAAATACGAAAAAAACGTACTTATATACAAGATAAAGAAAATTTAAAAAATAATGAATTTATAGTTGATAGAAATGTAGAAAAATTAAAGTCTAATAATAATGAGAAAATAATATTAGATAATAAATCAAAAAATATTTTACCTATAATTAATAACGAAATAAATAAAAATGTTTATTTTGAAAAAGAATTAATAGAAGATAAAAAAAATAATTTATATAAATCATCTTCTTATAAGAAAGATAAATATGATATTAGTTTTAAAAAAAATGAATTTGAATATAAAAATAGAGTTAATAGTATAAAAAAAGAAAAAAATATTTTTTATAATTTAAATTTAGATAATGAAGAAATATATTATAGAGATAGTAGTATTATAAAAAATAAAAAAATAAATAAAAAAAATATTAATTTACTACATAGTTTTAAAAAACCAATTAAAATAATAAATCGTGATGTAGTAATAGTTGGAGAAACAATTACTGTATATGAATTATCTAATAAAATGGCTGTTAAAGCTTCACAAGTTATAAAATCACTGATGAATATTGGTGTAATTGCAACTATAAATCATGTAATTGATAAAGAAACTGCACAATTAGTAGCTGAAGATATGGGTCATAAGGTTATTATAAAAAGTGAAAATAAAATTGAAGAATCTGTAATTAGTTATTGTAATAATAAAAATAATTATATAAATGCTGAATTGCGTGCACCAATTGTAACTATTATGGGTCATGTAGATCATGGTAAAACTTCATTATTAGATTATATACGTTTAACTAAAGTAGCAATTAATGAGGAAGGTGGTATTACACAGCATATATGTGCTTATCATGTAGAAATAAATGAAAATAAAAATATGATAACATTTATTGATACTCCTGGACATGCTGCATTTAAAGATATGCGCATACGTGGAGCTATGATAACAGATATTATTGTATTAGTTGTAGCAGCCGATGATGGTGTTATGCCTCAAACAATAGAAGCAATTAAACATGCTAGAGCTGCTAAAGTACCAGTAGTAGTAGCTATAAATAAAATTGATAAAAAGGAAGCAAATCCTATTAATGTAAAAAATGAGCTTTTAAAATATGATTTAATTCCAGAAGAATGGGGAGGACAAAATCAATTTGTAAATATATCTGCAAAATCTGGTGAAGGTATTGAAAATTTATTAGATGCTATTTTGTTACAAGCAGAAATTCTAGAGTTAAAAGCAATTCGTAATGGAATTGCTAGTGGTATAGTTATTGAATCTTGTTTAGATAAAAGTCGTGGTCCATTAGCTATTGTATTAGTATATGAAGGAACACTTAAATGTGGTGATGTTGTATTATGTGGTTTAGAGTATGGTCGTGTACGTGCAATGCGTGATGAATTAGGAAAAAATATATTTTATGCTGGACCTTCTATTCCAGTAGAGATATTAGGTTTATCTGGTATTCCTATTGCTGGTGATACATTAACTGTAGTAAATGATGAAAAAAAAGCAAGAGAAGTAGCTATTTATCGTAAAAATAAATATAGAGAAGTAAAATTAGAATCTAAGAAGAATATATATAATATAGAAAATATTTTTAACAAAAAAAATAAAGAAGAAAAATTATTACAATTAAATATTGTATTTAAAACAGATGTACAAGGTACTTCAGAAGCTATAAGTAATGCACTTAAAGAATTATCAAAAGAAGAAGAAGTAAAAATTAATATTATAGGTTTTGGAGTAGGAAGTATTACTGAAACTGATGCTATGTTGGCTGCAGCATCTAATGCTATGTTAATAGGATTTAATGTTAGTACAGAAAATTCTGCTATAAGATTAATAGAATTAGAAAAAATAGATATACGTTATTATTCAGTTATTTATGATTTACTTAATGAAATAAAAATAATTATGAATAATAAGTTAATACCAGAGTATAAAGAAGAAATTATAGGTAAAGCTGAAGTTAAAAATATATTTAATTTATCTAAATTTGGTATTATTGCTGGTTGTATAATGATAGAAGGTATTGCTAAACGTAATAAAAAAATACGAATTTTACGTAAAAATAATATAATTTATGATGGTGAACTAGAATCTTTGCGTCGTTTTAAAGAAGATATAAATGAAATAAATAATGGTATGGAATGTGGTATTGGTATTAAAAATTATAATGATATTAATATTGGTGATATTATTGAGATATGGGATATTAATAAAAAAAAATTAAAAATGTAATTATTTTATAATTTATTTATTATTTAGGAGTTTAATATGGCACAAGAGTATAAACGTACTCAACGTATTGCCAAAGAAATAAAAAAAAATATTTCTATTATATTACAAAAAAAAATAAAAGATAATCGTATTAAGATTGCTACTATTTCTAAAGTAGAAATATCACGTGATTTATATTATGCAAAAATTTTTTTTACTTTACTTTATGATACTCCTGAACAAATAAAAATTAGTTTAAAGATATTAAATAATGCTTCAGGTTTTATTCGTTTTTTATTAAGTAAAAATATGTACTTAAGGAGAATTATGGAAATTAATTTTATTTATGATAATTCATTAGTAGAAGGTATAAAAATTTATAATATTATTAAAAAAAATTATAAAATTAATTAATATATTATTAAAGAAAAAAATAAATATATGAATTGTAGTTATAAATGTAATATTGATGGTATTATAATTTTAGATAAACCTTTTGGACTTTCATCTAATGCATTGTTACAAAAAGTAAAAAAATTATTTAGTGCTAATAAAGCTGGTCATACTGGATCACTTGATCCTTTAGCTACTGGTATACTACCTATTTGTTTTGGAGAAGCTACAAAATTTTATAAATATTTATTTGATTCTGATAAAACATATAGAGTAATAGCTAAATTAGGAAAACGCACAGATACTTCTGATGCTGAGGGAAATGTTATTAATATTAGACCAGTTATATTAACTAAGATAAAAATAGATAATGCGTTAAAACGTTTAATTGGAAATATTTACCAAAAACCTTCTATATTTTCAGCTATTAAATATAAAGGTATTCCGTTGTATGATTATGCAAGAAAAGGTATACAAGTTAAAATTAACTATAGACTTATTAAAATAAATAAATGTAAATTATTAAATTTTAATAAATATAATAATATTATTGAATTAGAAATTAACTGCTCAAAAGGTACATATATACGTACTATTATAGATGATTTAGGAGAATATCTAGGTTGTGGTGCCTATGTTATAGGACTACGTAGAATAGCTTTAGCACAGTATAATACACAGCATATGGTTACATTAGATAAATTAAATAAAATAAATATAGAAAAATTTTTTATTCCATTAGATCATGCTATTGCTTCTATTCCTGCAATAAATGTTAAAAAGATATAGCTTTATTAGTACGTATTGGTAAAAAAATAAAATTAAATAAAAAATTAATACCTTAAATTGGAATTGTACGTATAACTTAAGTAAAAGAAAATATTTTTTTAGGTGTTGGTAAAATAAATTAATTAGGTTATATTTTTCAACATCGTTTAATTATTAATAAACGTACTTGATTTGATTAAATAATAATATTATTATTAATAAATTTGGAGTTTTCTAATGTCTAGAAGTGTTGAAAAAAAAGATAAAATAATTTATGATTTTGGTCGTAATGCTAAAGATAGTGGTTTAACAGAAGTTCAGGTTGCTATTTTAACAGATCATATTACTAATTTGCATAAACACTTTATAGAAAATAAAAAAGATTATCATAGTCGTCGTAGTTTATTATTACTTGTTTCTAAGCGTCGTAAACTGCTTAATTATCTTAAAAATAAAGATATAATGCGTTATTCGATATTAATTGAACGTTTAGGTCTACGTCGTTAAAATTTAATTAATTAAAATTAATAAAGGGGCCTTGCAAGGCCCTTTTATTAATTTTAATTAATTAAATATAAATAAATTTATAATATAAAAATATAATTTTATTTATAATATTAAAAGGATATTATTTTGTTAAATCATATAATTCGTAAATTTAAATATGGTAGGCATACTTTAACATTAGAAACTGGTCTTATAGCACGTCAGGCTACTGCTGCAGTTATGGTAAGTATGGATGATACATCTGTATTAGTTACAGTTGTTGGTGCTAAACAAGTTAAAGAAGATCAAACATTTTTTCCTTTGACTGTAAATTATCAAGAAAGAACTTATGCCGCAGGCCGTTTTCCAGGGGGATTTTTTAGAAGAGAAGGAAGACCTAGTGAAGGAGAGACTCTTGTAGCACGTTTAATTGACCGTCCACTTCGTCCTTTATTTAATGAAGGATTTTATAATGAAGTTCAAATTATTGCAACTGTAGTATCATTAAATCCACAAGTTAGTCCTGATATTGTTGCTATGATAGGAGCTTCTACAGCTATTAGTTTATCTGGAATACCTTTTAATGGTCCAATAGGTGCAGCACGTGTTGGTTATATTAATAATGAATATGTATTAAATCCTACTATAAGTAATTTAAATGAAAGTAGTTTAGATATGGTAGTATCAGGTACATCAAAATCAGTATTAATGGTAGAAGCAGAATCAAATTTTTTGAATGAAGATAAAATATTGAAAGCAATATTATTTGGTCATGAACAACAGCAGATTGTTATTAATAATATTAATTATTTAGTAGATGAAATTGGTAAAAAAAAATGGGATTTACCAGATAAAAAAAATAATCTAGATTTAGAATCTAAGATAAAATTATTAGCTGAAGATAGTTTAAATAATATTTATTCTATTAAAGAAAAACAAGAACGTTATACTAAAGTTGATATGCTTAAAAATGAAATATTAAAAAAAATAATTGAAAAAGAAAATATATTTGAAGAAAATAAAATAAAAAATACTATTGAAAAATTAGAAAGAAATATAATAAGAGGTCGTATTATTAGTGGAGAAAATAGAATTGATGGTCGTAAAAATGATATGATACGTAGTTTGGATGTACGTATTGGTATTTTACCAAGAATACATGGTTCTGCATTATTTACTAGAGGAGAAACTCAAGCATTAGTAACTGTTACTCTTGGTACAGAGCGTGATGCACAAAATGTTGATGAATTAACTGGTGAACGTACAGATTATTTTTTATTACATTATAATTTTCCTCCTTATTGTGTAGGTGAAATAGCTAGAGTAAGTTATCCTAAAAGACGTGAAATAGGTCATGGTCGTTTAGCAAAACGTGGTTTAATAGCTGTAATGCCTAATGCTATTGAATTTCCATATACAGTACGTGTAGTATCAGAAATTACTGAATCTAATGGTTCTTCTTCTATGGCTTCTGTTTGTGGTGCATCTTTAGCGCTTATGGATGCTGGTGTACCAATAAAATCTGCAGTAGCTGGTATTTCTATGGGTTTAATAAAAGAAAAAGATAAATTTGTTATTCTTTCAGATATTATAGGTGAAGAAGACTCAATTGGAGATATGGATTTTAAAGTAGCAGGAAGTAGAGAAGGAATAACAGCACTACAGATGGATATTAAAACTGAAAATATTTCAGAAGAAATTATTTATATAGCATTAAAAAAAGCTAAAGATGCTCGTTTAAAGATTTTAAGTGTAATGGATAAAGTAATTAGTGTACCACGTTTAGATATTTCTGAATTTGCACCACGTATTCATACAATAAAGATAAGTATTGATAAGATAAAAGATGTAATTGGTAAAGGTGGATCAGTTATACGTGCACTTACAGAAGAAACAGGAACTATTATTGAGATAGAAGATGACGGTACAGTAAAAATAGCTGCTGTTGACATTGATAAAGTACATAGAGCTATTTTTATGATTAAAGAAATAACAGAAGAAATTAAAGTTGGAAATATTTATAATGGAAAAGTAAATTGTATAGTTGATTTTGGTGCTTTCGTAACTTTGCGATGTGGTAAAGAAGGTTTAGTGCATATTTCACAAATTGCAAATAAAAGAATAGAAAAAGTATCAGATTATCTTGATTTAGGGCAAGAAGTTTCAGTTAAAGTATTGGAAATAGACCGTAAAAATCGTATACGTTTGAGTATTAAGGAAGTTATTAAATAAAAATAAATATTTTTTTATATTTTATTTATAAAAAATTAAAAAAAAGATATATTTAAAAAATTAATAAATATTTTAATAGAGGCATGTGTACATGTTGTCTGAAGAAGTTACTTTTACTGATCTTGGGCTTAAAGATAATATTATAAATGCATTAAATGATCTTGGTTATAAAAAACCATCACCAATACAATTAAAATGTATACCATCATTACTTGATAATCGTGATGTATTAGGTATTGCACAAACAGGTAGTGGTAAAACTGCTGCTTTTGCTTTACCATTAATTAATAACATTAATCCTAATATATCTATGCCACAAGTTTTAATTATGACACCTACTCGTGAATTAGCTATACAAGTAAAAAATGCTTGTTTAGATTTTTCTAAATATATAAAAGGTATTAATGTAATATCATTATATGGTGGACAGAGTTATGATATACAGTTTCGTGGTTTGAATAAAGGACCTCAAGTAATTGTTGGAACCCCAGGAAGATTATTAGATCATTTAAAACGTAGAACATTAGATTTATATAATTTGAAATGTCTAGTATTAGATGAAGCTGATGAAATGTTGCGTATGGGGTTTATTGAAGATGTAGAAAATATTCTAAAAAATATTCCATTAAAGCATCAAACTGCACTATTTTCTGCTACTATGCCAGAAGCTATTCGTCGTATTACATATCGTTTTATGCATAATCCTTATGAAATATGTATTAAATCTAGTATAAATACTATTCCAGATATTATACAGAAATATTGTATTGTACGTAGTTTTAATAAAACAATAGCATTGTTACGTTTTATAGAAATTGAAGATTTTGATGCTGCTATTATTTTTGTTCGTACTAAAAGTGCTACATTAGAAGTAGCCGAAGTACTATATAATAATGGTTATAATAGTGCAGCACTAAACGGTGACATGAATCAAGTATTACGTGAAAAGACACTAGATCGTTTAAGAAAAGGTAATATAAATATATTAATTGCTACTGATATAGCTGCTCGTGGTTTAGATATTGATCGTATTAGTTTAGTTATAAATTATGATATTCCAATAGATGCTAAATCTTATGTGCATCGTATTGGTCGTACTGGTCGTGCTGGTCGCACAGGACATGCTATATTATTTGTAGAAAATAGTGAACGTAGTATATTACGTAATATAGAACGTATTATGAAGATTAATATGATAGAAATAGAAATACCTAGTGCTGAAGTATTAAGTGCAAGTCGTATAGAAAAATTTTCTTTTAAGATAGAGAATGAGTTAGAAAATAGTGATATTGATATGTATCGTGTTTTATTAAATAAAATAAAACCTAAAAAATTTGAAATTAGTATTGAAACGATGGCAGCCGTTTTATTGAAATTAGCACAAAGTAAATTTCCACTTATTTTAAATGATAATTATGTTATAGAAAAAAGAATAAATAGTAATTCATTAAATGAAAATAGTAAATTAGTAGAAAAAAAAATAAAAATGAATCTATATAGAATTGAATTAGGTAAAAATGATGGTATTGAAGTACGTAATATTGTAGGTGCAATTGCTAATGAATGTAAAATAAGCAATCGTTATATAGGAAATATAAAGTTATTTTCTTCTTATTCTACAATTGAGTTACCAAAAAGTATTTCAAATGAACTAATATATAATTTAAATAAAAAAATGATTTTAAATAAGCCTATTAATATAAAATATATTCGTGAAGTAATTGTAAGTTATAAAAAAAAATTAAAAAATATTATTAATAAAAAAGATTCTATAGTATTTAGAAAAAAAAGAAATTTTATTATAAATAAAAGTAAAAATATATATAATATATAGTAGTATATAAATATTGATAAAGTAATTTATTATATTTATATAAATATGTATAAAAAACAAACTTATTACTATAACTTGAAAAGCAAGCTTATGATCACATATCATATATATAGTATAAAAAAATAATTTATTTTTTAGTGGAGAGGTTTAGATGGGGAAGATTATTGGCATAGACTTAGGTACTACCAACTCTTGCGTAGCAATTATGGAAGGAACAATACCTCGTGTTTTGGAAAATAGTGAAGGTGATCGTACTACTCCATCAGTAGTAGCTTATACACAGGATGGAGAAATTTTAGTAGGACAACCTGCTAAGCGTCAATCAGTCACTAACCCTAAAAATACTCTTTTTGCTATAAAACGTTTGATTGGACGTTGTTTTAAAGATAAAGAAGTACAGCGTGATGTTGATATTATGCCTTATGAAATTATAGCTGCTGATAATGGTGATGCTTGGTTGAATGTTAAAGGTAAAAAAATAGCTCCTCAACAGATATCAGCTGAGATTTTGAAAAAAATGAAAAAAACTGCTGAAGATTATTTAGGTGAATCTGTTGTTGAAGCAGTAATAACTGTGCCTGCATATTTTAATGATACTCAACGTCAGGCAACAAAAGATGCTGGTCGTATAGCTGGATTGGAAGTAAAACGTATTATTAATGAACCTACAGCAGCATCTTTAGCTTATGGATTAGATAAAGAGACTGGAAATCGTATTATAGCTGTGTATGATTTGGGAGGTGGTACATTTGATATTTCAATAATAGAAATTGATGAAGTTGATGGTGAAAAAACTTTTGAAGTACTAGCAACTAATGGTAATACTCATTTAGGTGGTGAAGATTTTGATAGTAGATTAATTAACTATTTAGTTGATGAATTTAAAAAGGATCAAGGTATAGATTTACGTAATGATCCATTAGCTATGCAACGTTTGAAAGATTCTGCAGAAAAAGCAAAAATAGAACTTTCAGCCTCTCAACAAACAGATGTTAATTTACCGTATATAACAGCTGATGCTACAGGTCCTAAGCACATTAATATAAAAGTTACTCGTGCTAAATTAGAATCTTTAGTAGAAGATTTAATTAATAAAACTATAGAACCATTAAAAGCAGCATTAAAAGATTCTGGATTATCAGTATCTAATATTAAAGATGTAATTTTGGTAGGTGGTCAAACACGAATGCCATTAGTACAGAAAAAAGTAAGCGATTTCTTCGGAAAAGATTTACGTAAAGATGTTAATCCAGATGAAGCAGTTGCTATAGGTGCAGCAGTACAGGGTGGTGTGTTAGCTGGTGATGTAAAAGATGTGTTACTTCTTGATGTAACACCATTATCGTTAGGTATAGAAACGATGGGAGGTGTTATGACTACTTTAATAAGTAAGAATACTACTATTCCTACTAAGCATAGTCAGGTATTTTCTACTGCTGAAGATAATCAGTCTGCAGTAACTATACATGTTTTACAGGGTGAACGTAAAAGAGCTATTGATAATAAATCATTAGGTCAGTTTAATTTAGAAGGTATTGCACCGGCAATGCGTGGTATACCGCAGATAGAAGTTACTTTTGATATTGATGCAGATGGTATTTTACATGTATCAGCTAAGGATAAACATAGTGGACGAGAACAAAATATTACTATTAAAGCATCATCTGGTTTAAATGATGAAGAAATTAAGAAGATGATAAGTGAAGCTGAAGCTAATGCTGATTCAGATCGTAAATTTGAAAAATTAGTACAAATTCGTAACCAGGCAGATCATATACTTCATAGTACAAAAAAACAAATTAAAGAAATTAGTGATAAATTGTCTGATAATGATAAAATTATTATTGAAGAAGCTATTTCTAAATTAGAGATAGCATTAAAAAGTGAAGATGAAAAAGAAATTGAAGAAAAAATGAAATCACTAATTCAAGAATCTAGTAAATTATTAGATATTTATAAAAATAAAAAAGAAAAAAATGCTAATAGTTCTGTAATTGATGATACTAATAAAAAGGATGATAATGTTGTTGATGCTGAGTTCGAAGAAGTAAAAGATAAAAATAGTTAATTTATAATTAATATTATATTAAAAAAAATTATATTTTAAGTTATGCCATGAAGGCAAGAAGTAAAATGGATAAATTAGACTATTACGATATATTAGGAGTTTCCAAAAATGCTGAAGAGCATGAAATAAAAAAGGCATATAAACGCCTCGCGATGAAATTTCATCCAGATAGAAATCCAGGAAATCATGCAGAAGCAGAAAGGAAATTTAAAGAAATAAAAGAAGCGTATGAAGTACTAACTGATACACAAAAACGTGCTGCATATGATCAATATGGTCATGCAGCATTTGAAAATAGTAATTCTACTAATAGTGCTAGTGCTGATTTTAGTGATATATTTGGTGATGTATTTGGAGATATATTTGGTAGTGGACGTCGTCAGCAATCTAATAGTAGTTCTGATTTATGTTATAAAATTGATATTACGCTTGAAGAAGCAGTACGTGGAGTTATACGTGAGATACGTGTTCCATCTTTAGAAGATTGTGATATATGTAATGGTAGTTGTACTAAACCTGGTACTTCAGTATTAACTTGTTCTACCTGTAGAGGTAAGGGACAGGTACAAATGCGTCAAAGTTTTTTTGTTGTACAGCAAACTTGTCCAAGTTGTCATGGACAAGGTAAAATTATTAAATATCCTTGTAATAAATGTCAAGGAAATGGTCAAATAGAGAAATTAAAAACATTATCTGTAAAGATACCAGCTGGTGTAGATACTGGTGATCGTATTAGATTATATAATAAAAGAAAAAAAGGAAGAGGAGATATTTATGTAGAGATACAGGTATTGAAGCATACTATTTTTGATAGAGAAGATAATAATTTATTTTGTGAAGTACCAATTAATTTTTCTAAAGCAGCTCTTGGTGGAGAGATAGAAGTACCAACTTTAAATGGTCGTGTTAAACTTAAATTACCACCAGAAACACAAACTGGTAAATTATTTAGAATGCGTGGTAAAGGAATAAAATCAATACGTAATGGTAAGCAAGGTGATTTACTTTGTAGGGTTGTAGTAGAAACTCCAGTAAAACTTAATGAACAACAAAAAAAGTTATTATATGATTTAGAAAAAAGTTTTTGTAGTTATTGTGGAATTAAAAATATTCCACGTTATAAAAGCTTTATTGAACGTGTAAAGAATTTTTTTGATAATTTAAAATAAAAATAGATAGTTATAATTATAACATATTTTTTATTTTTTTAAATATATTAGATTTATGACGTGCAGCTTTATTTTTATGTATTAATCCTTTAGTTGCTTGACGATCAAGTATAGATTGCATAATAGAAAATGAATTATATGCTGCTTTTTTGTCACCTGTATTAATAGTGGTGTATACTTTTTTAATATATGTACGCATCATAGAGCGACGACTATTGTTATGTATTCTCTTTTTATTAGATTGTCTAGTTCTTTTAATAGATGATTTAATATTAGCCAAAATTCAAATCCTATATTTATTATAAAAAAGAAATAATAATATTATTATTTCACTTAAAATAAATATTTTCAATTAATTTATTAAAAATATTATTAATAGTAAGTTATAAATAAATATTTTAAGTATTAAAAAGAGATAAAAATGATTGATTATAAAAGTACTATTAATTTACCTAAAACTGAATTTCCAATGCGTGGTAATTTAGTAAAAAGTGAACCACGTATATTAAATATTTGGTATGAAAAAGATTTATATGGAATTATTCGAAAGGCTAAAAAAGGTAAAAAAATATTTTTTTTACATGATGGTCCACCATATGCTAACGGTAGTATTCATATAGGTCATTCAGTTAATAAAATTATAAAAGATATTATTATAAAGTCTAAAGGTTTAATGGGCTATGATTCTCATTATATTCCAGGTTGGGATTGTCATGGTCTTCCTATTGAATTAAAAGTAGAGAAGATGATTGGAAAACCAGTAGATAAAGTATGCTCTAAAAAATTTCGTAATATTTGTCGTAAATATGCAGAAGAGCAAGTTGCTATGCAAAAAAAAGATTTCATTCGTTTAGGAGTATTAGGTGATTGGAAAAAATCATATTTAACAATGGATTTTATTGTTGAGGCGAATATTATTCGTACATTGAGTAAAATAATAGAAAATGGTCATCTATATAAAGGTACTAAACCTGTACACTGGTGCATAGATTGTTGTTCTGCTATAGCAGATTCTGAAATAGAATTTTATGATATAATTTCATCTTCTATTTATGTTAATTTTATTGCAGTTGATACTGATAGTGTTGCAGTAAAGTTTGGTTTAAAAAATATTAATAAATCTATTGGAATTATTATTTGGACTACAAATCCATGGACTATACCAGCTAATCGTGCTATTTCTGTTAATCCAGATTTATGTTATCAATTAGTAGAAGCAAATGGATTATTAATTATTTTAGCTAAAGAATTAATAGAAAATATAATGAAAAAAGTTGGTATTTCTTATTGGAAAGTATTAGGTAGCACTAAAGGTAGTAATATGGAATTACTGTTATTTAATCATCCATTTATGAATTTTAATGTTCCTATTATTCTTAGTAAGCATGTTAATTTAGAAGTAGGTACTGGTGCTGTACATATAGCACCTGGTCATGGTCCAGAAGATTATATATTAGGTAAAAAATATAATTTAGAAATAGCTAATATTGTTGGAAAAGATGGATGTTATATAAAATGTGATTTACCATTATTAAATGGATTAAAGGTATTAAATGCTAATAATATAGTAATAGATTTATTGATAAATAAATGTATGTTATTTAATATTGAAAAATTTAAACATAGTTATCCACACTGTTGGCGTCATAAAACCCCTCTTATTTTTAGATCTACGCCACAGTGGTTTATAAGTATGGATAAGTCATGTTTACGTAAAAAATTATTAAAAGAGATTAATAATGTTACATGGATACCTTATTGTAGTAAGGAAAATATAGAAAAAATGGTTTATAACCGTTCAGATTGGTGTATATCACGTCAACGTAACTGGGGAGTTCCAATGTCGTTGTTTGTGCATAATGAAACAGGAGAGTTACATCCTAATACTTTATATTTAATGGAAGAAGTAGCAAAAAAAGTTGAGAAAAAAGGTATTCAGGCTTGGTGGGATTTAAATATTGAAGAATATCTTGGTTCTGATGCTACTATATATCATAAGGTATTAGATACTCTTGACGTTTGGTTTGATTCTGGATCTACGCATACTGCTGTTGTTGCTGTAGCAAAACAATATGAAGAAAAATCTAAACTAGATATGTATTTAGAAGGATCTGATCAACATCGTGGTTGGTTCATGTCATCATTAATAATTTCTACTGCTATAAATGGAAAAGCTCCTTACGATAAAGTACTAACTCATGGTTTTATAGTTGATGGTAATGGAAGAAAAATGTCAAAATCTTTA
>Ga0209795_10000811_pt1 | contig 21670 bp, 25 predicted proteins | sample AgamicOrMarz_FD_187166 | JGI IMG/M metagenome (GOLD analysis project Ga0209795, IMG submission 187166) | Agave microbial communities from Guanajuato, Mexico - Or.Ma.rz (SPAdes) (version 2) | ecosystem: Host-associated > Plants > Phyllosphere > Phylloplane/Leaf | place: Guanajuato, Mexico...
ATTTTCGACAAGATGTTCGCGCACCAGGAAGCCGATCGTTTCTTCGAGTGCCGCTGCTGTCAGGCAATGCCGCGTAATGAGATCGCCGAGCGACGATTTGCCGTTCTGCAAAAGGGACTTCAGAACCAGATGCGCGACGAAGAGCGCGGGCAAGCCGGTGTCCGCAACAGTGCGCGGCGCGCGCAATACCGTGTCGTTCGTGCAGCTCTGGCCGGCGTCCATGTCGAGAGGTGCGCTCGCTGCCTGGGCTGTGGCCGTAACGTTCGTGTTCATGTCCTGCTCCCCGGTGCCGCGCGCTATTTTGAGCACGGCTTTATCGCTTCGGATGCCGTATCGTCGTCCGGCACGCGGTTGTGATTCCGTTATGCCGTTGCCGTCAGCAGCACCGAAATGGTTCCTGCTGCGATGGCTGCGCCGTAGGGCACCGATCCCACCGATTCGATGGAAGCCGCGCCTGTTTTGCGCAACGCGGGCTGGACAATGACGCGAAGATTTGCCCACACCTTTCCCAACTGATGACGCCGCCCGGTGCGCGCAAGCATCCATATGCCGCCGATCACACACGTGGCGAGAGCCGCATGGAACACGAGCAGCGGCCCAATCCATGCGCCGACCATCGCGAGCAGCTTGACGTCGCCGGCGGCCATGCCGCGCACGAGATAAAACGGCAGAAACAGCGCGAGTCCCACAACGGCGCCCGTGAACCACGCGCCGGTACCGTCGCCGAATCCCTTGAGCCAGCACTGCACAAAGAGCGCGCCGAGCAGACCGGCGCCGACCAGCATGTTCGGAATACGCCGGCACTGGATGTCCGTACTGGCGGCAGCGACCACGAGCGCGATGACGCACGGGGCGATCGGTGGCAGGACGTTGCTGGTAATCAACATGGCAAGCTCTCGTCGGCAATACCGCAAACTGAAAAAGGGCGGTGCGATGGACGACGGCGCGAACGCGGCACGCCCATCGGCACTTCGCGCGAAACTAGGCCAGATAGCCGGAGATCGCGATGAACTTCGCCTCGAGGTTCGTCCCGATGGCCGTCACACCGACGATGATGGCGAGCGCGATGAGCGTGGCGATGAGGCCATACTCGATTGCGGTGACGCCTTCTTCGTCGTGGGCGAATGCGTCAATGGATTCAATGAGCGATTGCATGATCAACTCCCGTTCAGCTGGATGGCGGCCTTGCGGGCCGGGCAGCGGCTAACGGCGGTGGCGGCGGACGGTACGCTTGCACGATTCGTCCGCCGGCACCGGCCCGTATTTACGCGAGCTTCCCTGCGATGAAGTTGAACTTCGCGTTGAGATTGGTACCAACGGCCGTCGCGCCAACGATGATGGCGAGCGCGATGAGCGTGGCGATCAGGCCATATTCGATGGCGGTCACGCCGTCTTCATCGCGAATGAATGCCTTGGCGCTGTTGATAAACGATTTCATGATTGATCTCCCTTTAGGATGGCTAACTTAAATGTCATCGAATAACTACGGTTTGGGTACAACGTACTGCTCACTACAAGGGTGCTACAGAAAATGGCGTCCGGGCGATGCGGATGAGAACGGCCGGGCAGGAGCCGAAAACGGCCCGCTACGATTTGTGTGCTGGCTGTGCCGCGGCGCGACTGTCAGCGGGATTAGCTTGCGGGAAACAGGGAACGTAAGCGGCGCATTGAATATGACCGCGAGATGCGATGTCAGAAGACGACGCGCGATGCGCACGGCACACCGCAAGCCCGTTTGAATGAGGATGAGAGACTGCATCTTCTGGTACTCCTTGTATTCTTTTATTTCGCAGCCGGATCGGTCTTCTCGCCGCTCGTTCTCGAGCGTTTGAGAGAAGCCCCCGTTGGCAAGACCTGGTCGATGGTCGTGTCGCCGGCTGTATGAAAAGATAAAGGCAAGGAGTGGGCCAGTCATGGTCGATTCCATAGCGCGCCGGGGTTGCAGCCCGTTGATCGCACTTCGCAAGATGCCGGCACGCGTAGTTCTGACCGACTTGAATCACTTCTGCGTCATCGGCAGGTCATTCTTGCCGCGATGGACAATCGCGCTTTCGGGCCATGGCTATGCTGTGCAGCCCAAATTTAGGGATTTGACCGAGGTGCGTCGTTCGCGGCTTTCCTCGACGGATTGAGGCGGTTTTTTGGCCGGCATCGGACCGATTCGTTTCAACTTTGAATCGCGAGTAGTCAAAGCGGCGCTTCAAACGGCACAGTGGCGGTTTTTTGCGTGTACTGGAGCACTCACATACAAGCCTCGCAGCGACCTGCGTGCCCTTCGACTTCGACGCTCATAGCGTGCGCCCGACGCCAAAGCGCGCCGGCAAATAACGTTATCGAAATCGATTCATTCCCATGCCGCGCGCGGCTCGATACGCTGACGTATCGACCTGACGTGAGGGCTTATGGCTCATTCCGCTCCAACTTCTTTTTCAACGCGACGGCGCATGCTGAAACTGTTGGGTGCCGTGCCCGCCTTCGCGGCAACCGGCGCTTTGCATTCGCAACATACGCTGGCTGCGGATCTTGCATCGACCACGCTCGTACTCGGTGACCAGGCCGGCGGCACCCGCGCGCTCGTCGAGGCGGCCAAAGTGCTCGACGGTGCGCCATACGCTTTTCGCTGGGCGAATTTTCAGGGGGCGGCGCCGCTGTTCGAAGCGCAACGCGCGGGCGCCGTCGATCTCGCACCGGCAGGCGATCTGCCGGTACTCGCGGCGGCGGTTGGCGATCCGACGCTGAAGATCGTGGCGACCCGCGTTGGTTCGGGTGCGCAACTCGGCATCCTTGTCCCGCCGAACTCCGCGATACGCACGGTTGCCGACCTGAAAGGGCGCACCGTGTTTGTGTCATCGGCACGCGGCAGCATTTCGCAATTCCAGTTGTATGGCGCGCTCGCCGAAGCGGGCTTATCGAAAGACGACGTGACGGTGCGCTTCATTTTGCCCGTCGATGCATTCGCGGCGTTCGCTTCCGGATCCATCGAGGTGTGGGCGACATTCGATCCGTACTACGGCATTGCCGTCCAACGCGGCGCCCGCGTTTTGCGCGACGGCACTGGCATCAATAGCGGGCTAGGCTTTATTACTGCGTCAGGGGCGTCGCTTGCGGACGCGGGCAAACGCGCGGCTATCGCCGACGTGCTGTTGAGGCTGCAACGCGCGGGCGACTGGGCATTAGCAAACCAAGATGCATATGCACAAATCTATGCGACGTTGACGCGCTCTCCGCTCGATGCCGCGAAAACAATCACGCGGCGCGCGTCGCTCAAACAGCATTTCATCAACGATAAGGATATTGCCGCGCTTCAGAAAGTGGCCGACAGTGCGAACCGCGACGCGATTTTGCCGCGCCGCGTGGACGTTCGCGCGATATCGGACACACAGATCGCTCGACTGGCAAGCGGCTAGGGCGTTACTGCGTTGTTGCGTTCGGGCTTTAGGGCTTTAGGCCTTTAGGGCTTTAGGGAAGCAATGGCACGTCTTCAATCAAATCGGCTTTGACCGCGCGAATCCTGCGATCGACAAAATAGCCGCCGCCTTCGGTGTAGTGCAGATAGAGACGTCCGCATAAGACGCATTTCCACACTGCACAGCGGTTGTACGGAAAGTAGCGCGGCGCAATGGGCGCGTCGGCCGACCAATAGCTTGTCTTGTCCGGCAAGTACTCGCTGAAAGTCGGCTCGACATAGTCTTGCGGCAGCAGCGTGCCGATTTCCTCGAACTGCGTTTCGTCGAGAGAAAGCGGTTGCGACTGCCAGCCGTCGAGCGGCGTTTTGATACACGCGCATGGCCCGGTGACGCGCGCCTCGGCAGCATGCGCCAGTTCAACAAGCATTTCAGCGTTCAGATATTGCGCCATGAGGCTCACTGTCAGGTGTTCATCATCCTGTCGCGTTGAGGGGCAACCCACGAGCGGTCGAAGTTGCCTTCGGCAATCGACTTCAAGGCAGCCATCTCTTTCGCTTGTTGGCGGCGCGCGCCTTCGATAACAGCTTCGGCGTCGGCGGGCGCGATTGCGAGCAGGCCGTCTTCATCGCCGACAATGATATCGCCTGGATGGACCACCATGCCGCCGACGGTGACAGGCACGTTGATTTCGCCAGGTCCGTTCTTGTACGGACCACGATGTGTGACGCCGCGTGCGTACACCGGAAAATCGCGCTGACCTAGCGCGCCGACGTCGCGTATCGCACCGTCTATCACGAGTCCCTCCACGCCCAGACTCTGAGCAAAGCTCGCCATGATCTCGCCCATCAGCGCCTGGGTCAGGTCGCCGGCGCCGTCGATCACCAGCACGTCGCCGGGTCTGCAGAAATCGAACGCGCGATGAATCGCCAGGTTGTCGCCAGGCCGGGTATGCACCGTGACCGCGGTGCCTGCAAGCGGCTTCGGCCGATGATACGGTCGCAATCCGAGCATGCCGCTCGCGCGTGCCATGTTGTCGCTGAGGAGGGACACCGCAAGTTCGCGCAATGCACCGAGAGTCGCCGCTCCAGCCTGGGGTGCCGACTCATACTCTCGCCATCCGATTGGGTTCATACAATAGCTCCTTGCGCCGCGAGTTGCCGGTCGAGCTGACGCGAAAGCCGCGGATACACGGCACGCGCGTTGTCCTCATATATACGTTGGCGCTCCGCGTCGCTGAGCCATTCGATTGCATCGATATAGCGGCGGGTATCGTCGTAATGATGTCCGGTCTCCGGATCGACGCCTTGCACCGCGCCTATCGTTTCCGATGCAAACAGAATGTTTTCAATGGGGATGACTTTCGCGAGCAACTCAGCGCCCGGTTGGTGATAGACACAGGTATCGAAGAACACGTTTTTTAGCAGGTAATCACGCAGCAACGGTCGTTTCATGTCCTGCGCGAGACCGCGATAACGTCCCCAGTGATAAGGCACTGCGCCGCCGCCGTGTGGAATGATGAAACGCAGCGTGGGAAAGTCCGCGAACAGGTCGCCAGTGAGCAACTGCATGAACGCGGACGTGTCGCCGTTGATGTAATGCGCACCGGTTGCATGGAAGTTCGGGTTGCACGACGACGACACGTGGATCATCGCGGGCACGTCGAGTTCGACCATCGCTTCATAGAGCGGATACCACGAGCGATCCGTGAGCGGCAACCCCGACCAGTGTCCGCCGGATGGATCGGGATTCAGATTGCAGCCTATAAAACCGAGTTCTTCGACACAGCGCCGCAATTCGTCGATACAGTTCGCGGGCGGCACGCCTGGCGCTTGAGGCAACTGGCATACGCCCACGAAGTTGCGCGGAAACAGCGAACACACGCGATGCACGAGGTCGTTACACTCGCGTGACCAGTGCGCGTTTGCTTGCGCGGTGGCGAGATGGTGACCCATGCCCGCGGCACGTGGCGAAAAGATCGTGAGGTCGGTGCCGCGTTCGCGTTGAATGCGCAACTGGCCCGTTTCGATGCTCTCGCGGATTTCATCGTCGCTGATGTTAGGGCGTGCGGGCGGCGTGTGGCCGTCCTTTAACGCGGCAATCTGCTGCGTGCGCCAGGCTTCGTGCTGCGGCGGCGAGGTCGTGTAATGCCCGTGACAATCGATGATCATGGTTTGCAATGCCTTTGCTTGTTGTCGCGATGTTCGTTACGCACGCGGCGCGGCGTCGCCTGTGGCGAGCGATTGTGTTTCGTCTTCCGATGCCGTGACACGCATCACCAGTGCGATGACCGTGGCCACGAGCAGGAATGCTGCAATCGTCAGCAACGCGAGCTTGAAGTTGCCGGTTGCGCTGCGCACGAGACCGATACTCCATGGGCCGACCAGGCCGCCGAACTGCGCAATGGTATTGATGAGCGCGATGGTCGCGGCGCCCGCCGCACCGGTTCTGAACGACGATGCAAGGCTCCAGAACAGCGGATTGCCCGCATAGATAAACAGACCGGTCACGCATAACAGCACGTAGGCGATCACCGGATTCGGCGCATACGCGCTGCCGGCAATGGCCAGCGCACTCATTCCGTACACGAAAGCAAGGTGTCTCTTCCGGTCGCCGGTGCGGTCCGAGCTGCGGCTGATCAGAAAGGTGCCGAGCACGCCGAGTAAAGGCGGCGCGGCGGACAGAAAGCCGACCTCGAGATTAGTAAGGTGTCCAAGGCTTTTGACGATCTGCGGCAACCACAAGAACAATCCATAAATGCCGACCAGTGCGCAGCCGAACAGGCAAGCCAGACTCCACACACGAATGTCGCCCGCCACGCGCAGGAGCGGGAAGTGCGTGTTGCCGCCCAAGGCTTCTCGTTCTGCGGCGAGCGTGGATTCGAGCCAGCGCTTTTCGTCGACGGAGAGCCACTCGGCGTCGGCCGGGCGCTCGGTCATGATGCGCAGGGTGAGGAGACCGAGCAGCATTGCCGGCACGCCTTCGAGAATGAACATCCACTGCCAGCCGTGCAAACCGAGAATGCCCTCCGCGTAGGTCATGAGCGCCGTGGAAATAGGCCCGCCCAGCACTGCCGAAAACGACCCGGCGATGATGTAGCCGCCCACCGCTCGCGCCCGGTAGCGCACCGGAAACCACTTCGTCAGATACACCGCGACGCCCGGCAAAAAGCCTGCTTCCATGACGCCGAGCAAAAAGCGCAGCACGTAGAAGCTCGTGTCGTTGAACACGAACGCAGTCACCGCGGCCACGGCGCCCCACGTCAGAAGAATGCGTGCGATCCAGCGCCGTGCGCCAACGCGATGCAACAGCAGGTTGCTCGGCACTTCCAGCAACATGTATCCGACAAAGAAAATGCTGCCCGCGAAACCGAACACTGCGGGACTAAAACCCAACTGCTTGTTCATGTCGAGTGCGGCGAAACCGATGTTGATGCGGTCGAGGTAATTGAAGAACATCATGGCGAAAAGCAGGGGCATCAGGCGCCCATATACCTTTCGCATGGTTGCGGCTTCGTCGATCGGGTTCATACTGTCTCCTACCTTGCGGCGACGGCGAGCGCGCCGTCCCTGCGTTCTTGTCATATGTGCAGGCAATGATAAGAACGGGCGGGTGAGCAGTCCAAGACCGGTTGCTTATGCTTCTATAGGCTTTTGCTTATAGTGCGGTGTTCTCAAGCGGCGGCGGAAGGCAGGCGAGGAACGCACGCAAGTGCGGCGACGCGTCGTCGGAGCGGAAGGTCGCGGCAAGCGTCGAGCGGTATCTGGAAGCCGGTCCTGTCAGGTGGCGATAGACAACGTCGCTACGGCCCAGACGCGCTACCGACTCGCCAATGAACGTGACACCCAGCCCAGCGGCCACGAGCGCGATAGCGGTTTGAATCTCATACGCCTGATGGGCGACGAACGGCGTCAGTCCGGCATCGCGATACAACGATAGAACCGAGCGCTTGAACTGCGCATTCTGATGTTTTGGGTAAAGGATCAACGGTGTATCGGCGAGATCGGTGATCTTCAAGCTCTTGCGGGCGGCGAGCGGATGGCCCGGCTCCAACGCGGCCACCACCCGTTCGCGCAGCAGCGGGTACGACGTGCATCCTTCGATTGCCAGCGGCTGACGGCCAATGCCGATGTGAATCCGCATGTCGCGAAGCGCATCGGTCTGTTCTTCGGTGAGCATTTCGAAGAGCTTCAGTTCCACCTGCGGATACGCTTGATGAAACGCTTTGAGCGCGGGCGGCAGAATGCTGTACATCGCCGAGCGCGTGAAGCCGACGCTGAGCCAGCCGCGCCGGCCTATGCCGATTTCCTGCGTCGCGAGGCTCGCCTGTTCCAGAGCACCGAGTATCTGGCGAGCCTCTGTACACAAGTAAAGTCCCGCTTCGGTGAGCGTGAGCGGCCGTCGAGCGCGATCAACCAGTTGCGTGCCGAGCCGCTCTTCGAGCGAGCGGATCTGTTGGCTCAGCGCGGGCTGTGCAATGTGAAGCCGTTCGGCAGCACGGCTGAAATTAAGCTCCTCGGCGAGAATCACGAAGCACTGCAGGGCCCTAAGATTCATAGCGATTCTGTTTGACGTCGGTACGCGCAGAATACCCTACACTGTTGCCTATGATCCGCAAAAACGAGGAGCGCAATCAATGCGACTGACTGACTTCGACACGTTGACGTTCGATTGCTACGGCACGCTAATCGACTGGGAAACAGGCATTTTCGAAGGCTTGCGGCCGCTTCTCGAACGCGTCGAGCAAACGCTGACACGCGACCAGGTACTCGAAGCACACGCGCGACACGAGTCGTCGCAGCAAAAGTACACGCCTTACCGGCGATATCAGGAGTTGTTGCCGATCGTCTATAAGCGCCTCGCCGAAGAATGGCGCGTGCCGTACACACTCGACGACTGCATGGCTTATGGCAGATCAATTCAGAACTGGCCGGCATTCGACGATTCAGCCGCGGCGTTACAGTACCTGAAGCAGCACTACAAGCTGGTCATTCTTTCGAACGTGGACAATGAGAGCTTTAGCTATAGCGGCGCAAAGCTGCAGGTCGAATTCGATGCAATCTTCACCGCTGAAGATATCGGTTCATATAAGCCGTCGCCGCGCAATTTCGAGTACATGCTGGAGAAGCTGGGCGAACGCGGCATCTCCAAGGACAAGATTCTTCACACGGCGGAAAGTCTCTTTCACGATCACAAGCCGGCAAATGAGTTCGGACTTGCGTCGTGCTGGATCTATCGCCGGCATGCCAAAGAGGGCTTTGGCGCGACAATGGACCCGGGCTCCCAGCCGAAGATCGACTTTCGCTTTAACAGCATGGCCGAACTGGTGGAAGCCCATCGCAATGCTTTGGTTTAACGCAAGCCGGTTGCTTACTGGTCGAAGCCGCCCTGGCACAGGTACTTGATCGACAGATAATCGTCGAGTCCGTACTTCGAGCCTTCGCGGCCATAGCCCGATTCTTTTACGCCTCCAAACGGCGCCGCTTCGCTCGACACAGCGCCTTCGTTGATACCGATTACGCCGGCTTCCAGCCGGGCGGCAACACGGTCGATACGCCGCACGTCCTGCGTAAAGAAGTAAGCGGCGAGGCCGAACGGCGTGTCGTTCGCGAGACGCACCGCTTCGGCTTCGTCGCTGAAGCGGAACAGCGGCGCAACCGGTCCGAAGGTCTCTTCGCAGCACACCAGCATGCCGTCATTCGCGTCGGTCAGCACAGTCGGTGCATAGTAGTTCGGGCCCAGTTCCGTTAGGCGTTTGCCGCCGGTCAACACTTTTGCGCCTTGTTTTACCGCGTCTTCCACGTGACGCGCGATCTTGTCGATTGCGCGTTCGTTGATCATCGGGCCGATCTGCGCGCTCGGGTCCGTTGCAGGCGCAACCTTCAGGGCCGCCACGCGTTTCGCGAGCAGATCGGCGAAACGCTCATAGACACCGGCTTGCACATACACGCGATTCGGGCACACGCAGGTTTGCCCGCCATTGCGGAACTTCGCTGCCATCAGACCGGTGACGGCGGCGTCGAGATCGGCGTCGTCGAATACGATGAAAGGCGCATTGCCGCCCAATTCGAGCGAGAGCTTTTTCAACGTGGCGGCGGACTCGCGCGCGAGATGCTTGCCGACCGGCGTCGAACCGGTGAACGTGATTTTGCGAACGCGGGCATCGGCGAGCCAATCGGCCACCGCTTCGATGCCCTGGTCGCGCGAAGCGGACAGCATGTTCAGCACACCGTCGGGCACGCCGGCTTCCTGTGCGAGGGCGGCGAGCGCGAGTGCGGTGAGCGGCGTGTCTTCGGCGGGCTTGGCGACTACCGTGCAACCGGCCGCAAGGGCCGGCGCGATCTTGCGGGCGATCATCGCGAGCGGGAAATTCCACGGCGTGATCGCGGCCACGATGCCGATGGCTTCCTTCACCGCGCTCATGCGTTTGCCGCGTTGCTGCTGCGGAATGATGTCGCCGTAGATGCGCGTCGCCTCGTCTGCGAACCACGCGACGTATGACGCGCCATACGCGACTTCGCCGCGGCTTTCCGCCAGAGGCTTGCCTTGTTCCGTCGACATCAGCTTGGCGAGGTCTTCGGTGTTCTCAACGATGAGCGCGTGCCAGCGGCGCAGAATCTCAGCTCGTTCGCGCGGCAGCTTGCCGCGCCATGCGGGCAACGCGCTGGCCGCGGCGTCGGTGGCGGCGCGCGCGTCTGCGGCACTGCTGTTCGCCACTTCGACGATCGTGTCGCCGGTCGCGGGATTAGTGACGGGAAAGCGCGCGCCGTTCGCGGCGGCGATCCATTTTCCGCCGATGAAATTCAGCGGGCGAATCAGTTCATTGCGCGTCAATGCGAGAGACATTGCGTTGCTCCTTGGGTTGCCGTTTTGACTGTATCGGGCGTACGGTTTCTGTAAGCGCGCAGCGGGTGCAGAGCAGCGCGAATCTCGTTCCATAAGCCGATGCTACGCGCGTCCGGCAATCAATGACTCGCCTCAAAAAGCGGCCCACGGTGTGCACATTGTTTTTTTCGGGCGCCCACAGCATATTCTGCTGATTGCACTGGGAGTTGGCGCCTACGACACGGCCTGCCGACGCGCGCACGACAAGTGGCGACCGCCCGCGTAGCATTGACGGTCGCAGGCGTTAGTGCGCTAACGCCTGTTCGTTGCGCGCCGTCGCGCACTCGGACGTGAACGCCATGCTGGCCTGGTCCGGCGTCATGCGCGGCGCGCTGGGCGCATAGATTTTCTCGATGATGGCGGCAAACGTCTGGCGGTCTGCATCGTCGCGATAGTACTTTGCGGCCTGATCGAGCGCCTGCGCTTTGGTCTTCTTGTGCGCGCGCCACGAAGCGACCTGGCCGGCGATATCGCCAATCGCAAAGCACTGATTGCTGACCGTTTGTGCCACGGCCTGAACGGCCGTTTGAGCAAGGCATCCCGCAAGCAATGCCGATATCACCACGCGTTTCATGACGACGAATCCTGTTGGGCGCAAAGGCCGCAGTTTAACGCGGTAGCGAGTCCTTGCTGCCCGCGTCGATTCGTCGCTGTGGGCGACTATTTCTTGTCCGGCTCGGCTTCGGTGTCGGTGCCTGTTTTGCCATTGCTCCTGTTGGCGACCTCGCCCGTTTCGTCGAGTTCGTCATCCAGGTCGTCGTCGTTTTCATCAGCCGGTGGATCGGATGCCGCCGCCATGCCGAAAAGTGGAACATGGCGAACAGGCAGCGAATAGGCCGGAGTGCCGGCAAGGGAATCGGCAAGAGAATCGGGGTTCATGTAGTGTGCTCCATAAGATGGTCAGCATCACTTGCAGCAAGCCCCGAACCCGGCAGAGCAGGTTGCAGCTTGAAAAGAAAAAGCCGCCTCGAAAGGCGGCTTGTCTGCACCAGCAACGCACTTCCGTGCGAGGCGCTCAGTGTCCGAACGACTCCGCTTTAGGCACCGATGCATTTGCCACATGCGGCCGCGCCGCCTGCTTGATCAGCAGCGCGATGCACGCGATCACGCCGGCCACGGCGATCGTCGCGAAGATGCCGGCGAACGTGAAGTGACGGCGCGCGAGTTCCGCCACGAGGAACGAACCGGCAATGCCGCCGAAGCGTCCAATACCAAGCATCCACGCGACGCCCGTGCCGCGGCCTTGCGTCGGGTAGAAAGCAGCAGCGAGTGCGGGCATCGACGATTGCGCGGTGTTCATCAGCACCCCTGCAACGAACACGATGAACACGAGCGCGCCGACATTGCCCACCGCCTGGCCGATGAAATACACGCTCACGGCGGTCAACGCATAGCAGGCCGCGATGATGCGGTTCGCGTTGAAGCGATCCATCAGCACGCCGCACACAACCGCGCCTACGCCGCCGAGCGGGAACAGCGCGGAAATCAGCGTCGCGCGCTGCGGCGTGAGGCCGGCGTCCTTCAGCAGAATCGGCATCCAGTTGATCGACGCGTAGAAAATTACGAGGCCCATGAAGTACGTGATCCACAGCATCAGCGAGCCGACGATGTACGCGCGCGACAGCACTACACCCGCGCCCTTGCCGCCTGTTTGCGGCGCGGTTTCCGTCATCATGAACGAGTCCGCCTGCGCGGCTTCGCTCGAAATGCGCGACAGAGCGGCGCGAATCCGCGCGACCGGCTGATTGTTGGCGACCATGTAGCGAACCGACTCCGGCATCTTGATCACCAGCAGGACGAGCAGGAGAAGCGGGGCGATACCGCCGAGCATCAGCACGCTGCGCCAGCCGAAATGCGGAATCATCCACGCGGCGAGAAAGCCGCCGAATGCCGCGCCGAGCGGGAAGCCGCAAAACATCAGATTGATCACGGTCGCGCGGCGGCTGTCCGGGCAGTACTCGCCCATCATCGTGACGGCGTTCGGCATGGCCGCACCGAGGCCGACGCCGGTGATGAAGCGCAGCACCGTCAGATATTCGATGCTCGTCGAAAATGCCGAACCGAGGCAGGCGGCGCCGAACAGCAGCACCGAGCCCAGCAGCATTCCCCGTCGTCCGAGCCGGTCGGACAACGGCCCGGACACCAGCGCGCCGCATGCAAGGCCAAACAACGCCGCGCTCAGTACGGGTGCGAGCGCCGGCTTCGCAATGCCCCATTCCGCGAGTAGCGACGGCGCAATGAAACCGATGGCGGCCGTGTCGAAACCGTCCAGCAGGACGATCACGAAACACATGAAAAAGACCAGCCACTGGAACGGTGAAAATGGATGTTCGTTGAGGAAGGTCTGAACGTTCACAGCGTTGCTGCGATTCATGATGCGTCTCCTGACTGCAAAAAGGCTCGTCGCAGCGAGCCTCGTCTTACTTTACGATCGCGTGCCGTTGGGCGGCGCGCAATGCCTGCGCCTGCAACTCTGTCGGCTTCATCCATGCATGGTATGCGGACAGGGTTGCCGTCGCTATCAATTTATTTGTTCGTATATAGAACTACGATTCTCTCAGCGAACAAGTGCCACTGTAAGTAATTTGATAACGGCAGGTCAACGCGGGATTACCCGACACTGTGGCCGGGGCACGTCGAAAGGAAAGGGCGGTGACGAAGCAGAGAATAGCGCGGAGGCCGCGGCGCGTGTGAGCGCGCCGGGTAGAAACTGGATGAGTCGCTCAGAGGATCACATAGACCTTGCGCATTGTCTCGTCCACTTCCCAAAGACCTTCGGTATTGGCTTCGAAAAACAGCGTGTCGCCGCTCGCAAAGTGGACCGTCTCCTCGTTGTCGGGCGTAAAGCGCCCATGCCCGGCGATGATGTGCATCACTTCGGCCTGCTTGACCGAGCGGCGGTAAGTGCCGGCCGAGCATTCGAAGATGCCGGTGTCGATGGTTTCCGTTCCTTTGATCACCCGTTGCACGCCCGAGACGCGGATCGGCGTGGTGCCGGGCAGTCCAGCGGTGCCCCAGTCCTCCAGATTCTGCAGATTCACGCTTTGTTTGATTTGTTGAACCTTCATGGCTTTAGCCGCCTTATATAAATGCACGCGCCCGCTTACTGGCCGCTGGTTGAAGTGTTGGCAATGGTTTGTTCGATCTTGCCGAGGCGCACGACCGTCACGCCGGGGCGCAGTTGGCGCAGCGAAGGCATGACGAGCATGCAGTTGTCGTAAGGCGTGGTGACGGCTTCGCCGTTGGACCAGCCGATGACAGCGCCGGCTTCAGGAAAGATTTCGAGCCCGGTGTACGGCCCGGCGAAACGAAAGTCCATGCTCGTTGCGACGACCGGTTCCGTTACGCGCACGATGTGCTGCACAGGCGGCAACGGCGCGAGCCAGTCAGGCGGCAGATCGCTCTCGTCGACCACACCGGCGAGCAGCAGGAAACGCGCAGTCGTGTCGCGCGCCACTGCCACGGCAGTCCGTTCCCAGTGCTGCCCGCATTCGATCAGCAACGCGTTCTTCGGGCTGGCTGCGTCGCCAAAGCCTTCATAGTCGCGCATGCGGCGGCCTTCCGGATGGCCTTCGTCGCAGATCACGGTGGCAGGTGTACCGAGTTGCGTGGCGAGATCGATGCCTTTTTGCAGCGGCCCGGCCACGATCAGCGGCTTGCTCTTCTCGTGCATCGAGTGCAGATCGAGCAACAGGTCGACGCTGTCGATGACCGGCCGCATCGCCCGCGCGCGCGTTAGTTCGCTTGAGGTTCGCGACACATCGTCGAGCATGGCGGCGGTCCAGACGCGGTTGAAGTCCTGATCGACGAACCGGGCGGCGTCAGGCTTCGCGGGATCGAAGCTCAGGTAAGCCGCGACGTTCGCGAACGCGAGCGTGAGGCGCCCCCGCCGCGGGCGCAACGCGCGTCGCAGCAGGTCGTCTACGACAATCGCGCCGCACACTTCGTTGCCGTGCGTGAGCGCGTTGATCATGACGTGCGGGCCTGGCACGCCGGAGTCGAACGTATGGACGTAGGCAATGCCCGACGGCGATTGTTCATGTGCCGAGATGTCGGGGAACTCGACCTCGATGGGATAGGTTTCCATGCTCATGCGAGAGTGTCCTGGCAGGAAGATAGAGAGCTTCAGCCGAGTTTCGCGGCAATGGCCTGACCGACTTCGGTCGTGTTCGCCTTACCGCCAAGGTCGCCGGTATGCGGGCCTTCAATCAGTGTCGCTTCGATCGCAGCCAGAATCGCGTCGTGCGCCTCGCGTTCTTTGCCCTCGTGATTGCCGAGGAAGTCGAGCATCATCGCCGCCGACCAGATCATGGCGATCGGATTGGCGATGTTCTTGCCGGCGATGTCCGGCGCCGAGCCATGCACCGGCTCGAACAGCGAAGGAAACTTGCGGTCAGGGTTCAGATTGCCGGACGGCGCGAGCCCAATCGTGCCCGTGCACGCGGGACCGAGATCGGACAGGATGTCGCCGAACAGATTGGTAGCCACCACCACGTCGAAACGATCCGGGTTCAACACGAAGCGCGCGCAGAGAATGTCGATGTGCTGCTTGTCCCACGTGACGTCCGGGTACTGCGCCGCAATGCCGGCCGCGCATTTGTCCCACCACGGCATGCTGATCGCGATACCGTTGCTCTTTGTCGCAACGGTGATCTTCTTGCGCTCGCGGCGTTGCGCGAGATCGAACGCGAACTTCAACACGCGTTCGCTTCCGTGCCGCGTGAATACCGATTCCTGCAGTACGAACTCGCGCTCCGTGCCTTCGAACATCACGCCGCCTACCGACGAATACTCGCCTTCGGTGTTTTCACGCACGATCCAGAAGTCGATGTCGCCCGCCTTGCGACCCGCGAGCGGCGACGGCACGCCGGCAAAAAGACGCGCCGGGCGCAGGTTGATGTACTGGTCGAATTCGCGGCGGAATTTGAGCAGCGAGCCCCACAGCGAAATATGGTCGGGCACCGTGTCGGGCCAACCCACCGCGCCGAACAGAATCGCGTCCGCCGATTGCAGTTGCGCCTTCCAGTCGTCGGGCATCATCTGGCCGTGCTTCGCGTAGTAGTCGCAGCTCGCCCATTCGATGTGCTGATACTCGAGTTCGATGCCAAAGCGCGCTTTCACCGTGTCGAGCACGCGAAGCGCTTCGGGCATGACTTCGGCGCCGATGCCGTCGCCGGGAATGACAGCGATCCGATATTTTTTCGACATGTTGTGCTCCTCCATTAGGGGCTAGTACTGATTCGATAACGGTTATTCTATTCCTGCTGTTTGGCTCTAAAATGATCGCTTTAGTTAAGCCACTGTGCACGATTCGTGTACAAACCTCCAGACCACTGAGCGACCTATGAACGCCGCCCCGTCACCCGATCTCGGCGATTTGCGCGTGTTTTGCGAAGTCGCGCGCAAAGCCAGTTTCAGCGCGGCGGCGGAGGCGTTGTCCGTGTCCGCAGCCTATGTGAGCAAGCGGATCAATGTGCTGGAGACTACGCTCGGCACGCGTTTGTTGCACCGGTCTACGCGGCGCGTGGCGATCACGGAAGCCGGCGAGCGCGTCTATACGTGGGCCGAGAAGATTCTCGACGACGTCGATCAACTGGTGGAAGACGTTTCGACCACGCGCCGCATTCCTGGCGGCAAGCTGCGTATATCCAGCAGTTTCGGTTTCGGCCGGCGCTTCGTTGCACCCGCACTCGCGGGGTTTTCCGAACGTTATCCGCAGTTGAGCGTGCGCCTCGACCTGTTCGACCGGCTCGTCGATGTGGCCGGCGAGGGCTTCGATCTGGACATTCGTATTGGCGACGACATCGCGCCGCATCTGATCGCGCGGCGGCTCGCGTCGAATCATCGCGTGCTATGCGCGTCGCCCGACTACCTCGCGCGGCATGGCGCGCCGCGTCAGCTAGCCGATCTGTCGTCGCATGCGTGTCTCGCGATCAAGGAGCGCGATCATCCGTTCGGATTGTGGCGCTTGACCGTGCGCGGCGAAGCGGCGTCGATCAAGGTCACGGGACCGTTGTCGACCAATCATGGCGAGGTGGCGGTGCAATGGGCGCTGGCCGGACGCGGCATCGTGCTGCGTTCGATGTGGGACGTGCGGCCGCTGCTGGAAAGCGGGCAATTGCAGCAGGTGTTGCCGGAGGTGACGCAGCCGGCAAACTTGTGGGCGGTGTATCCGGCGCGGCTCGCGCAGTCGGCGAAAGTGCGGGTCTGCGTGGACTTCCTCAGCGAGGAGTTCGCCCAGTGGAGCCCGCCGGATCACAGCGCCTGACTTTGCCTAATGATGATTCTGCGAGAACAACGTTTCGAGCGGATAGTGGCTCTTCACGAACGGCGACTTGATGATCACGTAGCTGAAGTACTTTTCAATGCCGATGTCGCGTTCCAGTAAGCCTTCAATAATGCTTTGGTAATGGCTCACGCTGCGCGTGACGAACTTGAGCAGGTAATCATAGCCGCCGCTTGCGAGATGGCACTCCACGATCTCATCGACGTCGCGAATCGCATTCACGAACTTCGTGAAGTCTTCGCGCCGGTGATCGGCGAGCGTGACTTCGGTGAAAACGATCTGCACGTCGCCCAGCTTTTCGAGCTGGATCTGCGCACCATAGCCGATGATGTAGCCGGCTTTCTCCAGGCGCTTGACGCGAATCAGGCAGGGGCTGGGCGAAAGGCCAACCGCATCGGCAAGCTCGACGTTGGTTATGCGGCCTTTCTTCTGCAACTGCGAAAGTATGCGCAGGTCAATACGGTCCAGCTTGCAATCGCTGCTCATCGTAACGTTGTAGCTCCGGCGGTTGGGGTAAGGGGCTTAAGGCGCCCTCTACTCTAGCATGCAGCGGCAGTACTTTTGACCTGGTTGTTAGCCGCGTTTTTGCCGCTTAGCGCGGCCCGAACCTCGGGTTGCGCGAGCACGTCGTCCAGGGTTTTTTCGAGCCGCTCGAACATCATGTCGAAGTCCGATTCGGTGTACGAGAGCGCCGGTGCAAAACCGAGAATGTTGTCGCCGAACGCGCGGAAAATCAGGCGGTTTTCATACGCCGCAGCGGCAATGCGCTCCGACAGCTTGAGTGCCGGGTCGAATTGCGCCTTGCTGTCCTTGTTGCTGACGAGTTCGAGCGCGCCGAGCAAGCCGCGGTGACGCGAGTCGCCCACCAGAGGATGCTCGAGCAACGCGTCGAGACCGCGCGCAAAACGCGGCGCACGCGCTGCGCCGTTCGCCAGCAGCCCGCCTTCGTGATAAAGCCGCAGCACTTCGAGACCGATTGCCGCGCTGACCGGATGCGCGGAATACGTGTGACCGTGGCCGACAATCGCTTCGGCGTCGCCATCGGCAATGCCTTGATAGATTTCGTCAGACATCAGCACGGCGCCCATCGGCGCGTAACCGGCGGTCAAACCCTTCGCGACGGTCATCAGGTCCGGCTCGACGCGTTCGCCCTGGCATGCGAAGAGCGGACCCGTGCGGCCGAAGCCCGTGATCACTTCATCCGCCAGGAAGAGAATGCCCAACTTGCGGCAGCTTTCGCGCATCGCCTTCAGCCAGCCGACCGGCGGCACGATCACGCCGCCCGAGCCTTGAATCGGCTCGCAGAAGAACGCGGCGACATTGTCCGCGCCGAGTTCCGCGACCTTCGCTTCGAGCGCGGCGACCGAGGCGGCGATCAGCGCGGCGTCGTCGGCGAAATTGCTGCGGTATGCATACGGCGAGGGCAGGTGATGCTGGTTCGGCAACGGCAGATCGAAGTTGCGGTGGAACGCGGGCAATGCAGTGAGCCCCGCCCCCATGCTGGACGACCCGTGATAGCCGCGTTGCAACGCGATGATGTGCTTCTTCGACGGGCGGCCCGTCGCGTTGAAGTAATGCGTGATGAAGCGGATTGCCGAGTCGACCGCGTCCGAGCCGCCGAGTGTGAAGTACACATGTTGCAGCGACGCCGGCGCCACGCTCGCCAGTTTCTGTGCAAGTTCGATCGCGGGCTCAGAGCCGAAATGGAAATAGCTCGTCGCGTAGGGCAGCTTTTTCATTTGCGCGGTGGCGGCTTCGACAATGCTCTGCTGGCCGTAGCCCACGTTCACGCACCACAAGCCGGAGAAGGCGTCGAGCAGTTCATTGCCGGCCGCGTCGCGCAGAAACGCGCCGCTGGCGGATTCGAGAACCGTGACGCCGCGAGCTTCGTGCGCACGATAGTTGATGACAGGGTGAATCAGATGCTGGCGGTCGGCTTCAATGAGCGATTGAATCGGCATGGTGGGTTCTCGTCGCGGGAAAGGGCTGTTGACGGTTCCATACTACTGATCCGGGGCGATCGCCCGCTTGCCTAAACAATTGCCTGAAAAGCGCGCGCGACGCGTTTTGATGCATGCCCTTAGCATTTTGTGCTGCGAACGCTGAAAAGTGCCGCCGGGCATGTGTTCAGTGACATGTGTGCCGCTTAATAGCCACGCGTACGGTCGATCTGACCGAGCATCGGCAGACCTTCGCGATGACGGCGCAAGTTGTCGAGCACCACGTCGACGGCGGTATCGGGCCGCGTGGCGCTGGCGATATGCGGCGTGATCCGCACGCGTGGATGCGTCCACAACGGATGGCCGGGCGGCAAAGGCTCAGGATCCGTCACGTCGAGAATCGCGTTGAGGAGTTGACCGCTGTCGAGTGCTGCGAGCAAATCCGGCTGATTCAGTTGCGGGCCGCGCCCGGTTTGAATCAGCGATGCGCCGCGCGGCAGCCTGGCAAACAGGCTCGCGTCGAGCAGACCGCGTGTGGCGGAGGTGAGCGGCAACAGGCAAACCAGTATGTCGGTGCGCGCGAGAAACGCGTCGAGCGAGCCTTCGCCCGCATAGCATTCGACGCCTTCTATTTCACGCGGCGAGCGGCTCCAGCCCGCGCATGCAAAACCGAAAAGGCGCAGCCGTTCCAGAACCGCGGTGCCGAGCACGCCGAGTCCGAGTACGCCGATGCGCCGTTGCGCAGCCGGCTTCAGCGGCATTTCGCGCCACACTTGCTGTTGTTGCTGAAGACCGTAGTCGAACAGATCGCGATGAATCGTCAGCGCGGCCTGTGTGACGTATTCCACCATTCCTTCCACGATCCCCGGTTCGATCATCCGCACGACCGGCACATGCGCCGGCACGCCCGACAGATCGAATTGATCGATGCCCGCGCCCACTGAAAACACCACTTCCAGATTGGGAAACGTGAGCGTGGGATTGGCAGGCGGTTGCCAGGCGGCGAGATAGCGAATCGCGGCGGGATCGCCGTGATCGGGCCAGATATGAAACGGTAGATCGGGCGCCTTCTCGGCGAAGAGTTTCGCCCATTGCGCCCCGCGCGCCGGGTCTGCTTTATAGAGGAAGGCCATGACGGGTCAGAAAATCGCCTGATTGATGATGCCGTACTGCACGCAACCTGTCGCCTTGGCCGCCACGCTTTCCGGCGCTGCGTTGCGCACCATTCTGACGACGGTGTCCACGCGCGGCAGGCCGAGCTGTTCGAGCCATTCGGTCAGACCGCTATCGCCCGGTGTATCGACGCGCACGAAGACGCCCTCATTGAGCGCGAGCCAGTGACTGATGAGCGCCTTCGCGCGGCTCGCATCGCCGGAATGAGGCGCGACCACCGGGCCGATCGCAAAGCCGCGTCCGAAGCGGCGAAAGAGCGCGAAGCCGACGAGTTCGCCGTCGCGGTCGAGCGCAATGCCGTCGGCGTTCTCCAGCAGCGCGGGCAGGACCTCGCTGCGATCGAGGCCGCTTGCCTGCGAAGCCAGTTCCACGAGCCGCGCGGTGTCGCTTGAACCTAACGGACGCAGACGCTCGCCGGGCGGCAACGACACGAGCGGTGGCTGAAATGCCGCGCCCTGATGCTGGTCGAGCGTGCCGGCCGCGCGGAAGCCGAGCTTTTCGTAAAGCGGCTGACCGGCGGGGGTTGCGTGCAGGAACGTGATCCGGCCGCCGAGTTCTTCCAGCACAAGCTCCATCAACTTTCTGCCGATGCCGCGTCCTTGCCGCGCCGGCGACACGATCACCATGCCGAGCGACGCACGGTCCGCGCCGTACTTCCAGCAGAGCGCCGTGCCGATCACGCCGCTCGCGTCTTCCGCGACGAAACCCACGCCGAGTTGCACGACGAATCTCCAGTCATCGGCGCGATGCGGCCATTTGAGTTCGACCGTCAACGCATGAGCGGCGTCTATGTCGTCGAGGGTAAAGCGTCTATAGGTAATCGAATCGGGCACGCCGCACTCCATGAATGGCTAAAGGCTTACGCGTCACTTTGTCATCCGGGGCGCGGTGTGACTAGGACGATCTTTCTATGTGACGCGCTTCAGAGGGCCGCATTGCAATTCGATGCAAAACACCAGGTCTGCACATGCATTACAGGCGGGTTCTGCTGCGGGGCGAATTTTGTCGGCGACATATGCCGGGCACGCGGCTCTACGATTTTGTCATTGCGATGACCTGCTACCCACGCATCGCAGGCGGTTTGATCCAGTCACCACTCAGGACCCTTTCTCATGGACAGCTTCAATCCGGACGATGTCGCGATTCGCAGCGGCCATTTCATCGGCGACAAGCTTGGCGGCAATGACGGGCGCCGGCGTCCACGCTCGGCCCACGCGAGCCAAGCCTGGCAAGGCTTCCAGCCGGTAACCGCAGACTGTGCTGCGCAACGGCCTCAAAACGAATGGTTTGTGTCACAAGCAGCGCGCGAATCAGGAACATCTATGTTTTTGCGCTGATTAAATCTTTTACAGGAATGAGCTTTCCCTGTTTTCGCCAATGAGCTCGACGCGAGTTCACCATCACGATAGGACTGCACCATGATCGAATTCGAACCGAAATACATTACCTTCGACTGCTACGGCACGCTGACCAGATTCCGCATGGCCGAGATGACGCGCGAACTGTACGGCCACATTCTGAAGGCCGACGACCTCGAAAAGCTGGTCGCGTTCTACGCCGGCTATCGCCGCGACGAAGTGCTGGGCGCATGGAAGCCGTATCGCGATGTCGTGGTGAATGCGCTGCGCCGTGCGTGCGCGCGCATGAATGTCGAATTCAATGAAGCCGGTGCGCAGAAGATCTATGAAGCAGTGCCGACGTGGGGTCCGCATCCGGACGTGCCCGAGGGTCTTTCGCGCCTTGCAAAGAAGTACAAGCTCGTGATTCTGTCGAACGCGTCGAATGACCAGATCCAGAGCAACGTCGACAAGCTCGGCGCGCCGTTCCATGCGGTGTTCACGGCAGAGCAGGCGCAATCGTACAAGCCGCGCATGCAAGGCTTCGAGTACATGTTCGACAAGCTGAACTGCAATCCGGAAGACGTGTTGCACGTGTCGTCGAGCCTGCGCTACGACCTCATGACCGTGCACGACATGGGCGTC
>Ga0209795_10000815_pt1 | contig 21626 bp, 25 predicted proteins | sample AgamicOrMarz_FD_187166 | JGI IMG/M metagenome (GOLD analysis project Ga0209795, IMG submission 187166) | Agave microbial communities from Guanajuato, Mexico - Or.Ma.rz (SPAdes) (version 2) | ecosystem: Host-associated > Plants > Phyllosphere > Phylloplane/Leaf | place: Guanajuato, Mexico...
TAGAGCCAGACCGCGTGGGCGATGACCTGGGGTGGGAAGCGATGGCGCTTGTAACTGACTGGCGAGATGGTCATGCACGTGCGTCTATCGCAACCGCTCCTCACAAGGCGTTACCGTGACATCGCCCTTCCCGGATGTCTGTCTCGATAACGCCCGGCGCGACGGCATTGGCCCGAATACCTCGGCTGCCGTACTCGACGGCAATCACCTTTGTCAGTTGCGTGATCGCGCCTATGCTGGCGGCATAGACCGCCGTATCCTTCATGGCCACTAGAGCAACGATCGATGCGACGTTGACGATGACACCGCCATCGCCTTTGATCATGGCGCGCACAGCCTCTCGTGCATGCAAGCCGGCTGTGCCGGCTTTGCCCCGAGAGTTCCCGGAAATCACCTGGACATTACCCTTGATGACAACGTCAAAGATCACGTCGCAGCAGGCTTCGACTTAGCCATAACGATCGGTGAGGTGATCGCTCAGGATATGATCGCGGCTCCGCTGGGAGGCGAGTTAAGACAAATCGTCGTGGCATCACCCGCGTATCTCTCTCGTTATGGCGTGCCGGCTCATCCTCGCGCCCTTCTATCGCACGAATGCATCGGCTGGCGCTGGCCTGGACAACAGCACCCATTTACTTGGGAGTTTTTCGAGGATGGCCGATGGTTTTCGGTCAACCCAACCGGCAGTCTTATCGTCAATGATAAGCCTTTGGCCCTGCGGATGGCTTTGGTCGGCCATGGAATAGCCTTTGCCATAGAAGATACCTTGATCGCAAGGACCGGCATATCGCCACCGTATTGACCGGGGTCCGTAACAGCCATGCCCCCCGCCGGTCCAGGAGGAGGCGGTGATGGCGACCGACATCGTCGCCATGCTCGAAACGCTCGATCGTGGCACCCTTGGTGGCCCGCAACGGTCGCGGACGTCACCGATCGTATTCGCGACGAGCGGTAGCACGTCCTTCCACTCCATTTCCACAAAGGTATCATCCAGCCGGCGACGTCCCGGCTTCGGACCGTGTTCGAGCCAGCTTTTGCGGACGGCCGGTTTCAGGATGCGGGCACGATGGCGCAACACATTCGTGAAATTGCCAAGGATCGGAGAGGATTCAGGATCGGCGGGGTGTGGGCGAATGTCGAGATGTTCTCCGTCCCACCGCGCCGAAAACGTGCCCCAATGTGCCGCATGGGAAAGATAGTCAGACACGGGCAACCTTTCATCAGATCGTACCGGTAAAATCGGCGCCTCTATTACTTGGTTGCAGTCTGGTCGACGGGGATCGATATGACCAGTATCCGTGTATCATCAAATTGATAATTATAACCTATCCAATGGCACAACTCAGACAGACGATGAGCTTGTGTATCTGGCACTCACCACTTCTTTGCAGGTTGCCCCGAGCGAATATCAGAGATGTTTTATTTTCTCGTAATCAGCCAGATCAAATAGGGCGCTCCCACCATGGCGGCAAAGAGACCCAGCGGAAGCTCATAGGGGAAGGTTGCCGTGCGTGCGCCAAAATCGGCGAATGCCATGATGACGGCACCCAGGAAGAAGGAAGCTGCAAGATGACCCCTCGCCCTGATGAACCCCGCCCGGGCGGCAATATGGGGCGCGATCAGGCCTACGAAACTTAAAGGGCCGACAAGTACCGAAGCTGCTCCGGTCGCCAGCCCACAGAGCGCGAGCGTGACGACGCGGCTTGCGGCGATCGGAACGCCGAGACTGCGTGACATTGTTACGCCGAGGGGCAGAAGGGTGAGCCATCTGACGAGAAACATCGATGCCATCATTACGACAATCGAAAGGCTGGCGAGAAAGATCGCCACTCCCGGCGTGACCGACGCTGCGCTCCCGCCAATCCATGCCAGGATCTGCCAGGCTCTCTGATCGCCGGCGGCTATCAGCACGGCAAGGACTGCCGAACTCAGGGAACTGATGGCGATGCCGGCGAGCAGCAGCTTATCCGATGGAAGGGTTTGTCGACGGGCAAAAGCCAGTACCGCCGAATTGGCCGCAAGCCCTCCAAGGGCCGCGCCTGCCACCATCGAATAGGGCCCGCTCATGGGAAACAGCGTCAGGACGAAGGCGAAGCCAAGACCCGCACCACCGCTGACGCCGATGACTTCCGGGCTCGCCATGGCGTTGCCCGTCAGGCGCTGAAGAATGGCACCGGTGAGCGCAAGCAAGCCACCGGCCCCTGCCGCGGCAACCAACCTTGGCCATCTCAACGAAGATAGATCGGCCGCCGTCTGGAGGGTAAGCAAGGTCCAGCCATGCCCGTCATTTCCGACCAACAAGGCGATTGTAACGACAAACGGGAGCGAGGCTGCAAGGATGGTGAACCCCTTGATGGCATTGATCCGTCTGACTGATCCCTGCGGTCTTTGAGCGCCCTGTAGCGAGCGCACTTTCGGTAGGAGCCACAGGAGCAGTGGACCGCCGGCAAGCGCGGTCACTGATCCCGTCGGGAAGGTTTCGCCGCTGGCGCCCGCAACGGTCTGCACTACGCCATCGCAGAACCAGAGAAACAGGCCACCCGCCAAGGGCGAAAGCGCAAGGGCGGCAAGCGGGCTGCGAACACCGCAACCCCGCACCAGCGCGGCAGCGACAAGCCCGACGAAACTGATCAGGCCGACGTTGGCCGCAACCATACCGGCAAGTAGCGTCGCCAGAACCGCGACCGCCAGCCGCACGCCGCGCAGGTTAATGCCGAGCGAGCGGGCACTTGCATCGCCAAGCCCGAGGATCAGCAGGGGTCGAAGGAGAACTGCCGCAGCCGCCATTGCAAGAAACAGTTGTAGCGACAGGGCGCTGAAGACCGACCAATCCTGCTGGCCGAGCGAGCCGCCATTCCAGGTCACCAGCGACATGAGATACTCGCCCTGTGCAAGTGTGAGAGCCGCCGAGAGCGCTGCAGCTGTGACGCCCACCAGCATCCCCGACACAACCATCGTTACCGGTTCGAAGGATGTGCGCCATGCAAGCGCAAAGACGATGAGCGCAGCGATCGCCGCGCCCGACAGAGCGACAAGGGCACGATGCCCGTCGAGCAAGGCCGGGAAAAACAGGGTTGCGATGACGATGGCCAGCTGTGCGCCGGCTGATATTCCAAGTGTCGAGGGATCGGCGATTGGGTTGCGCAAAAGCTGCTGCAGCAGGGCGCCGGACAAGCCAAGGGCCGCCCCTGCTACTAACGCGACACCGGCACGCGGAAAAAGTCCGTGTAACAGGATGATTTCGTCCAGCCGTGCCGGCCCCAACGAGAAGATCGCAGTCGGCCATTGCGAAATGGGAACCGCGGCCGAGGCCGTGAAAAGGAAAAGGCTGGCTGCTGCCAGAAAGCCTGCAAGCGCAAAGAGGGAAGGCCGCATCATTGATCTCCCTCACCCGACGCCGCAAGCGTCTCGTGAAGCAGCCTTGCGAAGCGTAACCCGGCGAGAACCCCGCCATAGGGATTGATATTGGGAAGGGTAAGAAGCCGACCCTCCCTCACCGGTGTAAGCGCGTTCCAGATCATGCTTGCCCGAAGGCCGGCACGCGCCTCGACCGGGATTGCCGAGATGATGACAATCCGTGCGTCTTCCTCTTTCGCCAATTGCTCGATCGGTACGGGAGCCGCAAACGTGTAACGCGACCTGTCTGGCCAGGCATTTCGAAGCCCAAGTCGCGACAGCACATCGCCGAACATGCTGTCGGACCCAAAAACGCGAACGTGGCGCGCATCTCCCACATTGACGAGATAGATCGGCCGTCTAGCAAACCGCGCGAGGCCGGAACGGTATTCGGCAAGCCGGCTCTCGATCTCAATCAGCACGGACGTGGCGTCTCTCTCGGGTCCAAGCCGAGCCCCAAGTGCCGACACGGCAGCGCAGGCCTTTTCGAATGGCGGCTCGCCTTTGACGTAAAAGGGCAGTGAAATAATCGGCGCGATGCGCTCCAGCGCTGCCTGATGCCGCGTATAGAAGGGCGAAAGCAGAATGAGATCCGGCTTGATGACGCTCAACAGTTCGAAATTCGGCGTTCCCCGCAAGCCGAGATCGATGACGCCGGCCGGGATCTCCGGTTCGATCGCATCCTTGCGAAACTGGATAAGCTCCGTCGCGGCGACCGGCATGACGCCTAGCGCAATCGAGGTTTCCAGCATTGCCCAATCGATCGCGGCCAGGCGCGGCATATCTGCCGCAGCCGCGAAACGTGTGGTCAAAACCGTTGCGGCGGCGCCGAGAAACAAATGCCGGCGTCGCAAAATTGTTGAAATGCCCGTCATCCAGCCGCTACCAGGTGAAGCTCAGCTTTCCCATGACGGTACGGCCGTCGCCATAGTAGCATCCAAATGAACTGCAGCTTGCCGCATATTTCTCATCAGCGATGTTCTGGACATTGAGCGAGGCCTTCAAGCCATCCTTGTGGTAGGTGAGCGCTGCGTCAAACAGCGTCACGCCATCGAGATCATAGGTATTGGCGCTGTTACCGTAACGCTGGCCGACATAACGCACACCGCCACCGACACCGAGCCCTGCCAGTGCCGTATCCTCCTGCAACGTGTAGTTGAGCCACAGGCTCGTCGCATTGCGCGGCACGTTCTCAACCCGGTTGCCATTATCGGCACCGGCGCCGATTTCGGCATCGGTATAGGTATAGGCGGCGTGAAGGTCCAACCCCTGCGCCAGACTGACGACACCCTCCAGTTCAAGACCACGGACGTGGACCTCGCCGATCTGGCTCGACACGCCGCCGACTGTGCGCAGAACATTTTTCTGTCTCAGATCGTAGAGGGCCGCCGCGAAGAACCCGTCCCACCCGTCGGCCTGATACTTGATGCCGGCTTCCCACTGCTCGCCCTCGGTCGGCTTGTAGGGATCACCGGTTACCGTGCTGGCACCGGAAACCGGTTCGAAGGAGGTCGCATAGCTGACATAGGGCGCAATCCCGCCATCGAAGAGATAGCTGATGCCGGCGCGGCCCGTCAGTTTGTGGTCATTTTGGTCGAGCGACCGCGAGACGCCGGTCAGGCCATTGCGCGAGGTGCCGGACGTCGACGCCCAATCCTGCCGCAACCCCAATGTCGCACGCCAGCGATCATAAACCAGCTCGTCCTGCACGTAGAGGCCGGCCTGCGAAAGGTCGCTGTCCACCCGCGTATCGAGCGTCGGTGAGATCAGGCTGATCGGTCCCCCGTAGGACGGGTTCAGAACATCGAGCGGCGTCGCCTGGAAGAAGCGCGTGCGAACGTTGTTGTCGAAATAGCGGTAGTCGAAGCCGAGGAGCACCTTGTGCTCCAGTTCTTCGGTCGAGAACTCGGCGGTCAGGTTGTTGTCGACATTGAATGTGTTGAGATTTTCATTCTGGAAGGTGGCATTACGGCGCAAGGTGCGCCCGTCAGCGGCAAGCCCCAGCGTCGACATGCCGAGCGACTGGTAATCCCAGTCGAGATTGGAATAGCGGACGTTCTGGTGGAAGGTCCAAGTCTCGTTGAACCGCTTTTCGAACTCGTAGCCGAGATTTGTGAGCGTGCGGCTTGAGTGATCGAAGCTCTTGTCTCCGACGTAGAAATCTCGTGGCAGCTTGAAGGCCGAACTGTCGATTACGTATTGCGGCGGCAGACCGGATGGCGTGCTCGGGTTATCGTGCTGGACGCTCGTCAGAATGGTGAGTGATGTATCCTCATCGGGCTTCCATGTCAGTGCCGGCGCGATGAAATAGCGATCATTGTCCAGCTCGTCGGTTTGCGCGCCAGCCACCCGGCCAAGACCGGTCAGCCGATAGGCCAGATCGTCTTGCCCCGGAACGATGCCGCCGAGATCGAAAAAGGCGCCGTAAGTGTCATAGCTGCCAACTTGAGTGCCGACCTCACCAAAGTTGTCGAATCTAGGCCTCTTGCTGATCTGGTTTATGATGCCACCTGGATTGCCCTGGCCATACATGCCGAAGCCGGCCCACGCAGCACATCGACACGCTCAAGACCATAGATTTCGATCGGCGGTGCACCAGCCGTCCGCATCAACCTCAAGCCGTTGAGATACTGCATTTGGCGGCCATCGAAGCCGCGTACGATCGGCGAATCGAAACGCGGATCAGAGCCGTAGGGTTGTCCAAGAACGCCCGGCGTATAGTTGAGGGCCTGCCCAAGCGTCTGCGCCGCCTGCGCGTCCATCTCGTCCCTCGTCACCACTGAGATTGACTGCTGCGTTTCGAGTATGGGCGTGCCGGTCTTGGAGGCAGTGGCGCTGGTCTTTGCGACAAAGCCACCGACAGGGCCGCGCAAATCCGTATTTGCCTCACCCTGCAAAACGATCGGGGCCAGCGTGGTGCCCTGCGCTTCCTGCGCGTGTGCAATCTGGCCAGCGGAAAGAGCCGAAACAAGGGCTGTCGTGACGAAGAAATGAGATTGGATGAAACGCATGCCGCCCCGGAATAATCTAGACTAAATTATTCATCTTTCTATCGACAGCGCGGAGACAAATCCAATAAATGGGAGTAGCAATTTTCAGAACTTTAAATTCTGAAACAAAGACCCGAAGGCAACGAGTGACCTATAGCCGATGCAGATAACCGGCAGACAACGCGCCAGCAATTTCGCACTGAGGCATCTAAGATACTTCGTCGCTGTGGTTAAGGAGCGAAATTTCGAGCGCGCCGCAGCAAGGCTCGGCATTGCACAGCCCGGAGTTAGCCAGCAAATCATCGCTCTGGAGGCAATCGTTGGGCTGCCGCTTCTTGATCGCAGGAAGCGCTCGGTGAAGCTGACCCCGACCAGGAACGCCCTGTTCGAAGATGCGGTGAAAATCGTCGCGCAGCCAGATGCGACGCTCACTCAGCTGAAGCGCCTTGGCTGGGGAGAAACAGGCAGGATCACCATCGGCTACGTGGCGTCTGCGGCCTATTCCGGCATCCTGACGGAGTCGCTCGCCTCCTTCCGGCGGGCTCTGCCGGATATCGAGCTGCATCTACTCGAACTGGAAATGCGCCAGCAATTGGCAAAGATTAGGCTAGGCGAACTCGATTTCGGCTACATACGCCTGCCTGCCGCCATCCCTCTTGAACTCAATGCGACGATCGTTCTCAAGGAGCGATTGGTCGCAGCACCGCAGCGAGCATGGTCGCCTGAGACTACAGGCGCCATGCTCGCACATTTCGATCCGGTCTAGCTGACAGCGGCAGTGCTCTGAGCCGTGGGCACCAAGCCATAGGATGCCTTGACCAAGTCGGCCGCTCTCTCACCGATGACTACGCAGGGTGCCATGGTGTTGCCGGTGGTGATCCGAGGCATAATTGACGAGTCAGCGATGCGTAGGCCGTCAATGCCGTAGACCTTTAGTTCGTGGTCAACCACAGACATGCTGTCGCGCCCCATCTTCGCTGTGCTGGTCTGGTGCCAATAGGTAACTGCCGATTGCCGGATGAACTCGATCATTCCTGCCCTGTCGCGCGCTCCTGGAGCTGTTTCTCCCGTCACCAGGGAAGAGAAGGCATCGCTGTTTCCAAGCTCGCGGCATAGGTCTACGGCGATCAAGGCAGCTGCGAGATCTTCCGGCTCGCTGAGAGAATTCGGTTCAATCAGCATGGGATCGTTCACATCAGCCCCGGAGAGCCGCAGCCGGCCGCGGCTTTTCGGCTGGGCGAGACCGTTGAACATTGTCCAGCCATGCTCGGGCGTCTCAAGACCGGTCTCTGCCGGCGAAGGAACGGCAAACTCCAACTGGCACTGAAGAATGTCCGGCTGGGTAAGCTGCGAATTGCTCCTCCAATAGAGTTTCGCTTCGCAGCCGGTACCGCCGACGGCCTGCGGCTCTCGATACGACCACGTACAACCGAAAGCGAGATGATCCTGATGATTGCGGCCAACGCCCGGAAGATGCTGGACAAGAGGAATGCCATGCGTGTTCAGCTCGTCTTTCGGACCGATGCCCGACTGCATGAGCACCCTCGGTGTATTGATCGCGCCGAGCGACAGGACTGTCTCGCACTGGGCCGTAAACAGACGGACCTGGCCATCGACAACGACCTCGACACCGGTTACGCGCTTGCCATCGAAGATAAGGCGCGAGACCAGCGCGTCGGTCAGCACCGTCAGGTTAGGCTGCGACATCAGCGGGCGCACATAGGATCCAAACACCGATTCACGCTTGCCGTCCCGGATGCGGAGTTCAGCAATTGATGCACCGCCCGGGCCTTCCATCATCTCACCGTTCGGCGTGTCATAGACGGGGATGCCAATCGTGGAAGCAGCACGCAACATAGCCTCGGCCACCGGCTGCGGAGCACTCGGCTGCGCGACGTATGCCGGACCTCCTACCCCTCGGCGTAGGGGGTCGGGCGTACCCTGCCAGTTTTCGATCCGGCGATAGTAACGGAGGACGGATTCATAACCCCAAGCCTCGTCACCGGCCTCACTCGCGAAGTGATCCCAGTCCCCCTTATGGCCCCTCGCCCATACCAGGACGTTGATGCTCGACCCACCACCCAGGCCTTTGCCCATGCTCAGAGGAAGGCGTCGTCCATCCAGGCCAGGTGTCGGTTGACCAACAAAGCCCCAATCCCGGTTCGTTCCGAGATTAAGCGGCCACATGGCCGGGTTCGAGACGGTTTCTGCTTCATCGTCTCCACCAGCTTCAAGTAACAGAACGCTGGCATTGCCGTCTTCGGCCAGTCGCGCAGCGACAACCGAGCCACTAGAACCAGCGCCGCAGACGATAAAGTCGAAAACCTCACTGACTTGGCGCTGTCGGATTGATGTAGGTTCTGGTCCATTTTGGTCAGGAGTATTCAGCTTCACGTGGCTACCTCCGTGAATCGTTTCAAAGAAAATTGAAAAAAGGCTGCAGGATCATAAAGCGAAGGCGCGACGGATTGCTCGGAGGCGGACCGGCGAGCTCTTTCGCCTGAACCCTCGCCGCTCAACGCGAAGTGGTCGTCACCGGGGCAGTCGCTGTCCCGGTGACGACGCGTTCTCCGGCATTACTGCTTGGCCGAAACAGCCTTGGCGGCCTGATCTATTGTGTCGGCGACCACAGTCGGCTGCGTCATGAACAGGGCGTGGCTCGCCGATACCTTGATGATCTTTGCCTTGATGCGTTCCGCCATGTGGATCAGCATAGCCTGATCGAAGGCCTTGTCTTCGGTTGCGATGACTGCCCAGTTCGGCTTGGTGCGCCAGGCAGCGTTTTCGAGCTTCGTGCCGAAAGCGGCCATATTGATCGGGACCTGCGCATCCCGCATGAATGCCACGTCGGCGTCGCTTACGTCATGAGCGAAGCCGGCTTTGAATTTCGCAGGGCTGACATAGCCAAAACCGTCTTTCGTCGTCTCGATGACGAATTCTGATGCAGGCGCGAACCCTTCATATTGCTGGGCCGTGGTCTCGCCGGCATCTGGCGAAAGTGCAGAAACATAGACGAGGCCCGCAACCTTCGGATCGATGCCTGCTTCCGTGATAACGGTGCCGCCCCAGGAATGCCCGACCAGAATGACCGGACCATCCTGGCGTTCAAGCGCCCGCTTGGTGGCGGCAACATCATCGGCGAGAGACGTCAGCGGGTTCTGCACGATCGTGACGCGATAACCCTGCTTCGTGAGAATGTCGTAAACACCCTTCCATCCCGAGCCGTCCGCAAATGCGCCATGGACGAGCACGACGTTTCTGACGGACTGGGTTGCGGGGATGGGATCGGCGGCATTTGCCGGGATTGTGGTGGACAAAGCAGCAACTGCTGCGATTGCGGCTATGGTGGTCGTGGTCTTGCTGGTCATGTTTCTCTCCTCTTATTTTGCGATATTTCTTATCGCGATATATTTAAGCTGTCAGATGTTGATCATGTCGTCAACATAATTCTTATCGCGATATTGGTTTCCGCGATTACACTTGCTATATGAAGCTGGACAGGAGTTCCGAATGACCAAACGCCATAACGATCCACCGCCGCTAAAAGACCAGCTATGCTATGCGATCTACACCGCCGGCATTGCCATCCAGCGCGCCTACAAGCCGCTCCTCGATGAGCTTGGCCTGACTTACCCTCAATATCTCGTCCTCAACGTGCTTTGGAGCGAGGATGGGCAAACGGTGGGCTCCATCGCCAATGCCCTCGCCCTGGAATCCAGTACGCTTACGCCGCTTCTGAAGCGTCTCGAGGTATCTGGGCTACTGCAAAGGACCAGGAACTTGAGCAACGAGCGGCAAGTGCTGGTCGCCCTGACCGAAGAAGGCCGCGCCTTGCAGCACAAGGCTGGCTGCCTCAGTGATACCCTGCTTGCGGCCTCGACCCAGACACCGCCGGAATTGGCCGCCCTGAACCGCGACGTTCGTCATCTCCGCAATGCGATCTATTCCCAGATCGGCGGGTGGGACGCACCCGCCTGATCAAAAACTTGTGCCAGACCTCAGACTGTCGGGACGGTGCCCCCATCGATGACGAACTCTGCACCGTGGACCGCAGCTGCGCGATCCGAAGCCAGATAGGCGATGAGGTCGGCAACCTCACGTGGCTCGGCCGGACGCCCGATCGGAATTCCGCCGAGACTGTTCAAAACACTCTGTCGCGCGTCCTCGATTGTCCCGCCATTGGCGGCCTGCAATCGCTCAAGCAAATGGACTGACGACTCGGTCATGATCCAGCCGGGAGAGACCACGTTGACCCTCACGCCCTTTGGCCCAAGCTCCTTGGAGATCGACTTGCTATACGTCTTGAGTGCGGCCTTGGCAGCCGCATATGCAGTCGTGGCCTCGGGTAGAGGAAGTACGGACTGGATGGAGGTGACGTGCACGACGGCACCCGCACCCCGTTTGATCATCTGCGGGATCACCAGACGATCAAGACGGACCGTTGCCAGAAGGTTCAGGTTCAGTTCGGCCAGCCAGTGATCGTCCGTTAGCGCGACAAATCCACCGCCTGGCGCCGAAGATCCACCCATGACATGAGCCAGAATATCAATCCCGCCTAGGCGCTCGAGCGCCGCCTTGGCCACGCGCTCCCCGCCCTCGGCCGTGGTCAGGTCCGCCTGGACGAACTCGACGCCGTGGATCGGCTCGGGAGTTCCACGGGCGGCTGTGATAACTTGCGCGCCGCCGGCCAGGAAACGCTCGACGGTGGCGAGGCCTGCACCCTTGGTGCCGCCGCTGACAAGCACGCGTTTTCCTGCGAACTCGGTCGGATCGGTTTTTAGGCTCATGCCGTGATCTCCAGGTCTTTGATGAGGTTGTTTTCGAGCGTGAAGCGATAGGTGAAGCGGATCGGGCTGCGCGGAAAGTCGCCATGGGCGGGGCCTTCGACCACCACGTGATCGCCCTCATCGCGAACGGTATCGGGCCTAAAGATTGCCTTTACGGGAATCACCGCCTCTTCAAACAGACACCGTAGCTCGACATGGCCTTCGTGACGCACACCGTTGTCGTGGACGATGGTATCGGCCGCGAAAGGTCTCAGCATCCCGTTCACATCAAGCTGCGCATTGGCCTCGATGAAATCCGCGATTGGTTTTGGTAGAGCCTGCGTCATGAGCTTTCTCCTTTGGATGCCCAATAGCTAGCACTGGACAATAGCGCGGATAAGTGGGACGAAATCGCACGACGTGATGAACAGATCGGGACAATGGATCAGGCAAGCCTGAAGGAACTTGAAGCAGCTATTGCAATCGCGCGACGCGGGACATTCCGTGCCGCATCGATCGATCTTGGCATTTCAACGACCGCTCTGAGCCATACGATCGGCAGGCTTGAAGCTTCACTCGGCGTGCGACTGTTCAACCGCACCACGCGCAGCGTATCCCTGACGGATGCTGGCCGGCTGTTCATGGAAAACGTTGCGCCATCGCTTCAGGATCTACATGCAGCTTTGGAGGTGGTTCGTGAGCAACGCGAGACGCCGTCAGGGACGATCAGGATCAATGCAGCGCCTTTTGCCGCTCGCGCCATCATTTCACCGCTCGCACTCGAATTCTTGCGCCGCTATCCCGACATGCATGTCGACATCGTTACGGAGGGGAAAATGGTCGATATCGTAAGAGACGGTTTCGATCTGGGCGTCAGGGTCGCAGGTCTGGTGCCCAGCGACATGATTGCAGTCTCGCTCGGCCGGCCGCAGCGCCATGCAGTTGTCGGTACACCTAAATATTTTGAGAAGCACGGGGTGCCAGCCGTTCCGCCAGATCTTCTCAACCACCGCTGTATTCGCGTTCGGTTGCCCGATGGCTCTCTATATCGATGGCGGTTCGAGAAAGACGGAGAGCAGGTACAGGTCGACGTGAGTGGCCCCATTACCCTCGATGAGGCGAGCTTGACGAGAACAGCCATTCTGGAAGGTGCCGGGATCGGCTACACCTTTGAGCAGGACATTTTGCCAGATATCGATACGGGTCGAGTAATTCGCATTCTGGAGGCCTGGACGCCGCCATATCCGGGGCTGTGTCTGTATTATCCGGGGCGCCGAAATTTGTCTGCCGGCGTGCGGGCTTTCCTGGATCTTGCGCGCGAATTTTCGCGAAACGGTAAAGAATGACACGTCCTCGATATCTTCGCCCTGAAGGGATGCGAACCGTCGGCCACTTCAATTCCGACATTGAGGAAGCCAATGTTTCTTCGCGAATTCAGTGAATTAGCACATCAGCAGAGCTAACGCGCAGGCTCCCCATCACCCCATCGCAAATTCCTGCTTGCGATTGGCCCATCCGCACACCCGCTGCTCGATGACCGCAAAAACGCTATAGAGCGCGATCCCGAGAAACGCCAAGGCGAACAGGCCCGCGAAGGCAAGTGGTACATCGAAGCTTGAGGTCGCCATCATCATCACCGTGCCAATGCCGAGGTTCGAAGCAACGGTCTCAGAAAGGACCGTGCCGACGAAGGCCAGCGTAACCGCCACTTTCAGCGAGGCGAAGAAATAAGGCATGGCGCGGGGAAGGCTGACATTCCAGAGCACCTGCATGCGCGATGCCCCAAGCGCCTTCAGCACGTCTTCCATTTCCGGCTCGGTGGTTGCAAGACCTGTCGCCACGTTGACCACGATCGGGAAAATGCAGGTCGTCAGCGCGGTGAGGACCGCCGGAACCGTTCCCGAGCCAAACCAAAGGACGAAAATCGGTACGACCGCGACTTTGGGAATGGACGAAAAGCCGACGAGCAACGGATAGGCCGTCTTGTAGGCCGTCCGCGAGACGCCGACGAAAACGCCGAGTGCAACGCCGATGATCATGCCGAGAATAAAGCCGACCATGGTTGTGGCGAGCGTCTGCAGTATGTTCGGCCAGAGCGCCGGCATCTGGATGATGAGCGTGGTAAAAACCGCGCTCGGCCGCGGCAGCACGATCGGGCTGATATGGAAGACGACGCAGGCGATTTCCCAAGCGACGAACAGGCCAACGATCAACGAGGCGGACTTCAGGTTTTCCTTGATTTGGGGCGACAGCATCAGGCCTTCTCCACTCCCTGGCGTGCAGCAAAGATAAGCCGCCGCAAATCATTGGTTAGGTCCGTGAACTCGATCTCGAATGTGGTTTCGAGCGTTCTTGGTCTTGGGAAATCCACGGTGCGATCCTCGGTCACGCGCCCTGGACGCGCGCTCATCACCAGTATCCGGCTGGCGAGAAAGGCAGCCTCGCGAAGATCATGGGTGACGAGAAAGACCGTCGGTTTGGTCTCCATCCAGAGATCCTGCAGGATCGCCCAGAGCTCCTCGCGGGTGAACTGGTCGAGCGCTCCGAACGGCTCATCGAGCATCAGCAGCTTTGGAGAGTGGATGAGCGCACGGCAGAGATTGGCGCGCTGCAGCATACCGCCGGAAAGCTCCCAAGGACGTCGATCGCCAAAGCCGGTCAAGCCCACTTTGGCGAGCAGTGCATCGGCACGGTCCCTGAACACCGTATCCTTGTCGCGACTGAACGTGTCGGAATAGGGTTTGACGATTTTCAAAGGCAGCATGATGTTCTGTCGGATCGTCAGCCAGGGCAGCATGGTCGGGTTCTGAAAAGCCATGCCGATGCCAACCTGTTCTGCACCGACTTCGCGCCCGGCAACGAAGACCACGCCTTCCGTTGGCCGAAGCAGACCGGCAACCAGTTTCAGAATGGTGGATTTACCACAACCGGATGGCCCGACCATGGCGACAAAGTCTCCCGGCCGGACCGTTAGATTGGTCTTGTCCAGCGCCAGGAAGGCATTGTCGCCTTTCCCGAAGCGGACCTTCACGTCCTCGAGCTGCGCAATTCTTGCGCCTCTGTGCTCCACGGGAGCGAATGTGGTCGTCATGCAATCTGCCCCTCTTTTATCATTTTCTGAAACACATCGGCCGCCGCCTGTGCGATCTCGAGGTCCTGTTCCCCGGGACCGGACCCCACACCGATGCCGCCGACGATGTGGCCGTGGGCGATCAGCGGCACACCTCCGGGCAGGTTCGTCATTCGGCCGGAGGTTGCCTCGGCCAGCAACAACGCCTTGTCCGGCAAAATATTCCCCGTCGGCTGCCCGGTCGTCGCAGCCGTCATTGCCTTTCGCGTAGCACTTTCGATGGAGAGAACACGCGATCCATCCATGCGGATAAAGGCCAGGAGGTTGCAGCCCTCGTCAACGATCGCAATACATTCCGGCACCTTCATCGCTTCTGCCGCATCGACCGCCGCGGCGAGGACGAGCGAAGCACCACGATGGGTGAGTTTCAGTGCCGGTCTGGTCAGCATGGACATTGGATCAGACATGACGCACGTAACCTCCATCAACGCGGTAGACACTGCCCGTGACGTAGGAGGCCGGACCGCTGCAAAGGAATGAAACGACCGACGCAATCTCTTCGGGCTCCGCGTATCGGCCTGCGGGTATCTGCGCAAAAGACCGCTGGCGGACAGCGTCGACGGGAATGTTCTCACGCTCGGCCGTCGCCTCATCGGTCATTGCGACGCGCTCGGTGGCGACACGTCCCGGCATCAGCACATTCACGGTCACGCCATCCTTGGCGACCTCCGGTGCCAGCGATTTCGACCAGGCGATCAGGCCGGCGCGGATCGTGTTCGAGATACCGAGGACCGGGATAGGCTGCACGGCACCGGTGCTGACGACGGTCACGATGCGGCCACAACCCTTTAACCGCATCGCCGGCAGAAACAGATCAGTCAGCCGGATCACCGACATGGACATCGACCGAAAACTCTCCTCCCAATCGGCCGAGTCGCGCCCGATCGCGCCGCCATAGGGCGGGCCACCGGTATTGTTGATCAGGATATCGACATCGCCGACCGCGGCCGCGAAGGCCTGCAGACTCGCTGTGTCCGACAGATCGACTGGAAACGTCCCGGCAGCGCCGATTTCCTCGGCTGCGGCAGCAAGCGCGACCTTGTCTCGCGCCGCAAGGAGCACGGAGGCACCTTCTGCAGCGAGCGATCTCGCGATTGCCAGCCCCATGCCGCGGTTGCCTCCGAGAACCAGGGCTCGTTTTCCTGCAATCTTCAGATCCATGCGGTGATCTCCCTCGTCTTCCAGGCCGACGATGTCTCTTGTGTCAGAAACTGACCACGTCCCGGCTGCGCCTTCAGTTCGTTGCTCTCAATGATGATATCGCCGCGGCTGATCATGGTTTCCGGCCAGCCCTGGACCTCAAGCCCTTCGAAGGGCGTATAGTCGACATTATGATGCAGGATGTCGTTGGTGATTGTGACCCGCTTTTCCAGGTCCCAGATCGCCAGATCCGCATCGGCGCCCACAGCGATTGTACCCTTGCGTGGATGGAGGCCATAAAGCTTGGCATTGTTCGTGGCGGTCAGCGCGACAAAACGAGGAAGATCGATACGACCCTTCACGACACCTTCGCTGAACAGGATCGGCAGTCGCGTCTCCAGCCCTGGAATGCCGTTGGCAATCGCCCTGAATGATGGATTGGGGCCAGCCTTCAACTTGCCATCCGCATCGAAGCAATACGGCGCATGATCTGAATTGAACACGTCGATCGTGCCGTCCTCGATACCGCGCCAGAGCGCAGCCTGTGCCGCCGTATCCCGCGGCGGTGGGCTGCACATGGCTTTGGCTCCAAGCATATCCGGCATCTCCAGATCGGCCTCGGTGAGGAGCAGGTATTGCGGGCATGTTTCCGCGACCACCACATGTCCTCTTGCCCGGGCGCGGCGGATTTCCTCCAGCGGCTCGCCACCCGAGACGTGGACGATGACGAGGGGGACACCGGCGATTTCGGCGAGTGTCACGGCACGATGCGTCGCCTCGCGCTCGACGGGCAGCGGACGCGATGTTGCATGCGCCACCGGTTTCGTCCGGCCCTGCTTCTCCAGACGGTCCGCGAGCCAGCCGATGATCTCGTGGTTTTCCGCATGGATCAGCATCACCGCCCTCTCCTCGCGTGCCGTCTCGAAGACGTCCAGGATCTGGCGATCGCTGAGCTGCATCGCATCATAGGTCATGTAGACCTTGATGCTGGTATGGCCGCGTCGAATGAGTGCAGGCAGTTCCTGGCCGAGAACCGATGCTGTCGGATCGCTGACGATCAGGTGGAAGGCATAGTCCGTGACCGACTGACCCTCGGCGCGGCGGTGATAATCGGCCACGGCCGCGGCTAAGGATTCACCGCGATGTTGGACGCAAAAGGGCACGATCGTTGTCGTTCCTCCGAAGGCGGCGCTGATACTTCCGGATCGAAATCCATCCGCCATCTTGGCACCCTTGGCCGCAAGGCCCGGCGCTTGGGGTTGATCGAGATGGCAATGGGCATCGATGCCGCCGGGCATGACGAGCCGCCCGGTTGCGTCGATCACCCGATCGCCATCCACGATACGATCGGCGATCGCGGCGATGCGACCGCCCCGGACGCCAAGGTCCGCTTTCGTCACATCAGAGGCAGTTACGATCGTCCCGCCGCGGATCACTAGGTCAAAGGTCATGCCGGAAGCTTTCTAAGATCGGCCGATGGCAGGAAGGAAGGATCGAAGAGATCTTCTGCCTTCGGCACAGAGGGAAGCGCAAAACCGGCCGCCACGGCTTCCATTGATTTGGAAAGGCGGCCCGTATCGATACCGCCCATGCCGTTCTTCTTGGTCTCGTCAGTGGCGAACTGGTTCTTGATCAGCCAGCGCAGTTTCTGCTCTTCCAGATCGGCATTGATCAGCGGCGAATGAGCCTTCAGTGCTGCAATGGCGGCCTTCGGATCGGCGATCGCCGCCTGATAGCCACGAGCGCTGACGGCGATGAAGGATTTTGCAACGTCGGGACGCTCGGTACGGAACTTCTTCGAGAGCACGATCGCATTGCCGTAGAGATCAAGTCCGGCATCCGAATAATAGAGGATCTTGATGTCGCCCTGTGCAATACCGGCCTTCTGCAGGCCGAAATAGACCGTGGAATCGAAGCCGAGAATGGCGTCGGCGCTGCCGCCGGCCAAAACGGCCTCGCGCAGCTGCAGGCCGACCATGTTCCACTTGATTTTAGCAGCGTCGATCGATGTCGTCTTGGCGTAAGTCGAAAACAAGCGATAGGCACCGTCGGCCGCGGCCGCGCCGATCGTGCGGCCTTCCAGGTCGGAGGGCTTAGTGATCCCGGATTTGGCAAGCGTCACGACCGAAAGTGGGCTCTTGAAATAGAGCATATAAGCGGCGCGTACTTCGGCCGCCGGGTTTTTCGAGTTGAACTCGGCCAGGTTGTTGATGTCGACGGTCCCGCCATCATAGACGCCGGAGCCAGTGCGCGATGCCGCCTCCCCCGAACCACCGCTGGTATCGAACTGGCAGTCGAGGCCCGCTTCCTTGTACCAGCCGTTCTGGGCTGCGAGCAGGTACATGGAGATCGAGCCGTCAAATGGCACGGCAAAGGAAAATTTGACCGACTCGGCCGCCAAGCTGCGTCCAGCCTGAAGAACGAAGGGCGCGGCCAGAGCCGCCTGTAGAATAGTCCGTCTGGAGGTTTTGAATTCGAACATGTCAGTCCCCTTTTGTTGTTGAAGCCGCAAGGGATGTTTTGCAAGGGGCATGCCATTCTGCGAAATGTAATGAAACCAAAGATGCGCTCAACATTGTGCGCAATCTTATGTGTAATGATTAGTCGCGGAGAGCCTAAGCATGAGCCAGAAGACGCGTTTGGTGGGCATGATGAATGATCGCAACCGCCCCCGGACGGACGATGCGGAGGCCGCCTACCAGCATCTGTTCGACGCGATTGTCGACCAGCGTCTGTTGCCAGGAACGAAGCTCACGGAGATCGCCCTGGTCGAAGCATTCGGGGTCGGACGACGTATGGTCGCCACCGCCCTGCAGCGCCTGCACTGGGAAAAGCTTGTCGTTTTCATCCCCAACCGCGGTGCCTATATCGCAGCACCCGACGCCGACGAGGCCCGGCAGGTGTTCGCCGCCCGCGTTGCCATCGAGGCTGGAACGACAGAAGCAGTTGCGCAGGCGGCAGATCCGAAGGCGATTGCCAGGCTGCGCGACAATATCGAGCAGGAACACAAGCTCCGCGAGCAAGGCTACATCCGAGAGGCCATCCACCTTTCCGGCGGCTTCCACACGTTAATGGCGCAACTTTCCGGCAACAGCGTTCTCGCCGACCAGGTTAGGCTGCTGGTGGCCCGGACCAGCCTCATCGTCAACCTGTTCGACAATCAGCTTGGCATGGCTGGCTGGCACGACCACCATGACGACCTGATCAAGTATTGCGAAAATGGCAACGTTGAACAGGCCGTGGCCCTCATGCGCGAGCACATCCTTGAAATTCGTGATGGACTAGCACTGGATCGCCGCCGGCCGGTCGCGTTCGGTATGGTCAGGGTGTTCGCAAGAGGCTGAGGGTCTGTCCAGCGATCCAGCTTGCTAGACAAGGCGTTGCGGCAGGTCTGGTCTTGAAGGTATGTGAACCTGCAACCAGCAGGCGAGTTTGTCTAAGCGCTATGAATTCAATTCGTTTGGTAAAGGGGCAGGAGATGACGACATTCAGGCACTGCCGCGAACCATCAGCTTGCCAGGAAGGATGCTGGTTGTCATCTCGTGGAGCGGCACCTTTGCACCGACTTCGATCAGGTCAACCACCTCGTTGATCATGCGGATGATCGGTTGGCGGATCGTGGTAAGCCGATAGGACGTCCAGCCCACCATGGGTATGTCATCGAAACCGATGAGGGAGAGATCGTCCGAAGTCAAAAATCCCAGGTCGCGCGCTGCGTCGATGGCGGCGAGCGCCATGATGTCATTGCAGCATAACAGAGCGTCCGGCCGTACATTGTTCGTTAGAATCGCCTGTGCCGCGGTATAGCCGCAGTTGATCAATGCCTTGCGCGCTCATTCGTCAGAGTTGGGTATCATTGCGGGCATCAGCTCAGCAAAAGCCGCGGGATTGATTGAGATCGTGCGCGATGAAAACGATCATCGTCTTCCGGGCGCTGCTCGTCTAGCGATGTCGCTAGTCGCCGATCAGATCGAGGCACTTGCGCGACAAATTGGGGAGATCGAACGGGAGATAGTGCAAGAAGCAAAACGAGATGACATGCGACGCCTAGCAACTATACCGGGTGCCGGTGTGATCACCGCCGCATCTATCATGGCGCTTTTACCGGACCCCGCCGCTTTCAAATTTTGCCGCTTCGCTGGGATTAACGCCCAAATTCCCCTTCAAGCGGAGGCAAAGAGCGGTTAGGAGGTATATCGAAAATGGGTAATCGCGAACGTCGTACTCTGCTAGTGCTCGGGGCGACCTCAGTGCTGCGACGAATAAGGGGCAATGATAAGGCACCGGATTGGCTGAGTGCTCTTCTCTCGCGCAGACCTTACAAAATCGTGGCCATCACGCTCGCGAACAAGGTCGCCCGGATCATTTCGGCACTCCTGACAAGGGGTGGATATACGGGGGTCTTGAGGTAGCGAAAGGCGCAGTGAGCGGGCTTGAGGCTTGACAACAATGCAAGAAACCGACCGGTGCGGTAGCCGGGTGAAGTAAGGTGCCGAAACAGACGATGATCCAATGGGACGAAATCCCGATGCAGGATAGGCCTTATGAGACTATACGATCAAATCGCGCGTAACTGATTAGCCCCTCGCATCGCGGACTTCATCGAGGCCAGCGGTACCGCACCGCGCTAAAAGGCTGGACATATGACCGCACCGTTCCCGTGCGACGCTGTCGAAAGAAAGCACTTGCCCGAAGGGCCGTTCCACATATTCCTCATGGCCAGCCTTCTCTTTGCCGGCATCAAAATCTCCACGTTGCGCGTGGTTCAATTGATGCCAAAGTTGCTGACCCAAGAGGTATACTTCAGTGTCGAAAAGCGGCCGGTATTTGATCGGAATGCCGGCCGGCTTCACGTCGGAATCCGCATACGGGTGCCTAAGTCAACCGCCTTTGGGTGTAAAACCAACCCCGAAACCGAACACTCGACCAATCTTTTCTAGAGTCACAAGTGTAGGATTTGCGGTCCCGGCTTCGATCTCCGCAACCTGTCGTCTGGTAAGCGACAGCGTCTTTGCAAACTCTTCCTGCGTCATGCCGAACCCTTTCCGGATCTCCGCGACCGCACCGGGCAGCCTCAGGTCCCCAGTTCGAGCACGTTCCGCTAGTGTTCGCCGATTCTCCAGAATCTCCTCTTTCGTCGGCTTCTTCCATCGAGCCATTTAGCGGTCCTTCGCCATCATTGACACGCCGCCAGAACGCTGTCCGCTATCGCGATACAGCGACCCATCAGGGCGGCCAGCTGCGGCTATATCGAGTTTCGAGATCGACGGGATAACGGACGGACAAAGCGCGATGATCACGGATCGTTTTTCCAGCAGAAAACTCCGCCGATGCCACGGTGATGAAATAGTCGAGATCGTAATCGACGATCGACGCACCTTGGAAGCCGGCCGCGTCATCTTTGATTTCCAATGTCGCAGCGTGATGCCACTCGCCGTCAAAATGGGTTTGGAGCGTTAGGCGCATTAATTGACCCTTTCAATGGTTCAAATAATGCATTTTCCGAAATTATTCAACCCATCAAAGTGGGTCGAATAATTGTTGTCAGAGCTGCCAGCTACAGAAACGGTCAGGGAAGCCTCTGATCCGGCTGACCGTCTTCCGGCCACGCAACGCACTGTTCCAGGCGAACAGCATGAGGACAGGCTGAGCACTGGTGTCATACATGTTGTTTTCCATGCGGAACTGAGCCGGTGGGGTGCGAATAACCGGCTCAGTTCCGCGTGGAAACGTATGGCCCGCCCTTCGTCGATTACGAACGATCGAGCGTGCCCGTGGAGGGATCGGCAGCCTGCTTCTTGCCGCTCGACGTGGATCAGTCTGGGTCTCGGTCGGATCGGTCGGGACCGGGTTCAAGGAACGCGATGCGGTCTATCTCAAAACGACGCTCGACAAGCTGAAGACGAAACAGCCGGTCGTGCCGATGACGGGAAAGAACCTCGTGTTCGCGCAGCCGACCTTGATTGCCGAGATCGAGTTTCGCGACTGGACCGATGACGGCAACCTTCGCCATGCCTCTTACAAAGGTTTGTGCGATGTTCAGGACAATGCCGCAGTTTTTGATATCGAGGACAAGCCCTGAAACGAAAAAGCCTGCCGCGGGAGGTGCGGCAGGCTTTTCGAATGAAGTGAACGACGACTGGGAGGAGGATGCCGCCATTCTGTCAGGAGCCCTTGGGAGGAGGAGTAGGCCACCTGAATGAC
>Ga0209795_10000826_pt1 | contig 21465 bp, 17 predicted proteins | sample AgamicOrMarz_FD_187166 | JGI IMG/M metagenome (GOLD analysis project Ga0209795, IMG submission 187166) | Agave microbial communities from Guanajuato, Mexico - Or.Ma.rz (SPAdes) (version 2) | ecosystem: Host-associated > Plants > Phyllosphere > Phylloplane/Leaf | place: Guanajuato, Mexico...
TTTTTTGCAATCGAGACGAGACCTTTTGTTTCGCCTGATCCAGTGCCGATAATCAGTAAGTCATCCTTTTCGAAATTGGCAGTTACAGTTTCGCCGACAACATATGCATCAATACCCATATGCATCATTCTCATTGCAAAGGATTTCAGCATAAAACCAGAGCGGCCTGCTCCTGCAACAAAGACCTTTTTTGCTGACAAAATTGCTTCGACTAGGGAATCAGTCTGCTCAGTGGAAACAAGTGTGGAGGCTTCTTTTAGCTCTGCTAAAACAGCCTCCAAGTATCCGCTTGTGTTCATAGCAGTTACCCTTGAACGATTAATTCTTTGAACTTAGCAGCAGTTTCTTGTAAGTTATCTTGGCCAGTGATGCCGCCGCCGACAATGATTAAATCTGGCTGTGCTGCAATAACTTCAGGAAGAGTTTCTAACTTAATTCCGCCAGCAACAGCTGTTTTTGCGTTTTTCACGACACTTTTAATTGCTTTCAAATCTTCAAATGAGTTTTTGCCGACTGCTTGTAAATCATAGCCAGTGTGTACACAAATATAGTCTACACCTAACTCATCCAATTCTTGTGCACGTGCTTTAATGTCTTTAACTGCAATCATGTCTACTAGAATTTGTTTGTTTTGCTTTTTCGCTTCTGCGACAGCACCTTTAATAGATTCATCTTCAGCAACAGCAAGAATTGTAACGATGTCTGCACCAGCAGCAGCAGCTTGGCTTACTTCATAGCCAGCAGCGTCCATAATTTTCAAGTCAGCAAGGACTGTCACGTTCGGAAATGCTTCTTTCAATTCTTTAACGGCGCGAAGGCCTTCATTTATAACAACCGGTGTACCGATTTCGACAACATCAACGTGATCTGCTACTTGGGATACAACTTCAATCGCTTGCGGGATATTAACTAAATCTAATGCTAATTGTAATTTCATTATATACACTCCTTTTTTTTATGGCTTTTTATATTTACCCAATAAAGCCACCTTGATTCCTTTTCTTGTACATTGTTGATTATACGGCTTATAATTTTAATACGTAAGTACGCACTTTATTTATATATAGTGCCTAAAAGTATACTAAGTATGGAAAAAGGAATGGAGGAGTGTCTATGAGCCGCATGGAAGATAAAGTCTTCAATTGTGAGAAAGAGCTGACATTAGGTATTATCGGCGGAAAATGGAAAATGCTGATTTTATGGCATCTTGGCAAAGAGGGGACGAAAAGATTTGGTGAATTGAAGGCATTGATGCCGGGAATCACACAAAGAATGCTGGTGAACCAGCTTCGGGAACTGGAAGAAGATCTTATTGTAAAAAGAGTCGTTTATCCAGTCGTACCCCCGAAGGTCGAATATTCCCTTACTAAAGAAGGGGAAAGCTTAATGCCTATTCTTGACAGCATGTACAATTGGGGTAAAAATTATATAGAAACAGTTCTAGACAGTCCGCCTGAAATCAGGGAAATAAATACAAACTAATTTTCATAAAAAAAGGGTGCATCTAATTGAGATGCACCCTTCGTTGTTATTTACGCTTGGTAACGACAGCCATCGTACAGCGGGAAATGGAAATGAGTTTCCCTTCTTCATCCTGAATTTTTATTTCATAGACCATGCTGCTTTTTCCTTGATGAGTCACAGTGGCAATACCTGTCACGATTCCGTCTTTTTTCGAGCGGATGTGATTTGCATTAATTTCTTGTCCGAAAACAGCCTGTGTTTCCAAGTCGACAAGACTTGCGGCTCCTAAGCTTGCAACAGTTTCCGCCAATGCGACAGATGCGCCGCCATGCAGGTAGCCAAAAGGCTGTCTAGTTCTTTCATCAACAGGCATTGTAGCAATGCATGTGCCATCTTTTTTCACTTCCGTTATCTCAATTCCTAGGCTTTCCATCAGAGTATTTTTATTAGTGAATTTCATCTTCTCAAACCCCTTTATTTTGCTGTCATTATAGCATAGTCTCATTGGTTTGAGAAAAAATATAAGAATGAAAAGAAACTGATTGACATAAAAACAAAGAGAAAGTTAAAATGTTTAATAGTTAAGTCATTGAACTAATAGGGGGTGACTGCAATCAGCAGCAAAAAAATAAAAGATGTTGTCGATAGATATGTGGACATCAATTTCTCTGTGAACCGGAAATTGGATAATCTGATCAGAATGGAAATAGGTGATTTTCTGACTTGTGAGCAGCATTATACAATGCGCCATATCAATCAAGTGAGGGTTTGTACCTCTTCAGAGTTGGCCACAGTATTTGGTGTAAATAAAAGTGCAATTACATCTATTATCAACAGGCTTTTTGAAAAAGAATGGATCGAACGCACAAGGGATGAAAAAGACCGCAGAGTCATTTATTTGTCATTGACGGACAAAGGCTATAATGTTTTTACGAAGATGGAAGAAAGAATTCATCGCTTAGTAGACAGCCTCATTAATAAATTTGACGATCAAGAAATCACAAGCTTCCTGGCAACCTTTGAAAAGCTAGATAGATTAATAGAAGAAAATAAAGATACGAAGTTGGAGGTTGAAGAGTGAATAGTATTCTTAAAGGAAAATGGATAGTTCTTGTTTTTTGGATAGCAGCTATTGTCGGTCTGTTTATGGTAGCTCCTAATATGGGAGATCTTGTTAGAGAAAAAGGACAGGTAAGTGTACCAGATACTTTTTCCTCTGCAAAAGCAACTGAAATCATGGACGAAATCCAAAGTCAAAAGAATCAAGGCGATCAATCGTCTGTAGCACTTGTTTTTCACAGCAGCAAGAAACTGACTGACGAAGAAAAAAAAGAAGCTGAAAACGCAGTAAAAAAGCTGGAGGCAGATAAAGAGAAACTCGGCATTACAGAAATCCTATCATCCTTCACAGATGACAGTCTTAAAGACCAGCTTGTTTCCGATGACGGTAAAACAATTCTAGCTTCCTTGAAGGTTAGTTGGAATGACAGAGAAGCGGAAGAAGTCAGTAATGCATTATATGACGAATTAGAAGAATTTAAGGTTGATCACTATTATACGAGCAATTGGATGATTGACCAAGATTTGACGACAAGCTCAGAAGAAGGCTTGAAAAAGACAGAAGGTATTACAGTCGTATTCATACTTGCCGTTCTTTTAATTGTATTCCGGTCTGTGATAGCACCATTTATACCGCTTGTGACAGTAGGATTAAGCTACTTGGCTTCTCAGTCAATCGTTTCCATCCTAGTCGATAAATTCGATTTCCCTATTTCTAATTATACACAAATCTTCCTTGTTGCTGTCCTGTTTGGAATAGGAACGGACTACTGTATTTTATTATTAAGCAGATTTAAAGAAGAGATGATGCATCGGGAGAGTGTAGCTGAATCGATTGTTGAGACATACCGCAATGCCGGGAGAACGGTTCTGTTCAGCGGAATTGCAGTTATGATTGGGTTTGCTGCTATCGGGTTCTCTCAATTTAAGTTATATCAATCAGCATCAGCAGTAGCTGTTGGTGTAGCGCTATTATTAGTAGCCTTATTTACAGTGGTTCCTGCTATTATGGTACTGCTCGGGAAGAAAATCTTCTGGCCGTCAAAAGGCAGTGCAGAGCATGGAGACAGTAAGATTTGGGCGATTGCCGGCCGCTTCTCAATAAAGCGTCCTCTAATCGCACTTGCGATTGTTGCGGCAATCACTGTTCCATTCCTTGTTACTTATGATGGGACACTATCGTTTAACTCACTGGATGAAATTGGGGATGATGCACCCTCAATCAAGGCTTTCAATGCGATTGCTGACAGCTTTGGCCCAGGTGAATCAATGACAACCACGATTACAATCAAAAATGATGAAGAAATGGACTCTATTGAATATTTAGGATTAGCAGAAAACATCAGCAAAGAATTGGAGAAAGTAGACCTTGTTAAAGATATCCGCTCTGTTACAAGACCTACAGGAGAGCCGATTGAAGATCTTTATATTTCCAAGCAGGCTGAAACATTAGAAGAAGGTCTTGGCGAAGGAAAGGACGGCATTGATCAAATAAGCGAAGGCTTGCATGAAGCTGGAGATCAGCTGTCTAAATCAGAACCGCAGCTTAACAACGCAACAAGCGGCATTAACGACTTGATAAAAGGTACCAATGAAATTAAAACAAATTTAGGTACAATACAAACAAATTTAGCCAAAATAGAAGATGGTATCCGTCAAGGCTCTGTTGGATCTGATGATATTAAGGCGGGGCTGGAGGCAGCGAAGTCTGGTGCTGAACAGTTGTTGGCTGGTCAACAGAAACTTTTAGCTGGTTACGAGGAGATTGGAACGAATCTAGGTTCAATCCTATCAGGTTATAGCGAAATTGAGGATAATCTGAAAGGTTTTTCATCTACATTAGCTGAAATAAATGAAACAACGTTTACTGAACTGGAAAATGAATACCAAGAAATTGGCGTGAATTCTGACTATATTAATATCAAAACTGCATTGTTAACCGCACGGCAGGCAGTTCCAGGTTTATTAAGCGGCATAACTGAACTAAATGGTCATTTATCTGACCTGCAAAAAGAAGTAAATAAGGGATACGGTGAGTATGAAAAGGCCATCAGCGGTCAGCCAAGTCTAACCACTGGCCTAGAACAGCTCATCGCAGGCATCGAACAACAACAAGCCGGCTTAAACCAATTAGCTGATGGGCAAGGGCAAATTGTCGATAATATGCCGAAGCTAACAGGTGGACTTACAAGCATCAGTGATGGGCAAAAGCAGCTTCTTGATGGATTCGGTGATATCGGCGGACAGCTCGGCGATTTGACGGAGGGCTTGAATCAAAGTGCTGACGGACTTGATCAAGTATCAGACGGATTGAATTCGGCGACGGATTATTTATCTGGCTTATCGAATAATGAACAAAATCAATTTTATTTGCCGGAGGAAGTACTAGAAAGTGATGACTTCCAAGGGGCTTTGGATGCTTACTTATCTAAAGATAATAAAATTATGACGATGGACGTAGTCTTTTCAGCGAATCCTTATTCAAATGAAGCAATCAATCAGATTGATGACATTAAGGATACCGTGGAAAGGGCAACAACAGGTACGAAATTAGAGAACGCAGAAGTAGCAGTTGGCGGAATTACGAGCACCAATGCTGACTTGCGCACAATGTCTAATGAAGATTATTCAAAAACGGTGTTTTGGATGCTTGTGGGCATTGGAATTGTGCTTATCTTCTTATTCCGTTCCATCATCATGCCGGCATATATTATCGGCTCACTTATTTTGACGTTCTACACAGCAATGGGAATCAATGAAGCCATTTATGTGAATCTGTTAGGCTACACAGGAATAAGCTGGGCTGTTCCATTCTTTGGATTTGTAATTCTTGTTGCGCTTGGGGTAGACTATAGTATTTTCTTAATGGATCGCTTCAATGAATACAGAGATTTGTCCATTGGAGAAGCAATGCTTGAAGCAATGAAGAAAATGGGAACTGTCATTATTTCGGCAGCGATTATTTTAGGCGGGACGTTTGCAGCGATGATGCCATCGGGCATGCTGTCACTGCTGCAAATAGCAAGCATTGTATTAGTAGGATTGTTCTTATACGCATTTATTATCTTGCCTCTATTTATACCAGTTATGGTAAAGAATTTCGGTGAGGCAAACTGGTGGCCGTTCAAAAGGCCGAATAATTGATAAAAACGGGAATCTATTGATTCCCGTTCTCTTTTGTCATTTTTTTTTTTGGAAAGGGTGGGGAAAAGGCAGATTTCCGCTCCGGGCGCTTGCTTTCCGGGGGGCGGGCGGTGAGCCTCCTCGTCACTGCCGTTCCTGTGGGGTCTCACCTGTCCCGCTGATTCCCCAGGAGTCAAGCACCCTCCGCTCCAATCAGCAGGTATATTCCTAAAACTTTGGCTCAAAAACCTATGGAGAGTCAAATCATGTACCTTGCCGAGACCAGGTTGCCAGTTTCTTTAAATTCATGGCAGCTGTTTCAATCCCTTTTATGGGCATAGAACAAATCCCAAATATGTATTGTATAAACACCATTTTAAATATAACGACTGAATCCATACTTTGATATCCTACTTCCTAATAAATGTCTTTCACCAACGGATAGATGAATAAAAATCAATAACTGGCTCTAGCTTGCGAGCTAAATAATCTTGTAAAACTAATTGATCAGTAGCTAGCATCTCTAATTGGTCACATAAAACTGATTTTTTGTCATTACGGTTGGTTAGTTACCTCATGATAAAACGGATTGATTAAGTGTAATAAATTGATTGAAACTCCGTGTGGTGCCGGAAAGCTTCTACCTGGAATGGAAATCTAACCACACTGATTTTCTAACTATATTTTAAAAAGAACGGGAATCTATTGATTCCCGTTCTTTTTTATAGTGAGGATGCTTTTTTGTTTGCATTAAGCTTGCTGTGCCTGTAGCCGTATGCGATGTAGATAACTAGTCCGATTGCCAACCATACAGCAAATCCTTTCCATGTAAATGAGCTCAGCTGGAGCATAAGATATACACAGAAAATAATCGCTAAACCTGGGATTATCGGAACCAGTGGTGTCCTAAAGCCTCTCTCTAGCTCTGGTTGTTTAACTCTTAAAACGATAACACCAAGTGACACAGCAGTAAATGCGAATAAGGTGCCAATATTCGTAAGTTCAGCTAGCTGGTTAAGCGGCACAAGCCCTGCGAAAATAGCAACTAATGCAGATGTGACCCATGTGCTGACAATTGGAACTTGGCTTTTGGGGCTGACCTTTTGTAAAACAGTCGGTAAAAGACCGTCTTTGCTAATTGCATAAAACAAACGAGTTTGTCCAAACATCATTACCATTAAAACGGTCGTAATACCGATGATGGCACCTAATGAAATAAGACCTGCAGCCCAGTTTTGGTTGATAAAAGCTAAGGCGAATGCTACTGGATCTTTAACATCAAGCTGTGCGAAAGGCACAATGCCAGTCAAAATAAGGGATACGACAATATAAAGAACTGTACAGATGGCTAAAGCAGATATGATTCCGATTGGCAAATTCCGTTGTGGATCCTTTACTTCTTCTGCAGCTGTGGATACTGCGTCAAAACCGAAGTATGCGAACACAACAACTGCCGCACCTGTTGTGACACCCTGGAAACCAAATGGCATAAACGGTACCCAGTTTTCTGGTTTCACGTACCAAATCCCTACGGCGATGAACAATAGAACGACAGCGATTTTAATGATAACCATCACAATGTTCAGCTTCGATGATTCTTTAATTCCTCTAGTCAATACTAGTGTGATAATAAACACTATTACGATGGCAGGAATATCAATATACGTGCCTGTTGACGGATTATAAGCGCTTGTCATGAATGTCGGCAAATGGATGCCAAATCCTGAAAGCAAGCCTTGGAAGTATCCGGACCATCCGCTTGCTACGGCAGCTGATGCGAGTCCGTACTCCAGCACTAAGTCCCAGCCGAGTATCCATGCAATTACCTCTCCGAAAGCTACATAACTGTATGTGTAGGCACTACCAGATTCCGGTATCATTGATGCGAACTCAGAATAGCATAATGCTGCAAATGTACATGCAAGTCCAGCGATAATAAATGAGAGTATAAGTGCAGGTCCAGCATACTTTGCTGCTGCAACACCTGTTAGAACAAATATACCTGTTCCAACAATCGCGCCGACACCTAGCATTGTTAAGTCAAAAGCACCTAGTACGCGGTTTAACGAAGTAGCTGAGCTAGTTGAAACAGCTTTTTTACGGAAAATATTCATTGGAACCTCCTGGTGTCGAAATTTATCGAAAAATATCTAAAGTTGAAACTTTTGTCCAGTTTACTAAGATTCCAATAAACTGTAAAGAAAAAATTTTCAAAAAATATAAATAAAAAAGAACAAAACGCTGAATTTGACAGCCTTGTGAAAAACTCATCCACTATTTACCAAACAATAGGAAGATAGGACAAGTGTTGAAATAGGTATTTCCGCTTTTAGACCTAAACATTCCTTCCATCAAAAATAAAATACCCTTGTTATTTTGTGCAACTAAATTGATAATATAGTTATAAGTAATTTTTTAAAGTTAAAAAATTTTTAGATAGTACTGGAAGAAATTTCATTTCTAAAGCGGGTTTAAACAGTGGTTCACTTAAATCGCTTATTTTAATGGTGTCAGGAGTCCTCTTATGGGTGAGTACAAAAGTATATTTGCTAACAAGGATATAAAAAGATTCTTTATTCTTGTCTTGTTTGCTGTCATTCTTTATGCGATGAGCAGCATGATCAACTTGATTCTATTTACGTTCATTTTTGCTTTTTTGATGGATCGATTTGTCCAGTTATTTTCAAGCAGACTTCCTATAAAGCGGAGCATTATTGTCATCGCATTATATATAATTGTTATAGGTGCACTAATTTACGGAATTTCCTCCTATTTGCCTGTGTTTATTGAAGAGATCAAACAATTAGTGCGCAATATTATCCGATTTTATATGAGGCCGAATGATAATCCAGTCATTAACTATATTATTGAGGCAATTAGCCGCTATCCGGTGTTCAATTATTTGGAGCAGGGCTTTTCCTTTGTTCTTGGTTATTTTACAAATATAGGTAAATTTGGACTGCAGCTATTTTTGGCAATTATTTTAAGCTTGTTTTACTTATTGGAGAAAGACCGACTCAAGCAGTTCTCTCATAAGTTAAATCAAAGCAAGATTGCCCCGATTTATCGGGAATTGAGTTTTTTTGGGAAGAAATTTGCTGGGACCTTCGGTAAGGTAATTGAGGCGCAATTTATTATTGCATTAGTTAACTGTGGCTTAACAACAATTTCTTTATATTTTCTAGGTTTCCCGCAGCTGTTTGGAATCGGTATTATGATTTTTCTTTTAGGGCTGATTCCCGTCGCAGGTGTGATTATTTCACTGATTCCTTTATGCATTATTGCTTTTTCAATCGGTGGAATTGCGAAGGTAGTAACAGTCATAATCATCGTTATGGTTGTACATGCGATTGAAGCGTATATACTAAATCCAAAGCTTATGTCTTCTAAAACAGATTTACCGGTATTTTTTACATTTATTGTTTTAATTTTTTCAGAGCATTTTTTTGGTGTATGGGGGCTGATTGTAGGTATCCCAATCTTTATTTTCTTACTGGATATTTTAGAGGTAAAGGATAAAAACAGGATGTAATTATAAGGACAGGTGCATTTATTGCACTTGTTTTTTTTATTGTTAATCGTTCTTTTTTTTGCACACTCGCTGATACTGTACTAGATAGGAATCAAGCAGCTGGCTTGTCCGGATTGTATTTGGACTTGAAAAGCCCTCGTTTAATGCGATTTTGACCAACTCATCCCTTAAATAGTCGATCATTCGCAGCAATTCCTTGATGTCTTCCGTTTCCTTCGAAATGTTTTGCATTTTGGCAGGCTCCTTGGATTTGAACTTACTTTTTGCATGTTAACAAAATAAGGGAGAAATAAAAAGCATTTTCCTGTCCGTATGCTAAAAAATGAAGGAAATTAGTTCTTTTTTACTGATTAGTTTACATGAAAAAAAGAGAAAGCTTAAAAGCTTTCTCTTTTAAAAGAACACAAGAATAATGATTACCGCTACAAGTATGCGATAAATCGCAAATGGTACCAATTTAACTCTGTTTATTAATTTCAGGAAGAACCTAATGGAAATCAATGCGAAGATAAAAGCACTGATAAAGCCTGCGATGAAAAACGGCAGGACATCTCCAGTAATGTACTCCCAGTTCTTCAGCAGTGATAAAAAGCTTGCTCCTGCCATGATTGGCACTGCCATGATGAAGGTAAAGTCAGCAGCAGCACGGTGGCTTAATCCCATCAGAACTCCCCCTGATATGGTAGAGCCAGAACGGGAAAAACCAGGCCATAAAGCAATACACTGGAACAGACCAATGAAGAATGCCTGCTTATTAGTGATTTGATCGACTGTTTCAGCTGTAACCTTTTTCTTTTTTTGCACATAGTCTGCAACAATCATTAAAACTGCTCCAGCAATTAGCGCATACACAACTGTCCGAATTCCAAAGAGCTTGGAATCAATATAGTCTTCAAAAAGGAAGCCAAGGATTGCAGCCGGCAGTAAACCGATAAAAATTTGGACAAGACTTAATTTATGTCCGTCCATTTTTTTGCCTTTAATATTTTTTTTCAGACCAAGTAAATTCATAAAACGGTCCCAGAAAAGGATGACAACTGCCAAAATGGACCCTAATTGAATGACAACCTTGAATGTATTGGCAACCTGTGGGTTAAACAATTCTCCCGATTTAAGCAGCAAATCATCAACGATAATCATATGACCAGTGGAGGAAACAGGTGCAAACTCTGTCAGCCCTTCCACAATCCCTAAGATGATGGCAACAATTATTTCCCATAAAACGTCCAAACTATCCACTCCTAATGCTTTATATGTATTTAATAATCTATTGATTTTATGCGCATGTCCCATCTATCATAACAAATTTGTTTGAAAAGAAAAACTCCCATTTCTATAGGCATCTCCCCTTTGCTCGATAAGCCATAGGAACTATTCTTATCCACCAATATAATAACGAAAAAAAAACCAATAGGGTTTCACATTATTTGTTTTTTACAATAAAATGAGAGGATAGGAACAAGATAGAGAGGAAAAGAAGGATGAGAAGAGAAAATCAAGGAGCAATATCTGTCGGTGATGCATTTATAGATTATCTGTTTATTAATGAGAACAACGACAATTATGAAAGGCGGCTTGGAGGAGCTTCTGTCAATCTGGCAGTCCATTTAAGCAGGTTCGGTATTCCCAGCTTTTATGTTACAAAGCTGGGAAAGGAACAAGACAGCCAATTTGTACAGAAAGAATTAGCTAAGGAAAATGTAAAGCTTGAATATAGCGTACTGTCAAACGGCAAGCAGCTTCCGAGTGTCTACATTCATTTAGATCAAAACGGGGACAGACATTTTCATGCATATGTGAATACAACACCTGATGATGTCCTGTCTGTCGATGCTATCAAAGAGGAGTCATTTTTAAACAAATTGCTGTTCTATTTTGGATCTGGAACCTTATTTCATGAAGTGGCGAAGGAGGCAACAGTCAAAGCAATTAAGGCTGCAAAAAAGCATGGTGCTTTCATTAGCTTTGATGCCAATATCCGCATGAAAAGATGGGAGAGCGAAGAGCAGTGCAGAAGCACTATTCTCTCATTACTGCCGATTGCTGACATTATTAAGCTTTCAGAGGAAGAGCTTCTTTTTTTACTAAAGGAAGAAAATCTTGATTTAGCTTTACAAAGAGTAAGAGAAATGGATATACCGCTTCTATTTGTTACTGCAGGAAAAGACGGATCATATGTTGTTTTTCAAGGACAGGTGGTAATGGTTAAAGGTAAAGCAGTTCAGGCACTAGATACAACAGGAGCAGGAGATGCCTTTATGGGGGCAGTTTTATACTGTATTTATACAGATAGTTTTCCTGCTACAATTCAAAAAGCAGCGGATTATGCCTATAACGGGAACATAATGGGAGCATTAATAGCAAAAAAAACTGGAGCATTGCCTGACATCGGTAGTTACAACAATATCGCGGAAGAGTTGTTTATTAATAGAGGAAAATAATAAAAGTGGAACCCACCAGCTCTTTTTTGAAGGAGCTGGTTTTTTATGTCAGTATTTATGCGGTCAAATGTGAAAAACCAAATAAATATTTTGAATATTTTGTATAATAGAACTTGAATAAATGTGGTTATGGAAAATGGGGGGAGAAAAGTTGACAAAGATTTTACTGTCTTTAAGTGAAGGATTTGCAAATGAGAAACAAATGCTCGAGAAGGAATTAGGCAAGCTTGGTGCAACAGTTACAAGTATTACGACTAAAAAGGAAAGTATTACAGAATATCTCCATGATGCAGAAATAATTGTGACCGGTTTAGAAAGAATTGACCGACACATAATTGAAAAAGCCCCAAATCTCAAGTATGTTTCCAAGTTTGGAACTGGTATTGATAATATCGACTTGGTTGCTGCATCAGAAAGAGACGTTCTAGTTACAAATACACCCGGCCAAAATGCATCGTCTGTTGCAGACCTTGCATTAGGCTTGATGCTGGCTGTTTCAAGGAACCTAACAAAATCAAATGAAACAGTGAAATCAGGCAACTGGCAGCTGCATATTGGCAATGAGATAGAAGGAAAGCGTCTCGGTATCATCGGGTTTGGTGAAATTGGTAAAAAAGTTGCAAAGCGGGCAACTGGTTTTGATATGGACATAGTTGCATTTTCAAATTATCAAGATGAAGTGGAAGCGCAAAGGCTTGGAGTACAATTTGTCAGTCTAGAAGAGCTGCTTAGCACATCTGATTATGTAGTGCTTAGTACGAGCCTCAAAAAATCAACATACCATCTAATGAATGAGCAGCGACTGGCAATAATGAAAAGCTCCGCTTATTTAATCAATATTGCCAGAGGAGATCTTATTGATGAAAAGGCCCTCATCCACTGTTTAAAGGCTGGACAGATTAAAGGAGCTGCACTAGATGTTTTCAGCAAAGAGCCTCCTAAGCGAGAATTAGTAGAACTCGATAATGTTGTGTGCTCCAGTCATATTGGCGGTGCCACAGAGGAATGTGCGGCAAGTATAGGAAATATGGTCCTGCAAAACATAAAAAGTTACTTACAAAAGGGAGATTTGGAACATAAAGTGACAAAAAACGACTAAAAAGAATATTTTTTATTGAGAATTTATTCAGAAAAATTTATTTTTTTGCTATAATGATATAGGTAATTGGATTTATGTGAATATTTTCATAAATAGCCCAAAAGGAGCAGTATTATGAACAGCAAAAAAATTAGATTTTTCAAAAAGAAAGAAGGTGGTCTTAAAAAAACTGCTGGAAAACGGGAAAGGAAGAAAGGCGTTAAAACTTTTTTTGCAGGAAAGCGAAGAAATAGGAAGAGTAGGTCAAAGTTCATATCCATACGGAAAAAGCTTATTTTCTCCTTCCTAACCATTCTCCTAGTTCCGAGCTTAATTATTTCGATTGTTTCTTATATAATTGCCAAGGAAAAAATTGAACAGAATCTCATTATTTCCTCTCATGAAAGTGTGAAATTTATCCATAACGAGATTGCTTCCATCACTACCAAAAAGGAGCAGGATGCAACCTTTTTAGCAAATGCCATTGATGATTCAATGCTCGATGGGGATAGGGATGAAATAAGAAGAGTATTCACCCAATATCTAGGGCAAAATCAAGATGTTCTAAATGTTTACTATGTAAGGGAAGATGGAGAAGTATACATAAATGCAAATCAGGAGATCCCTGAGGGAATAGACTTTCTTAATCAAGATTGGTATAAGGAAGCCTTTAATTCAGAAGGCAATGTTGTGATGTTACAGCCGAGAGAGGATGATCGGACAGGTAATTCGATTGTCACATTCTCTAAAGAAACTTATGACAAAAAAGGTGCAATCGCTATTGATTTGAAGATCAGTTCATTAAAGGATATGATCAGAGGTTCGAAAATCGGTGAACAAGGTTATATGCTATTGCTTGATGCCCAAGGAAATTATATTTATCATCCTAATTCAAACACTGGTACACAGGACAATTCCCAGTGGATTCAGGATATGTATAAGGAAAAGGAAGGCGAAATTGCCTTTACTGAGGATCAGCAGGAGAGGATAGCAATATACGAGTCTGACGAAAAAACAGGCTGGAAGATAGCTGGTATCATGAACCAATCGGAAATAGCCAATGCGTCTTCCGCCATATTTTCAACAACCACAATTGTGCTGATTGCATCACTTATTATTGGCGGTGCACTTATTATCTATATTATTCGCTCAATAATCTTGCCATTGAAGCTGTTAGCGACCAGTGCGGAGCGAATCTCTGAAGGCGATTTAACCGAAGATATCACAATTGAATCAAAGGATGAGATTGGCTTACTGGCCAAAAGTTTTGCTAGCATGCAGGGTAACTTACGAGAGGTCGTTACAAGTTTGAACCTGTCGATGGAGCAAGTGACTGCCTCTTCTGAGCAATTAGTGGCAAGTGCTGGCCAATCGACAGTCGCTTCTAATCAGGTTACTACATCCGTGCAGCAAATTGCCCAGGATGCAGAAAATATTACAACTAGTATGGGTCAAACCTCCACTTCATTAGAAGAAGTCCTACAAGGAGTAATTAAAATAGCGGAAAATTCCACTGCAGTTGCAGGACTTTCTAAGGATGCCTATCATTTGGCAGAAGAAGGCGGAGCATATGTAGAGAAAAATTTGAAACAAATGAAGTTTATCCATCAATCTATTAAGCAGTCAAATGTTGTGATTGAGGAATTGAATAACCGTTCCAGGGAAATCGGCAAAATCATTCAAGTTATTGGGTCAATTGCAGATCAGACTAACTTGTTGGCTTTAAATGCAGCCATTGAATCAGCCAGAGCCGGGGAGCATGGCAAAGGTTTCTCCGTGGTTGCCAATGAAGTTCGCAAGCTTGCAGAACAATCGCAAGAATCTGCCAAGCTTATTTCATCTCTTATCGCAGATATTCAGAAAGATACAGATCAATCTGTTGTGATTATGGGGGAAGTAGCAAAAAATGCAGAAGCAGGCCTATCTATCTCCGAAGCTACATCTGACAAGTTTGCGCAAATCATTAAAAGCACAAGAGAAATGGGTCCGCAAATGGAGGATGTATCAGGAGCTGCTCAGCAAATGTCTGCTGGGTTGCAAGAGGTTTCCTCTTCTGCCAATGATATAGCAACAATTTCACTTGGCAATGCTGCAGGTGCCCAAGAGGTCGCAGCCGCTTCTGAAGAGCAGCTTGCGAGTATGGAAGAAATAAATTCCTCTGCTAGAGCTTTAACTAAAATGGCAGAAGAGCTGCTTGTCATTGTTAATCGATTTAAAGTATAAGGCAAAAAACCCGCTGATAAAGCGGGTTTTTTGTGTGATTCAAAGGACTTCTTCTATTAATTGACAACAAAAAAGCTCTTCCCTATAATTAGTTAGCCTGCCTAAATATAATAGAAGGAAATGCTTGAAAGAGCTGCTGCATAGGTTGCTGTTTACAATACACAAAGCAAAAAATACGAAATAATGAGGCTCATGGCTGTAAGGGTTTTTAATCAAAATAGCCATAACTAATGTAAGCTCTGCTTCAAAACTGCACCATCTATCAAAAAGGATAACTATGTTTTTAAAAGATTAGATATGTTGAATGGACAGAGTATGGTAAGGATTTCTTTAACAAATAGAGGAAATGATAGTACAAAGCAAATTTCCTGAAAAAGTAGAATAGGCAGTGCAATTTTCTGGGAAAAGAGCAAAGCAATTGACTTGCTGGTGGAGATATACAGATTCTTTTCGACGGAAGCTTTGCCGAAAAGATTTTAGCAAATAATAAAGCAGGATTGGAGGATAATTGATGAAGAAGCTGCTGCTAGGATTAAAACCGTATAAGATAGGGGTTGCCATCATATTGGTGTTAACATTGTTCCGAGTACTGGCCGAACTATATTTGCCGACAATCATGGCTGATATAGTCGATAACGGAATTGTTCAGGATAACCGCACTCTAATGCTTCAATTAGGAGGCTTGATGATTTTTGTTGCTGCCCTTGGGACGATTTGTGCTTGTATTTCGAGCTATTACTCCGCTAAAGTTGGATCATCTTTTGCAAAAGATTTAAGAGCAAAGATGTTTTATAAAGTAGAGAGCTTTGGAATAGAGGAGGCTAACTCAGTAGGAATTTCCTCTCTAATTAACAGAACGACCAACGACATCAGTCAAGTGCAGCAAGTAACGATGATGATATTGAGAATGGTTGTGCTTGCACCGCTGATGTGTATTGGCGGGATTGTAATGGCAGTATCGAAAAATGCAAAGCTATCATTGATATTCGTGGTGGCTATACCTGTACTCGCACTAATCATTTATCTTGTTATAAAAAAGGGTATCCCCTTATTTAAGGTGATGCAAAGCAAGCTTGATAACCTTAATGCTGTGCTTCGAGAAAATCTGACTGGGGTTCGTGTAATCCGCTCTTTTAATAAGGAGGAGTTTGAACAGAAACGCTTTCGTAATGCCAACGAAGATTTAACGAATACTGCCTTAAGGGTCAATAAAATTATGGCAATTACCATGCCAATTATGATGATAGTCCTTAATTTATCAACTGTTGCTATTATTTGGTTCGGTGCCATTCAAGTAGATCAAGGAAATATGCAAGTGGGCGATATCATGGCCTTTGTTCAGTACGGAATGCAAATCATGTTTTCACTTATGATGGTCAGCATGATATTCGTTATGATGCCTCGTGCTTCTGCTTCTGCTGATCGTATTAATGAGATACTTGAAATCTCGCAGGTAATAATGGATAAGGAAACAGGCAGCCAAACGCCAAGGAGAGGCGAGATTGAATTCCGAAATGTGAGCTTTTCCTATCCATTAGCAGAAAAACCGGTGCTCAAAAATCTTACGTTCCGAATGAGACCAGGAATGACAACAGCCATTATTGGCGGTACAGGCTCAGGAAAATCTACTATCCTTCATTTAATAGCTAGATTTTATGATGTGAACAATGGTGAAATTTTGGTGGATGGTATGAATATAAAGGAATATGCTCAAGGAGATCTTCGCAGTCAAATGGGGTATGTTCCGCAAAAAGCGGTTTTGTTCACAGGGACAATTGCGGATAATATCCGCTTCGGAAAGGAAGACGCGACAGAAAAAGAAATACTGGAAGCTTTGGAGATTTCCCAATCGAAAGAGTTCGTTGATGAACTTGATCAGGGGATTTATTCAGAAATCTCCCAAGGTGGCACTAATCTTTCAGGCGGACAAAAGCAACGTCTTTCTATTGCGAGGGCACTTGTCAGAAAGCCACAAATTTACTTGTTCGATGACAGCTTTTCGGCTCTGGATTATCGTACAGATGCTAATTTAAGAAAAGCGTTGAAAAGCGAAATCACGGATGCCAATGTAGTAATCGTTGCCCAAAGGGTCAGCACTATTAAAGATGCAGATGCTATTATCGTCTTAGACGAAGGGAATATCGCCGGAATCGGTACCCATGAGCACTTGCTGACAAGCTGCAGCGTGTATCAAGAAATCGTGAAGTCACAGGGTGTTGTGGAGGAGACAGTATGAGTGGACATAATCAAAGCAAACAAAATTCACCTATTCCCTCAAGAGGCCATGGAGGCCCGAAAATGCCTGTTCAAGCAAAGGATGATGCGAAAGGGACGTTGAAACGGCTTACCTATTATCTTGGTGCCTATAAAATTCAGCTTTTATTTGTTGTTGCCGCAGCTATCCTGAGTACTGTCTTTTCCATATTTAGTCCAAAGTTATTAGCAGAAGCAATCGATACGCTTTTTAACGGTCTAATGAATAAAATGAACGATGTCCCAGGTGCAGAAATAGATTTCACCGCAATCTGGCAGGTTCTTGTCTGGCTCATTGTGCTATACATTATAAGTGCGTTATTTACGTATATACAGCAAATCATCATGGTCAACATTTCACAGAAGACAATCTTTCAGCTACGACAAGAGGTGCACGAAAAGCTGAAAAGACTGCCGCTTAAATATTTTGACAGGACACCACATGGTGAGACGTTAAGCAGAGCTATTAATGATATAGATAATATCAACAATACGATGCAGCAAAGTGTTACTCAGCTGATTACATCAGTAATCACATTTGTCGGTGTTATTATCATGATGCTTACAATCAGTCCTGTCCTTGCATTGGTGTGCTTTTTGACCATTCCTTTGAGCATACTAGCGACAGTCAAAATCGCCAAGCGTTCACAAGTACAATTCAGGAGCCAACAGGCTACACTTGGAGCAATGAATGGACATATAGAGGAAATGTTTACAGGACACCAAATCGTTAAAGCGTTCGGTCATGAGAAAAAGGCAATTGAGAAATTTGACAGCGTAAATGAGAAGCTGTTTGAATCTAGCTGGAAATCACAGTTCGTTTCTGGGCTTATCATGCCATTGATGCAATTCATCAATAATCTCGGCTACGTGTTTGTAGTCGTTATCGGCGCTATTTTTGTGTCTGCAGGCAGAATAACTGTTGGAGATGTACAAGCATTCATTCAGTATGCAAGACAATTTTCCCAGCCGATTCAGCAGCTATCTAATATCTCGAATATCATTCAATCGACAATCGCCTCTGCTGAAAGGGTTTTTGAGCTGCTTGATGAAGAAGAAGAGCAGCAAGATAACAAAAAAGCAATAGTGATTGAGGAGCCTCATGGTGCTGTTGAATTTAATTCAGTCTACTTCAGCTATAAAGAAGATGAGGAACTTATTAAGGATTTGACCATTCAAATACAGCCGGGTCAGAAAGTGGCAATAGTAGGCCCGACAGGTGCAGGGAAGACAACATTGATTAACTTGCTGATGAGATTTTATGATATTGACCGCGGAATTATTAAGATTGATGGGGTTGATATTTCCACAATGGATCGAGGAGCTTTGCGCAGTATGTTTGGCATGGTTCTTCAAGACACATGGCTGTTTAAAGGGACAATACGCGACAATATAGCGTATGGTAAGCAAGGGGCGACAGAGGAGGAAATAACTAGAGCAGCCATGCTGGCAAATGCTGAGCATTTCATCCGCACCTTGCCCGAAGGCTATGACACAATCATTAATGAAGATGGTTCAAATATTTCTCAAGGGCAAAAGCAGCTGCTTACAATTGCAAGAGCACTTTTGGCGAATCCGAGCCTGCTGATCCTTGATGAGGCGACAAGCAGTGTTGACACTAGAACAGAGGCGCAGATTCAAGAGGCGATGGCAGAGCTGATGAAAAATCGGACTAGCTTCGTCATTGCACACAGGCTTTCAACAATCAAGGATGCCGACATCATTCTTGTCATGAAGAATGGCCAGGTGATTGAACAGGGGAATCATGAAGAATTGCTGCTCCAAAAGGGATTTTATGCTGATTTGTATTACAGCCAATTTTCAGATGCTACTGCGTAGTGAAGAAAGAGTGGATAACTTTCCGCTCTTTTTTTGTGAAGCAAATTCTAAGTCTTTAGTCTGAGTAAAGATAATACTAAAGATTGTTCACCAAAAAGCTGCTAGTATATATGATAAAAAGAGGAAAATGCTTCAATTTAGAGAAAGTTTAATATAAATATAAATGGACCATTTTTCAATAAACGGGAACTTTTTGCATAGGTTAGTCGTTATACAATAAAACTGTTATTTTTTGGTGGAGGTAAAGGATGGATGAGCATACTGTTTATTTAATACTAAGTGATACTGGCACTTTGTTCACACGATGCATTAAGCTTTTTACCAAAAAACCGCATAACCATGCCTCTATTTCTTTTGACTCCCAGTTGATTGAGGTTTACAGCTTCGGACGTAAGAAGCCGAACAATCCGTTTATAGGAGGATTTGTAAAAGAAGACATAAGGGATGACTTCTTTAAAAATGCATGTTGTGCCATTTACAGCATACGTGTTACGAAAGAGCAGCATGACAAAATGAAGGAAATTATTCATCAGATGGAAAAAGAAAAGCATTGCTACCGCTACAATTTGCTCGGTTTATTCTTTATCATGTTCAATATTCCTTTTCCGCGCAAAAATGCTTATTTTTGTTCTCAGTTTGTTGCGTCAGTTCTCCATGAAAGTGGAGCATTGTACTGGAGCAAGCATCCATCGTTAGTAACACCATATGACTTGCTTGATGATTACAAAATGGAGCATATATATGAAGGTAAATTGCAACATTATTATCTTATGCACCCTGTTTCAACTCTTATAGTAGGTTAATTTTTCTTTTGCACTTATTCATATTTCTTAACCATCATATGATGGTTATTTTTTTATTCTCTTTTATATATTGCGGTTAACCGACAGACTTTTGGTGAAAATATAAAAGAAAGTAAAATGTTTTGACAAATAACTTCTCGATATAATATGATTGCTTTTGTCTGACAAGACATATCGGATTTAGGAGGATTTTGCATGAAGAAATTTAGTTTACTGCTATGCTTATTATTAAGTTTGACTATAGCATTAGCTGCATGTGGCAGCAATGCAGAAAAAGATGATTCAAATGCTGACAACAGCAGTGAAGATCTGCTTGAGAAAGTGAAAAGCGATGGAAAGATTGTCGTTGGTACAGAAGGTACTTATGCTCCTTTCACTTTTCATGATGAAAAAACAGGAGATTTGACAGGATTTGACGTGGAAATTGCTCAAGAAGTAGGCAAGAGACTTGGGGTCGACGTGGAATTTAAAGAAACACAGTGGGATGCAATCTTTGCAGGTCTTGATGCAAAGCGCTTTGATATGATTGCAAACCAAGTAGGAATCAATGATGAGAGAAAAGAGAAATATCTATTCTCTGATCCATATATCTCTTCTTCAGCAGTTCTAGTGACGAAGTCTAATTCAGACATTAAGAGCTTTGAGGATCTTGATGGTAAGAAATCAGCCCAGTCATTAACAAGCAACTATGCGAAAACAGCAGAGTCTTACGGTGCTGAACTTGTCGGTATTGACGGCTTTAACCAAGCGGTTGAATTGTTGAATTCTAACCGTGTTGATGCGACAGTCAATGATAAGCTCTCTTTCTTAGATTACAAAAAACAAAAGCCTGACGTAGACATCGTCATTGCTGATACAGCAGATGATGTTGCACAAAGCGGCTTAATGTTCAGAAAAGGCAGCGATTCTTTAGTGGATGAAGTCAATAAAGCACTTCAAGAAATGATCGATGATGGCACATACAAAAAAATATCTGAGAAATGGTTCGGGGAAGATGTTCTTAAATAATATCTTCACAGATCCGGAGCAGCTCCAACGATATACGGATATAGCAACAAGTTCCCTTCTGCCTTTGCTGAAGGGGGCCTTTTTGTATTCGTTGCCTTTAGCCATTGCGTCATTCATCATCGGTCTTATACTCGCGATAATAACCGCGCTAGCTCGGTTATCAAGCATAAAGATTTTTCAAATAATTGCCCGTATATATGTTTCAATTATTAGAGGTACGCCATTATTAGTACAGTTGTTTATTATTTTTTATGGACTTCCAAATTTAAGTGATAATCTCACTATCGATCCAGTGCCTGCAGCAATCATCGGATTTTCCTTGAATGTCGGGGCGTATGCGTCAGAGATTGTCCGTGCCTCCATTTCCAGCATTCCAAAAGGTCAATGGGAAGCAGGGTATTCAATTGGAATGACTTATACACAGAACTTGAAAAGAGTTATACTCCCGCAAGCAGCACGTGTGTCGCTGCCTCCGTTATCTAATACTTTCATCAGTTTGGTGAAAGATACATCACTTGGTGCACTTATTCTAGTGACAGAAATGTTCCGGAAAGCACAGGAGATTGCAAGCACTAACTATGAGTTTTTATTACTGTATTCAGAAGTAGCTCTGCTTTATTGGTTGATATGTTTTCCGTTATC
>Ga0209795_10000827_pt1 | contig 21457 bp, 22 predicted proteins | sample AgamicOrMarz_FD_187166 | JGI IMG/M metagenome (GOLD analysis project Ga0209795, IMG submission 187166) | Agave microbial communities from Guanajuato, Mexico - Or.Ma.rz (SPAdes) (version 2) | ecosystem: Host-associated > Plants > Phyllosphere > Phylloplane/Leaf | place: Guanajuato, Mexico...
CGAATTCTTTTTGAATCCGTTTATTAATAGTTTGGGCATCTTTAAAATTGGCTTTTTCGTACGCTTTATCATACTTATCTTGTAAAACACCCAATTGACTTGTGCGTGCTTCGGTTAATAAATCGTAAACTGCAGGTTTGTTATCTAAATTAATTGCTTCACCATATGAAACAGCTGCATTATCAAAGTCTTCTTTCTCCATATAAGCATTGCCTTCGTCAATATAAGCTTGAGCTTTTTCATTCGGTTTACACGCTGATAGAAATACACATATGACGAGAAAAACGGAGAGAACCCATACCTTTTTCATCTTAGTCACCTCTTTAAATGATAAACGTCACAAATATAATACAGAACACCTGAAAAATAAAGAAAAAACTAAATAAAATATTTTTTATGATATTTTAGTATCTAGACAATCTACTTCCTCATATAGTAAGTTATCCCAACATTTAGAGGAGGAAACAGCATGGAATTTTTACAACCACTCAACAGCGAAGAAGAAAGAGAGACGTTAGAACGCATAAAAAAAGGAGATAAAGAGGCTGAGGATAAGTTGGTCCAACATAATATGAGACTAGTTGCTCATGTTGCTAAAAAATATAGCATTCCAGGCATGGACCCACAAGATATCATTTCCATAGGCACAATAGGGCTAATAAAAGCAGTAAAAAGTTTCGATGCAAACAAAAACACTAAATTTGCTACGTATTCAACTAGGTGTATACAAAATGAAATCTATATGAACCTTCGCAAAACAAAAAATAAACCTCAAAGCAAATACCTCGACGAGATTGTCTCCTACGATTCCAACGGTCATGAACTTTGTTTATCAGATACATTAGGAACAGAGAAAGCAGAAATTGAAAAAACCTATGAAATGAAAGAAGACCTTAGTATCTTACGTACCCTCCTTGAAAAATTAGAGGGTAAAGAAAAGCTAGTGCTGGAATATCGGTTTGGCATCAATAGAGAAAAGAAAAGACAAGAAGATATTGCAGCAGAATTTGATATTTCACAGTCTTATGTATCAAGATTAGAGAAAAAAGCCATTAAAATGATACGAGAAGAATTTGATAAAGTTAGTTGTTAACAGAATGCTTAAAATGAAAAAGCTTAAAATAAAAGAACGTAAAAGGACCATGCATCTTCCCCATAGAAGATGCATGGTCCTTTTAGTTTGCCTTATATTTTTCGTCAATAACACGAAAAGCAAATGCAACATCGCGTTCTATTTGCATATCAATTGTTTCTTGTATAGATAAAAGTTGCTGAGAAAGGGATGTAATGCGTTTCAAAAGTCCTGGTTCATATTCATGTTGCTTAGTGGGAGAAAGTCCGTTAAAAGCATCAATCATTTGTTCCAAGTCCCTAAAAAATGAGTTTTCTAAGAAATGCTTTTGTTCAGGAGTGCATTGACTTACATAAGCAAGCAATTGTTGGTGTTGGTGACCAAGTTGACAGAGTGATTTGAAAACTTTGTCAGAAGAAATAGACGGAGTCTTCATAGTCACCCAATCTTCGATACGATGGTGTTGCTGTAGATATTGTTCGAGGAAGGATTGATGAATTAAAAGCAGGAGTGATGATAGAGGGATTGCCTCGCCTTCTAACGATACATTTTCTGAGAAAGTATGGTGTTGTGTAGAAATTGATTTCACAACAGTAGATGACAAGATAGGTCTTTCTTGAAAATATACTGAAAGAAGCATAGAATTTTGGTCAGTAGAATATTCAGCATGCCATTCATCTATATCTCCGCGGATGTTAGTTAGTCCTGATTGGAACGAATATTTTTTTTCACAAAGCAAAAGAAGAAATGTGTGAAGTTCATCAGAGGGAATAGAAAGCTTTGTATGAAAATTTTCGACTTGCTCCTCTTTGATTGATTGCTTTCTACCCTTTAACTTACGATATATTAAATATCCACTGAAAATAGCGACAACTACAGCGGTAAGTCCAAACATGATGGGTGAAAATCCATTTGATTCAGGAGTTTTACTATCACTCATTAAAATAATTAGTTTAGAAATCCCAACTATAGCAAACGAAATAAACAATCCAATTCCGCCATTTATCATTTGAAATTTACTTCTTTCTACTACTTCTTCCTGATTCGCATGAGTCACATATATAAAGCCACCGTATATCAAAATAAGCGAAGCAATTAGACAAAGAAGTGAACTCAGAAAATTAATGATGTTTGTTAAATGTGTAATCAGGTATAGTTGCCCGTCGTCATCAGTAGCGGCATGAGCCGCTATAGGCAATAAGAACAAAGAGAGTAAAATAAAAAGCAAGATGCGTTTTATCAACAAGTGTATCACCTCCAATTAGGAGAAAAATAATTTAATTTACTATACGTGAAAATTGAAATTAGTGGAAAATAAATAATGTTTTATGAAGAAATAGGGGTGGAGTTATTAAGAAGGTCCGTAACACAAGGTTTGCGAAAGAAGAATGCTCGTCCTTTATTTGAGTAACAAAAGCCGTTCTTTTTTATGGGACGATATGGTGTGGAATCCTTCGTTCGTACTTCTAAATAGTTGCGTCTCAATTCTAAATCACTAAACGTAAACTCTCGAGTAAAACCATATCGGATGGAAGAAACGATATCTTCATATTCATCTTTAAGAATGTGGAAAACAGGTAATTGGGGAGTTAAATGGACATAGGTTCCTTCAAGAAAACACCAGGAACCAACATCATCTGAGGGTTTATACAATGGAATAAGCAAAAGATGCTCAATTTTTTTATAAAACTGGGTTTCTTCAAATGGAAGACCTTTTTCTATATCTGACATAATGGATGAGATGGTAGTTATTGCAATGGTATCACGAGGATTATGTTCATGGGTAACTGTAAAGGTTTTTAAATCACCATCTATAAAGTCTGTTTTATGATTAGAACAGGGGTGAGGAGAGGCGTGGAGTAGTTTTTCTAGCCACTGACCTGCGAACCCTTTGTTCTTTCTATTAACAAATGAAAATCCTGGGAGTTCATAAAAAGGGCGGTGAGCGAGGGATAATTTCTGATAACGTTGATAAGCATCTATCGTTAAGATGGATTCGTTCATATGAAATCTCCTAAAAAGATATTTTTTTTGTTATTTTAAAACAAAAAAGTATCGAATTAAAGAGTCGATTACGCATTATTTGGAAAATTCACATCAAAAATAAACCCGTCTCTAGAAAAAGTTCTAGGGACGGGTCTATTTTTAATTAACTTTTACAGTTTTTGTGAAATTAAATAATGGACCTGATAAATAGGTGTCATTATATTCAATGATAACTAAATCAAATTGGTGTGTATCTAAATAGCTGTATAACGTGCGAGACGGATTGTGACGTATATCATAAACAGTTGTTTCTTTAAAGTGGTGAGCCATATGGAATGATGCTGCGTTACCATATGAATCTTTGATGATTAAAGCTCGAAGATTATTAGTACTTTTCGGATTCACAATATTAAATTCCGTTAAGTCCCAAGTATAGGCGGAGCCATATTCTATTTTTTCATTAGGTTGTTTCTTATAAGTGCTGTAAATAGACTGTAGCAACGTTCGATTATTTTCGTTAATGCCATTTCTATATACCTTGTAATCATTGAACGAGTAGTCCTTAGGCATGTAATAACAAACTTTGTCTGCATGTAAATCTACTTCTAAAAGCAGTTGCTTATTTAAGCTTCCTATAAAAGGATTGTTTATACAACTGTGAGTGAAAGTAGATTTCGCTGTATCAGTAGATATGTTAGGAAAGTCTTTCGCAAGACGTTTTATAACTTGTTGATATCCTAGAAGAGCCCCTTCGATATTCCAGTGATGGTCTGTCTTAAAATACAAATCAGCTACTTGTTGAGGCGTTCGGTTCTTTTTGAATTCTCCTGAAATGTCTGTAACGTGAACAAGTTTTTTATCAATCTTTGATAATAAATATTTCTTATTGGCTACTCCGCGGCCTTCTGGCACATAAGAAGGAAGTAAATCTGCAGCCGTATTTGCTTTTGACGGTAATGGGAAGTAATAAAGTGGGGTTCCTTTTCGTTGAAGATAATTTCCTAAATCGTTTAAAGCTTTGGCAGAAGCATCTAACTCTTGTTTAGGAAAGTCAGTAACAGGCTGAGCTATAACGTGGTTATCTTTTGCAATATAAAACCCATTTACAAACGTTTGAGGCATCGTCATTTGTAAATCAGTATAGTGACGGACCCAGCGGTCACGGTATACAAACTGGTCAGAAAAGTAGGTTTCATATTGCTGAAAATACTGTCCTGACCAAATTAATTTTAAATCCTTTACTGGTTCCTGGGCGAGCGTTCGATTTTCATAAAGAGATTCAGCTTTATCTTTTTCAATAAGACTCGCTATACTAAGTGAAAAAATAACACCCAAGAAGCCTAGGATGAGGATGAATCGTCCGAGTTTCATGATATCTCTCCTTTAAAAGCGGAAGTAAATAAATGGATTGTATGTAGAGTTTACCAAATACATCGTTACAAGAAGCAACAAACCAACATACATAATGCTACCACTTATCTCTTTAAAATAACGAACAAGTAAAGAACGACTCGCTAATTCTTCTAACTTCATACGTAGGTATGGGAAAAGAGGAGCGCATAAAAGAAGTCCAACAACTAAATACACAGCATTATCGACTAAAAACAATAAGGTGGTGTCGTTATATGCCTGCCCTTCCATAAAGAACATCGTTTTAATGTAATTAAAAGAATAACCGAAATTATCAGCACGGAAGAAAACCCAACCTACCATAACAATAACAAGTAAGTAAATGTGTTGAAGTGGTCTCCATAAGGAATGAAGCCATTTTTCTAAAAATGCTTTTTCCATACACATAATAAAACCATAGTAGAAACCCCACGCCATAAACGTCCAACTTGCTCCGTGCCAGAACCCTGTCACCGTCCAAACAATAAGTAAGTTTACATAAACACGCCAATGACTTACACGGTTACCTCCAAGTGGAATATAGAGATAATCACGGAACCATCTTCCTAACGAGATATGCCATCTTCTCCAAAATTCAGAAGCACTACGAGCTATATACGGATAGTTAAAATTCTCTTGGAATTCAAATCCAAACATTTTGCCCAAACCAATAGCCATGTCACTATACCCTGAAAAATCAAAATAGATTTGTAGAGTATAGCAGATGATTCCAAGCCAGGCTGTACCTGTTGTTAAATCTCCAGATGAGAGAGCAAAAATCTTATCAGCTGTTGAGCCTAGCGTATTTGCAATAAGGGTCTTCTTTGAGAGACCTAGAACGAAACGCTTAATTCCCTCAGCAAATTGAGTGGATGAAAAAATGCGTTTTTTTAATTGCTCCGCTACAGAGTTGTAACGAATGATAGGTCCTGCCACAAGTTGAGGGAAGAAAGTAATGTAGAGTGCGAGGTTAAATAAGTTTCTTTGGGCATTTTCTGTTTTACGGTAAACATCAATTAAATAACTTAACGCGTGAAACGTATAAAATGAGATACCGATTGGAAGAGGAATAGGTTCAAGATGAATGTTTGTGTGAAGCGTTGAATTAATGAGGTCTACAAAGAAGTTTGCGTATTTGAAATAACCAAGTAAAGCAATATTTATAACAATAGCAAACCACAAAATTACTAATTTACGTGTAGGTTTGTGATGCGAGCTTTCTATCCATATCCCATATCCGTAGTTAATGAGAATGGAAAACAGCATTAAAAATACATAGGTAGGTTCTCCCCACGCATAAAAAAAGAGACTCGCAATAAGCAAGACGCTGTTTTTCAAAAAGCGCGGTGCACAGAAATATAAGATGAGAACAATAGGGAAGAATACATATAAAAATACTAAGTTACTAAAGACCAAGTGGTCATCTCCTCTCAAAATTCATTTGTATTTTCTTCTTTATAAAAAAGGAAAGATACCCTTTGAGGCAAAAAGAGGGGAAAAAAGTGTATGTAATTTCCCTTTTAGAATAAGGGAAGGAAAACTAGGTATCGGCCGAAATGTAACTAAGAGCACTAGAATAGTAAAGTGAGGGGATTATATGCAAGAGTCAGTGCCTCAATTAGAGTTGCATCAAAAGGCAGGTACATGGGGATTCGGAAGAAAAGAACGTATATTAACACTTGTATTTTCAATTCTTTTTATTGTGAGTGGTTTCATGACTTACTTTGCAGCTATTACGCATGAGAAAGAGACCATGCAGTTATTCGAAAAAATATCGTCTTCAATTATGGAGAGCATGGGCGATGAAGGTGATGTTCTATCGAAAATGGATGAGCATAAGCCGACTAAAGACATTGTAAAATCACAATTTGTTACCAGCGTACATATTTTTATAAACAATTTTAAAGTGGTGGTTTTTGTAATGATAGGCGCACTATTAACCGTCTATTTTTATCCAACCGTTGCGGTTATTTCAAACGGCGCAGTATTGGGTCTTATACTTGCTGCTCTTAAAATCGCAAATCCTGAAGATAGCACATGGGCAGGTTTATTGACTGGTATAGTCCCTCACGGTATTTTTGAAATACCAGCTATCATTTTAAGTGGGGTTGTTGGCGCGAGATTGGGTTTAGCAGGCTATCGAACTGTATTTAAAAAGGAACAAGAACTTCCTTATAAAATAGTTTTGCTTCAGACAGGTCGCTTCTTCTTATGTATCTTGTTACCACTACTTATTATCGCTGCATTTATCGAGATGTTTGTTACGCCCCACATTATGCAATAATTTCAGTATTCTTCCATTTGTGTTAAGCTTATTGAGTAAAAGCATTGATGGAAGGATAAATATATGACAAAGAACAAAGTGCAATTAGAAATCATATACTGGCTAGGATTTACTCTTTTTAGTTTAGGTAGCGTTACTATGTGGGGCGTGCTAAGTGGTTTAGCATTCATTCCGCAGCAAAACAAAGGACCAATAATCCTAATAGTAGGTACAGTTTTATTAATTGTGTATACACTTTTGAAAAGAAAAAGCATTGCTGACAAGAAAGAGGAGTCTTAATGAAAAAAGACTTCTCTTCTTTTTTTGTAAAAGAAAGAGAGAAAACAATTGATGCCCCACTATCAGATTTGAATGTTAGGTATCGTAAAATAAGAAAAAAGGAGTGTGAGTTGATTGCTAAGTGGCTTATTGATATTGGGTGTTTCGCTTGGTTTTGTTCATTGGAAGAAAAGAGAAATGAACAAAGAATATGAAAGATTTTCTCGATTTATTGAACGAAGCACCTTTGAAAATATTCCATTTCAACAACGAGAAGAAATGGGCTATACCATTTACTATTATCAAGAAGATAAGTTTAGCTTAGAAATTTGGAAAAAAGAATCTGGCTTTATTTTATACGTAAATGATGATGAAATTAAAAAACCTGTCTTTCGCATTGAAAAGAGAGAAGAGGGTCTGAAAATTTTTCACCCAACCATATTTTATTATCGAACTTTATTTGAAAAGAAAAAAAAGTTATTTCAGGCCTTTGTTCACCGCTATGTAGGCGACGAATTTCAATCAGTGCAAGCTGAAGAAAAAGAAGAAAAATCCATTCTCACTGAACCTACTCTTCAAACCCTTCCTTTATCCGTACAAGAAAAAATAACCAATATCCAAACCCAATACAAGGAAATTTTAACTAAAAAAGATGAGCTTGATATTGAATCCTACACGTTAATTGAGACATTGGTATTTCATGATTTAAAAAGAATTATCGCTTCTTATCAAGAATTATCAGAAGAAAATCAAGAAAAATATGAAAAAGACGTACTAGAAGGGATGAATGATATTCAAATTCATCTATCAAAAATACAAAAAAAGTTCGAAAACACCCAAGTGTTTGAATTAAAAAAGTCTCTTCGAGTCATCAAAGAGCGCGGCGATGAATAAGCAAAGAACAAAGTGAAAAAGCAACGATTCAGTATCGTTGCTTTTTTTGATTGGCAAAATATAAGGGATGAACAAAGTATTTCTGCTTTGAACAGCAGTCTAATATATAGCACTGCATTATACAGTTAGGCGTTTCTTTTGACGATACATTTCAATCCCTAAAGCGCGTTTTCCTTCTGGTGTTAAATACAACGATTCATTTTTATAAGAATCCATAAAACCCATTTCATTTACAATCATTTGAATATCAACTGTGTCATTAGGTAGTGGTCTTTCAATCGAATAATTTTGAGAAATAGAAATCGTTTCGTTTGCAGTTGGATTTGTTTTTACATAGATTCGCTTTCCTAATGATGGCAATACTTTTCCTTCAAATGTTTTACTTTCGTTTTGAGTTGGTTGTGCGTTCATGTCAATGTCCTCCTTGTAGTAGCTTACAAAACTAAATGTATGTAAGTGAGTAATTCTTATGACAGAGCAACAAGACTTTTTTATATTTTTTAAAAAGAAGCCAAAAGACAAAAGAATACAGAATGCTTTTTAGATAATAGAGTCGTTATTTTGGTACCTAAATAAGACTTTTCAATACCAAAATTCCGTTAGAGGAAAAGAAAAGAATTAATGAAATTGAAAAGGAAAGAGGTGATAGAAATGGATAAGTATCATGAATTAACTGAAGTGATGACTAACACCCCAGATAATCACGAAAAACTTCAATTATTAGAAGACTGGATAGCCAAAGCATCACGAAACAATGATGTTAAATGGGAGTTTGAAACAAGACTTGCGCAGAATGAAGTAGCGGTCAATGTTGGTCGTTATGACTTACTGATGGACAATTTTTCATGGTGCTTAGACGAAGTTGAAAACACCGATGCAGACCTTCCTACTGATGTTATGCTTCGTCAGTATAGGTGGTTTCTAGGTTATATTGATTTCTTCCCTAATGTTTCTAAACATGAAGTCGATGAATATTTTGACCATTATAAAGAAACTTTGCAAAAAAATACCTATTCTTTGAGGAGTTATTATCAACTGCGTGCGTATCATGCATTAAAATCAGGGTATCACACCTCATTACCTAGCTTGCGAACCATGTGGCTACAAGAAAAACGGGATACAGTAAGTGATGGTGAATGGAACGAAAAACAACTATTAATGCGCATTCATTTTGAGTTAGGAGAAATGAAGCAGGGTTTTACTCTTGCAAGTGAACTGCAACAAGCGGGCTTTGTAGGAGAGGATATCCCTCATAAGGTTTATCCTCATTTACTTTTGCCAGCATGGAATGAAGATAGAAGAGAAGAGGCTAACCTATGGAAAGAACAGGGATATTTTCTTATCAAACGACAACCTAAATATTTAATTGAAGCTAGCTATCATTTGCTATACTTAGCTATGACTGATATAAAAAAAGCATACGCCTTCTTTTTGGAACATATTCAATTGGCAGACGAACAAAATGACTTTTATACGCGATTTTATTTTTATTTAGCTAGTTGGTGTATGTTAGATGTAGCAAGAGCTCAGGAATACCATGTAAACGAGGATAGCAGTTGGTTCTTGCATCATGTACCAGAGTTAGCAGAAGACTTTGATGCACGAAATGGAAACCATTATTTTAAGGAAACGATAGATTTATGGTTTTCTTATATTGAGTCACGTTAACCTATGGCGCTTAAAAATGTGAAGGCTTACAAATAAAAATATATTTTTAAAAAAACCGACCTTACGCTTGCGCGTTTGGGTCGGTTTTTTCGTCTTTATTAAATAAGCCGTTAAAGAAGTCTACAATAGCTTGGAATACTTTTTTTACAAAATCTCCAGCTTTTTCAAAGAAGTTTTTTGCTTCATCTGAATTAATAAAATTCTTTAACTTTTCTTTTGCTTCTTCTATTTGCGGACCTATTTCTTTAAAGTTAATGCCGATGTCTTTCATATCTCCAAATAATGTAGTTACTTCATTCATTTGCGTATCATCTAACTTTAATCCTAATTTTTCAGCTTGTGTTTGCACGACTTGTTGCATTTCATCTTCGTTCTTTGGCATGTCTTTAGCAATTTCGCCTTTTACAGCAGTCATTAAAGCAGCTGCCTCGTCTTGGCCTAATTCATCACCAAGTTTTGCTGTGGTTACCATTTCTTCGTTTGCGATTTGTTTGGTTTCTTCAGGAATTTTTTCACCTGTTGATTTTTCATAAGCCTTAACAATTCCTGTAAGTGCAGCGGTTCCTGATACATCAAATGGGGCAGTAACATAGATTTCTGCATCTTTAACACCAGCAGTAGCTAATGCATTTGTGTACATTTCTTTAGTTACCCAATTAATGTGTTGTGTTTCGACAATAATTCCCGTATCTTTCTCGCCTAATGTAATTTTAGAACTTGATAATGAGCGTGTACCAATTTTGTTTTTTGGAATATAGTTTCCTAAATATTCGTGTTCCTCTTTATTTGATACGGTGGTTGTCAAAGCATTTTCAGGAACATTCATTTCTTGTAACAACCTTTCTTTTTGCTCAGCTGTTAAATCTTCACCAAGAGAAACAATAACATCTCCAGGAGCAGCATCTGCAAAAACACGAGCGGGACCGCTCACTAAACCAAATGATAATAGTGACACGGCTAATAAACTTGTAATTGTCTTTTTCATCACAATTCCTCCTTAATAGCATTTGGATACAACTTAAACATTTTACTTGGTTTTCGTGGATTTAATGAAAAAAAGATAGGAAAGAAGCCAACCAAAGATAAAACCTCCAAGATGACCCATTATGGATGTATTAGGTGTAATAAAAGATAGAATAAATCCTACAATAAGCATACCAATAACAGTTTGACGGTCGCCTTGAGAGTAACGGTAAGGTTCTTTTCGAATGACTTGTAAATGAAGGGAAAGTAAACCGTAAAAAGCACCACTTGCTCCAGTAGTGATAGTGTGAGGATTAAGAAAATACGGAAGGATAAAGCTACATGCGCCAGATAGGATAAAGAACATCAAAAACTTCCTTTTTCCAAAATGTTGTTCTAAGAACGGAGCAAATACATAGATAAATAGGATATTCATAAGCAAATGCATCCAAGTTGAATGAAGAAAAATAGCTGTAATAAAGCGAAACCATTGACCATTTTGAATGCTCTCGGGATAAAAAGCACCAAATTGGTAAAGAACTTCTGCGGAAGATTGACTCCCAAATAAAAGCATGGCTATAAATACGCATACAGATAGAAAAACAATTGATATGGTAATGGGATAGGCTTTGATATAGAGACGAAATGGTTCGTTACGTGTAAACAACTGCATCACCTCTCCTACAACTATTAGAAGCAGAGGAAAAGATTCCTCGAAGAAAAACATAAAAACATGAAGAATAAAAATGAAAAAAATTATAGGAATCTTGAAATTCACGAAAAAAACTTTTAGCTGTTGTAAAAAAACACTAAAAAACATATCTTTTTATGATAAAATGAAATTATTAACAAAGGGGTAAGGTGATGGGAATGGTAGAGGAAATTGATGTTTTTTGGAACGTGAAAGTTACAGGTTTGCTTCACACGAAATACGAGCACATTAAAGGGTATATCGACGATGTAACGGACGATATGTTCCTCGTGCAAACACAGACAGAACCAATATGGATTCCGCGTAATCAGTTAACTTTTGCGGTGGAATTTTAAATACTACATATGAAAGAAGAACACCTTTAATCAACTAACTAAGCTAGGCCTTATTTTCAGGTCTGGCTTATTTCATTTCTTTCTCATCAAATACATTGACAAGTTCAGCGAGTAACGTATATTGAGTGTCCTTTTTGAGGAGGTGTGTGATGAAAAAATGGTTAACAAAAGGTATTATTGGTCTGGCTTTTGCATTTCCTATTAGTGGAATTGTTCATGCTGCAGATGCTCTTACTGTTCAATTATCCAATTATATAGGAAATAAATCCTCTTTATCTGTTGTGTTACGAGGGAATTATACCATTCAAAACTCTACTGTGGAGTTAAGTCCTAACGTTACCTATTCAGTCAAAGCAGAGAACAGCAAAGTTCGCATTTATAAAGATACAACGCTTGTAGTTGAAGGTACTTCTTTACAACTTGTCCCTACTACGACAACAACTTACTTAGAAATTGAAGGGCGCAAGTATTTAGGGACCATGACGTTTAAAAATGAAAGTGGCAGCGTCCGTCCGTATAATCTCATAGATTTAGAGAGTTATTTGAAGGGTGTTGTACCAAGTGAAATGTCGGATAGTTGGGGAAACAATGGTGGATTGGAGGCTCTTAAAGCTCAAGCCGTAACAGCACGTACATACACAGTTGCTGGAGGGTACACATCAAAGTCTTACATAACTGATACACAAACGCATCAAGTGTATGGAGGATACTTTCCAACATACACAAACAGCATTCAAGCGGTTGATAGCACAAAGGGTCAAATTATAACATATAACAGTACACCAATATCTGCTTTATATTCATCTTCAAACGGAGGTTATATTGAGTCAAATCGCGGAGCATGGGGGAGCACCTTGCTTCCATACCTATCAGCTAAACCCGATAAATTCGACCCAATTAACCAGTTTACCTATAGCATAAGCGAAGTAGATTTAGTAAATAAATTAAACACGCAAAGTCCTGGCTATACCATTAAAACAATTTCTTTGGCAACCCGATTAGGATTTACGGATGGTCAACGAACAGTGAAAATGAGATTTCTAACGACTGCTGCTGACGGTACAAGTCATACATTCGATATGGATGCATCAACGTTTCGAATTTTACTAGGAACTAGTAATATAAAAAGTATTTATTTAAATGAACCAACAAAAATAGCTGGAACATTCACGTTTACAGGACAAGGATTTGGTCACGGTGTGGGTATGAGTCAATACGGGGCTTTAGCTATGTCCCAACAAGGCTATGACTATAACAATATATTAGGTTTTTATTTCGCAGGCACTCAACTGTACAACGGAAGCGCCTATTTAAATCTTGTATTTACCGATAAAACACCAGTGGCTCGAATTCAAACATTAGCTGCGCCAGTGGTGTTAGAAGAGAAATCAAAACCAAAACCCTTGATACGAGAGGCAAAAAAACAAAAACCACTGAAACCTGTTCGAATTTCAGCGAAAACTTTTGAAAAAACGGCTAAAAGTTCACCAACAAGTTAAAAAGAATGCTGCAGAATATGCGGCATTCTTTTTTTAGTTAGAAAAGGTTATGTGGTCATTTGTCTTAGAGAGAATTAAATAATCACAGAATCCAGGTTTCCGCTTCATAGACATTCGTCCTGTGAGATATGTGGTTAAAATCCCTTGGTTATATTCTCTATATTTTGTTAATATTGATTGCGCTTTATCATGAGCGTCATAATCGTCAATAGCTTGGAAGTAGATAACCTCATCCCCTTCTTCATAAAAATGAATATGCCCGTTCGTTAAGCGAATTTTATATTTATACATAAAGACGTCTCCTTTATCTACTAACGATAATGGATTAGAAAAATTAGTGCAAGAGGAGTTGATAGTACAGGCATTTTTAAAAAAGGTTGGAGCTTAAAAAATAGACGTTTTTACCATTAAAACTTGACACTTCCATTATAATTTTTATAGTTTGACAATGTTTCTTTTTGGAGGTGTACGATGAGAAAATGGATGATAAAGACGTTGCTCGTCCTTTTATGTGCCATGCCTCTATTCAGTGTGGCTATGGCTGCCAGCAACATCACCGTACAACTAAGCAATTATATTGGAAATCCTACTAGTTTAAATTTGGTGTTGCGTGGCACATATACAGTGACGAAATCTACTGTTGTTTTACAACCAGATGTTACATATCAACTGAAAGCTGAGGATGGGTATGTAAAGATTTATCAAGGAAGTACCCTACTTAGAACCCTTACATATGTGGAATTAACTCCTGCATCAAGCTCAACGTATTTAGAGTTAAATGGTCGTAAGTACTTAGGTACAATGAAATTTAACAATGAAACAGGGAAAATACGCCCGTATAATACTCTAGATTTTGAAACATATTTAAAAGGTGTTGTACCTAGTGAAATGGGCAATGGATGGGGTACTGTTGGCGGCTTAGAGGCATTAAAAGCTCAAGCGGTTGCAGCTCGTACTTATGCATATAAATCTATTGAAAAAACAATAACAGATACTCAAACACACCAAGTATATGGTGGGTATTTTCCAGACTACACATATAGCAACGCCGCTGTAGATGGAACAAAAGGTCAAATAGCTACCTATAATAAAAATACCATTTCAGCGTTATATTCATCTTCAAATGGTGGATATATTGAATCTAACACAGGAGCATGGGGAAGCACATTAGTTCCTTATTTATCAGCAAAAGCTGATAAATTTGACCCTGTTAATGCATTTAGTTACTCTATTTCTATAGCTGATTTAATTGCTAAACTAAAGGCTAAAATTACTACATTTACTCCTGAATCATTTGTAACGGTACAGCGTTGGGACGTAACAGATGGAAATCGTATTGAAACTTTAAGGTTCTATTTCAAAGATACAGAAGGAGTAAATCAACGATTTGACATAAGCACAGATAGTTTCCGCGCACTTCTTGGTGGAAGTAATATTAAAAGCTTGTATTTAGACGCACCTACTTTTGCACCTAATGATAAAAATACTATTATCTTTAGCGGTAAAGGATTTGGTCATGGAGTGGGAATGAGTCAGTATGGGGCATTAAAAATGGCTCAATTAGGATACGATTATAAAAATATTTTAGGATTTTATTATCCAGGAACACAGTTATATAACGGCAGTACGTATACAAATTTAACATACTCGGAAAATGGTAATACTACTGTGCCAACAGAACCAACTACTCCTACAAGCCCATCAGGTTCATATACAACATATATTGTTCAAGCTGGAGATTATTTGTCTAGTATCGCGACTAAATACAATACAACCTATCAAGCTATCCTGACATTGAATGGGTTAAGCTCTACAACCATTTATCCAGGTCAGGTATTGAAAATACCAACTAATTCTGGTTCAACTACAACTACTAATCCGCCTACCACTTCAACAACAAAGCCACCAACAACCACAACCATTACATATACAGTAAAATCAGGAGATACATTATCCAAAATTGCTGCTTCATATAAAACAACTGTAACATCTATTAAAACCTTAAATGGATTAAAATCGGATACTATTTATGTAAATCAAAAATTAAAAATCTCCACTACGACCAGTGCAAGTACAAGTACAAATACAAGTCCAACTACCAAACCAACAATAACTATTGTAAAGTACACAGTTAAAAAAGGAGACACGTTATATGGCATTGCTGCTAAATATAACACTACCGTAACAGCAATTAAAAAGTTAAACAATCTATCATCAAATACATTAAGCATCGGACAAGTGTTGCGAGTGAAATAATTCGTTTGAAAAAGCTAGAGGAACAGAAATTTGTTCCTCTAGCTTTTAAAATGGGCATTTAATTGTCCAATTATCATTTGACGATGTATGCATGAAATAGAAGTGAAATGCTCTGATTTATCGGGTGGTCTTGGTTCTTTGTTAGAAGATAAATGAATAAGTAACTCTACATCAGAAAAGGAATATTGACGTGTACCTCCCATTGTACGCTCAGGGTGAAGCAATTCACGTTCTTCAAAATAACGTATCTGACGGAGGGTTAATCCCGTTAGCTGACTAACAGCACTTATTGATAACGCTTTCATTTTTTTGTAATTCATTTTTTCCTATCCTTTCCAGAACGGTTTGTAAAGTTGTTTGAATAGAAAAATGAAATCACCTTCTTGCTCCCTAAATAAGCTGGCATTTTTATCATAATCATTGTCATAATAAAATAAGAAATACAATATGCCTGAGGTTATGGAGATTTTCTCACAACGTGCACGTATGGTATTCAACTAAAAAGTAAAAGCGGATAAAACTTCTAGTATTCGCTTTTTTGATGGAACTCAGACCACAAAAATATTGTTAAGAATCTTTACAAACGTTTTTCTCCAATATAGATGTCCACTTATAGAACCCTATTAGTGAAAGTAATAAAAAGGGGTTTAACAAAGCAGAATACTCCCATCTCCACCACCCATAATGAAAATAACCCCATGGTTCTGGAAGTAATGTCAAAAGTTCATATCCAACAATACATACATCCCAAATTATCATATAGGTTACCTGCTTTTTAAAGGAAGTGTGAAATGGATAAAAACGAATAAAAAGCATATTAACAGGAGGAAGCAACGCAACGTGTGCAACAATAGCTCGCCAATCTGCTCCTCTTGAGAAATACCAGTACCCATGATATTTAAAGTTAATTATTAAATCAAAAAGTTGTTGAAATGCGATGGTGAAAAACCACAAATGTACGATAAAATTGCCAGTAAGGGGCTTTCTGTACTTAAAAGCAAAGAAGTTAAAAATAAGGATGACTATTAAGAGTCCTACCATACGGTCATTGTCCTTTTTTACTTTATAGTGTGCATAATAAGAAAAATTATGTAAATGAAAATAAAAAAAACTCCTATATTAAGGAGTTTTTTTATTATGAAACTTATCCAAATTTATGCTCTTCCTGGTATTTCTTCTTATCAGCGTTCGATAGCTTATTGTAATAAGCAATAAATTCTTCATATGCTTTCATGACTTCAGCTGCAGGACCAAATGCTTTTACTTTCCCGTATTCTAACCAAAAAACTTTATCACAAAATTGTTTAATTTGATGATTAGAATGACTTACAAATAAAATGGTCTTCCCTTGGTTTTTAAAGTCATTGATTTTATCTAAGCATTTTTGAGCAAACGTCTTATCCCCAACAGACAACGCTTCATCGATAATTAGTATATCTGGATTCACACTAATTGAAATGGAAAACCCTAGACGCGATTTCATACCGCTTGAATAAGATTTAACGGGTTGGTCGATAAACTTACCAAGGTCAGAAAACTCAATAATATCATCTTCCATCTCAGCGATTTCTTTACGGGAAAAGCCTAGCATAAGACATTTTAATTCGATGTTTTCTCGACCTGTCAAGGCATCTTTTAATCCTGAGGAAACGGAGATAAGAGAGATATTACCTGTGATTGAGACTTCCCCAGTGGTCTCAGGAATAACACCTGCAATAATATTTAGCAATGTTGATTTTCCAGAACCATTAATTCCAACAAAACCAATGGTATCTCCTTTTTCTGCCCGAAAATTGACCTCCTTTAAGGCGTGGAAATCTTCTCCATATTGGAGAGGGAGAACAAGGTCAAGAAAACGTTCTTTTTGATTTTTATAAAGCTTGTATTTTTTCGTTACATTTTTTAAATCAATAACAGGATTCATGTAGCACCTCTTTATAAAAAGTCGACAAAATGTCTACGGAATTTTGTATGGATGGATGCTCCGATAGCAAATAATACAAGCGTTAGACCCCAGAAATATAAGGTATACATACTGTGTTCAATTGCATACCAGCCTGTACCAAATAAAGCGGAGCGGTAGCCTTCAATCAGATAATATAAGGGGTTGAGTTTAGCAAGCATCCCAATTTTTCCTCCTAGGCTGCCAATTTCCCATAGAACAGGGGAAAGATACAGAAGCATTCGCAAAACTGCATTTAGAAGCATATGGGCATCTCGGATAATGATAGAAACGGTAGACATGATTAAGGATAGAGAGAAAATAAAAAATAGCGTAGCGGGGATAAAGTATAGAAATTGCACATAATAGATGTTTACATATAGTCCACCAAGATTAAACATAAAGATGGCAATAGCAATCATGACAAGGTGAACGTAAAAAGAAGAAAACATAACATATGTAGGAACCACACTCATCGGAAAATTCATCTTCGAAAGCATCCGAATGCGGTGATAAATGGAGTTTGACCCATCAATGGTAGCTTTGTAAAAAAACATCCATAGGATAAAACCTGCAAGCAGCCAATAGAAATAAGGGGCCGTTGCTCCATTTGAAAGAGTCATATCCGCGTGTTGACGCACATTTTGAAAGACAAACCAATAAATTAACAATTGAATAAGTGGATTAATAATTTCCCAAAGAGACCCTAAAAAATTATTTCGATTTTTGCTTCGAAGTTCGTAGACAGATAAGCGGCGAACCAAATAAAAATATTGCTGTTGCTCCTGTAATATATTTATCATTGATTTCATAGAAAAACTCCCTTATACATTGGTAAATACTTTACTAACGACGCGTTCAGTAGCGTGCCCATCTTCTAAACTTGTAAATTGACGTTGAAATTCCTCATAAGTAGAAGTAGAAACAGACGGTAAAGAGGAAGAACTTAGAGTGCGAATTGCATCTATTACTTCATCCGTAGTTTTAACTAGAGGCCCTGGCGCCTTTTCCTCGAAATCAAAATAAAAACCGCGTAATTGGTCGCGATAAGTTTCAATGTCATATACATAAAAAAGAATAGGTTTCTTGAGGATTGCAAAGTCAAAGAAAACAGATGAATAGTCTGTAATTAATAAATCTGCCATTAAATAGAGGTTTCGAATATCTTCGTAGCGTGAAAAGTCATAAGCAAACCCTTTAAATGGAGACAAGTCTAGATTCTCTGCAACAAGGTAGTGGAAACGAAATAGAATAATATACTCGTCACCTAACTGTTTTTGAAGTTTATCCATATCAAGTTGAATTTTAAATTTGTATCTACCAATATCGTAATAATCATTATCTCTCCACGTAGGAGCATATAAAACAATTTTTTTATCAAGTGGTAATCCCGCTTCTATTTTTAGTCGTTCCATAGATTCTTGGTTGTTTAAAGTGAAAAGGCTGTCGTTGCGTGGATAACCCGTTTCCAAAACCTCATTAGTAAAGCCAAAAGCTCGTTTGAAGATATCCGTCGAATAACGGTTAGGTGAAATGAGATAATCCCATCGTTTAGCTTCACTAACAAAGCTCTTTTTGTACATTTCAGTGGTTGTGCCAGGCATCACCACATCCTCAATATCAACCCCTAATCGTTTAAGAGGAGTTCCATGCCAAGTTTGTAAGTAAACAGTGGAACTGGACTTTCGAAACCACGCAGGAAAACGAGAATTAGATACCCAATATTGGGCTCTGGGCATTAGCCATAACCATTTTAGTGAAAAACGATAGGCGTATTCAATGTTCTTGTCTTCAAATTGAGAACGGAAGCGTTTATCAGCTGACCAAACTAATTTGTAGGAGGGATAGTGAGTAGCCAAGTACTCATATATAGCACGGGGATTGTCGCTAAATTGACGTCCGTTAAAACTTTCAAACATAACAAGATTTTTCTTTTTGGGGAAATATGATAAAAAAGAAAACATCGAACGAAAAGCGTGAACGGTCAGTTTGCTTTTTTTCAATCTACGAATGAATTGTTTAACCATCTTTCACTCTTCCTTTATACAAGTTTTCCTTACATTGAATGAAAATTGATAAAATCCTTGTCACAATGAGGGTTTTTATACGTATTTCTAGAAAGGAAAAGAGGATTTTTTATAAAAGGTATGTCTAATTGGAATGAACGCCAAAAATACCTATTTATTCATTCCTCATGCGAAAAGAATAACAACAGCCCCTTTCCTAGAACAAGTACATACGATTTAAACATAAGGAGAGAAAATATGATTAATAGAAAAGCATTAAAACGTAAAATTAAATTTGTAGCAAAACCTGTGATGAATTATGTGCGTAATCGTACGTATCGTACGTATGCGCAATATGCCAAGTACTATAAAACATGTGAGGTACAAGAAAACAATTTCTTATACGAAAGCAGAGATGGGAAAAGCATGACTGACAGTCCGCTTGCTGTTTTCACCTATCTTCTCAATAAGCCTGAATACCAGCATATCCAACATATTTGGTCGATTGAAAACCCTCAAGTTTTAAAAGTGGTGTTGGAAGAGTATAAGTCTTATCCTAACGTGAAGTTTGTAAAGAGAGGTTCAAAAGAGTATTTAAAAGCAGTAGCTTCAAGCAAGTATCTTTTTAACAACTCCACCTTCCAGCCATTTGTCACACCAAAACCAAATCAAATATATATAAATACATGGCATGGAACGCCCTTGAAAAAAATGGGGTTTGATATCCCAGGAAACCCTTCTTTATCACAAAACGTAGTGCGTAACTTTTTAAGCACAACTTACATGTTAAGTCCAAATTCTCATACAACTGATATTTTCCTACGTAGTTATAAGTTAGATGGTTTATACGGAGGAAGTCTAATTGAAGACGGATACCCACGCATTGATTTTACACTTAACACAAATCGTGAAGACTTTTTAAAGAGACTCTCTGCATGTGGATTAACATTTGTACCTTCTAAAAAAATTATCGTTTATGCTCCAACGTGGAAGGGAGCTGGCTCTGTCGTTAACAATGACATGGAACAAATTATTGAAGATATGAAAAAACTTGAAGAAAAAGTGGGAGAGGGTTATACAGTACTCGTTAAAGTACATCCTTTCCTTTACAAAGAAGCCCTCAATTATTCCCAAATTAAGTCTTCTCTCATCCCTGACTATATTGATACAAACCAATTACTTAGCGTTGTAGATATTCTTGTAACGGATTACTCGAGCATCTTCTTCGATTATTTAGTAACAAATAAACCTATCTTGTTCTACACATGGGACGCAGAAGAATATACAAAAGACCGAGATATGTACTTGCCAATAGATGAGCTTCCAGGCCCCTCCCTCAGTACAATTGATGAAGTAATTTCTGCAATTCAAGATATAGAAACAGTAAAAGAAAACTATCAAGAAAAATACGAACGCTATAAAGAGCAGTTCGTGCCTTACGATGATGGTCATGTAACAGAGCGCCTGGTAAACTATTTGCTCCACGGAAAAGCGGATATGAAAGTAATAACGGATTTCAATAAGAAAAAAGATAAGATAATTTTTTACCCTGGTGGTATGCGTAACAACGGGATTACATCTTCAATGGTTAACTTATTAAACAACATTGATTATAACAAGTACGATGTGACATGTTTCATGGGAAGCAGTCGCAACAAAGAGGTTTTAAATAACTTAGAAAAGGTACCATCAGAAGTGCGCTTCTTATTTAAAGTTGGGTATCCGCTTTATGAGCTTCATGAAATTTATAAAGATGAAATAGTCAAAAAAAGAGGAGTTTTCCGTGAGCAAGAATCAAAGATTTATCCATCCGAAGCGTACGAGAATGAGGTGCAGCGACTATTTGGGAAATGCGAATTTGACTATGCGATTGATTTTAGTGGTTACAGTTATTTCTGGTCGAAATACCTTTTAACGTTAAGCGTTAAAAAGAAAATGTGTTATATGCACAGCGATATGTTAGCCGACAGTGAAAGAACTGTTAATGGGCGCCGTCCTCACCGTCAAAATTTACGCGGACTATTTTCGGTTTATCACCGCTACGATAAATTAATTGGGGTATCTGAAAGTACGATGGCTGTAAATAAAGAAAAGTTAGGGGATTTCGCCCGAGAAGGTGCATTTGACTATATTTTTAATTCGTTGGATTATAAAAAAATTATAAACGACACAGAGGTAGATTTTGGAGAAAGA
>Ga0209795_10000829_pt1 | contig 21447 bp, 22 predicted proteins | sample AgamicOrMarz_FD_187166 | JGI IMG/M metagenome (GOLD analysis project Ga0209795, IMG submission 187166) | Agave microbial communities from Guanajuato, Mexico - Or.Ma.rz (SPAdes) (version 2) | ecosystem: Host-associated > Plants > Phyllosphere > Phylloplane/Leaf | place: Guanajuato, Mexico...
TTTTAAAAGACGGTGAGCTTGTTGCGATGGTTGAACGTCATGAAATAGAAGGTCATGATCCAATGCAAGTCATTCAAAAACTTCAAAATTACTTCGATCAATTTTGTGAAGAAATTTAAATAAAAAAGTACAAAAATTTATGGGGGGAATTCCATAAATTTTTGTACTTTTTTTGTGCATAATATTATTGTTATGTAAACTGAGTTTTAAATGAAGCGTTTTAGTTAATTATTTTGTAAATAAAATAAAAGATAAAAAAGAAAGATACTGCAGCTAAAGAGCATGTAAAAATTAATAACTTTAATGCATCATTATATGCTTTTTCATCATATTTCACTCTAAAAGCGAAGGATTCTAATCTATGTTTTTTTAATTTTCTATATTGGTTTAAATCGATAATATTTGATTGATCCACAACACACCTCTCCTTTGTAGTACTAATATATTAATTAAATTTTAAAATATTCTAAATAATTAGTAAAGTTGTTTTGCAAACAAATTACTAGCAAATTATGCCATAATTAATAGAAATAAAATTTACTAATATGCTTGAAAGGTAAGTGGGAATTTGTGAAATATACTTTATGTTTTATCAAACGCAATGATGAACTATTAATGTTAAATCGTATAAATGCTCCTACAATGGGAATTTGGAATGGTGTTGGTGGAAAAATAGAAAAAGGGGAAACAATCGAAAGATCCGTTCAAAGAGAGATTGCAGAAGAAACCGGAATACAGATTGAGTTGAATGATATAACTTATAAAGGTAAAGTGACCTGGCATGAAGAAGATGTGGATTTCGGAGGTATGTATGTATTTCTGGCCGAGGTTTCTAATCGCTTAAAATATGATACGCCTTTAAAAACAGATGAAGGAATTTTAGATTGGAAAAAAATTGATTGGGTAATAGATGAAAAAAATCATGGAGTAGGAGAGTGTATTCCTTATTTTCTTCCAATACTTTTAAAAAACGAGCGAAATCATCATTATTCCTTTTATTATAAGGAGAATAAGGTTGTTGATGTAGTAATTGAAGAGGAAGTTTTAATATAATAAAATAATTTATAAATGAATAATGTAATCATTTTTATGAAAATACCATTTCCACAATGGTATTTTTTTTATGAATAAGGTTGAAAACGCTTAAATTTGGGGAAATTTAAGTATTCGGTCATGAAAAATAAAGTGATTTGCGAGATTTGTCGAAAATTTTTTGAAAGATATGAAAAGACTAATAACAACACTCACATTCACTTGAATGAATAAATATATAAACATAATGAATATTAATAAAAAAATTTTTATTATAATATCCTTGTAAAATTAGGCTATGTCTAATTTTTTTGTCGAAATACTGAAAAATATAGTTGCATAATTATTAGTATGTGTTAAAATTCATTTTGTGGAATAATTATTCATTCGAAAAAAATGGTTGTTTAATAGAATACTAAAAAAGATAATAGAAATAATAAGTTTGAATTTTACAAAAATTAGGGGGAAGCATTAATGAAAAAAATAGTCGGAGTTTTAGCTGCATCAGCATTATCAATTGGAATGTTATCTGCTTGTAACAAGTCAGATAATAAAACCTTAATCTTAGGAACAAGTGCGGATTATAAGCCTTATGAATTTATTGACACAAAAAATGACAAAATAGTCGGGTTTGATGTTGATTTAGCTAAAGCGCTTGGTAAAAAAACTGGATACACAATTAAAGTAAAAGATATTGATTTTACCTCATTAATTACTGCGATGAATGCAGATAAAGTAGATTTTATTATGGCCGGTATGAAAAAGACACCTGAGCGTGCGAAAAATGCAGATTTCACTGAGCCATATTTCACTGATCAAAATGAAATAGTTGTAAATAAAGATTCAAACATTAAAAGTGTTGAAGATTTAAAAGGAAAAACAGTTGGTGTACAAGCTGGTTCAATTCAAGAAACAAAAGCAATTGAAGTTTCTAAAAAGGTTGGATTTAAAGTTGAAAACCGTAACCGTATTCCTGAAATGGTAGAAGAATTAAAAGCTGGAAGATTTGATGCTGTTGTTATCGAACACTCTGTAGCTAGTGGATATCTAAATAAATTACCTGAAATGCAAGGGGAATTAATGCAAGATTTCTTTGAACAATCTGGTTCAGCAGTAGCTCTTCCAAAAGGTAGTAAATTAACACCTAAATTTGATAAAGCATTAAAAGAATTAAAAGAAGATGGAACTGTTGATAAATTAGTTAAAAAATGGTTCGGTGAATTGAAGTAATCCGTAAGGTATTAATAGATTAAAAGATAAAACTATAGGGTATGGCAGATGATATAGAAATGATAAGTTTTTGTTGTAATCAGGGGAGGAATTATTGGTGGAGAAAGATTGGAGTCACTTATTAGAAAAAATGCCTTTACGTCTTGCACCAAGCATGGCAAAGGATCATCCTAACTTACCAGTTGTGAAGGAAGAAGGCTGTTACTACTATGGTGTAGATGGTAAAGAGTACTTAGACTTTACATCTGGCATTGCTACTACAAATGTTGGACATCGTCATCCAAAAGTAGTACAGGCAATTAAAGATGGCGCAGATTCTTTAGCACATGGTCCATCAGGTGTTATTATTTACGAATCGATTTTAAAGCTAGCAGATGAGTTGGCTGAAATTCTTCCTGGTAACTTAGATACTTTCTTTTTTGGTAATAGTGGAACTGAAGCGATTGAAGGTGCTATTAAGTTAGCTAAACATGCTACTAAACGTCCATATATTGTTTCATTTATTGGTTGTTTCCATGGCCGTTCTATGGGAGCATTAAGCGTTACGACTTCAAAAAGTAAGTATCGAAAATTTTTACAACCAACAGGCTCTTATCAAATACCTTATGCTAATGTTTCAGAATGCCCTGAAGGTTATGATGAAGAACAATATGTAGTAGAGCAATTAGAAAAGGATTTTAAACGTTTATTTAATCATCAAGTAACTCCAGAAGAAGTAGCTGCAGTTATTGTAGAGCCAGTTCTAGGTGAAGGTGGATATATAGTACCACCTAAAGCATGGTTAAAGAAAATACGAGAAATCTGTGATAAAAATAATATTTTACTAATTTTTGATGAAGTTCAAACTGGATTTGGACGAACAGGAGATTGGTTTGCTGCACACACTTTTGATGTAACGCCAGATATTATGGCAATCGCAAAAGGTATTGCAAATGGTATTCCTTTAAGTGCTACTGTAGCATCAAATGAACTAATGAAACAGTGGCCACTAGGTAGTCACGGAACAACATTTGGAGGCAATCCAATAGCTTGTTCAGCTGCATTGGCTGTTTTAGAAATTATAAAAGAAGAAAAGCTTTTAGAAAATACGAGAGAAGTTGGTGCTTACGCAGTAGAAAAACTGAATGCATTAAAAGAAAAGCATCCGGTAATTGGAAGCATTCGCTCAATTGGTTTAATGATTGGCATTGAAATCATTAATCCAGCTACAAAAGAACCAAACGGTGATGGTTTATTTAAAATTCTTGATCTTGCATTGGAAAAAGGTGTTTTATTCTACTTCTGTGGTAATAACAGTGAAGTAATTCGAATGATTCCACCATTAACAGTTACGAAGAATCAAATCGATGATGGGTTAGCAATCTTAGATGAAGCATTAACAGAATATGAGCAATCCATTGGATATGAATTATATGAAACAAAGGGCATTGGTTTCTAAACCAGTGCTCTTTATCTAAACAGACTTTGTCGTTGCAATTTAAAAGACAAATAGTAAAGGAGTACTACAATATGAACTTAGATTTTTCTCAAATTGTCCCTTCAATTCCATATATATTGGCCGGATTAAAATTAACACTATTAGTAGTTGTTTGTTCAATTTTATTAGGTCTTGTTTTAGCAATATTACTTGCATTAATGAAAATTAGCCGTGCAAAATGGTTAGTTGTAATAGCTGATTTTTATACTTCAATTTTTCGTGGAACACCGATGGTTTTGCAATTAATGATCATTTATTATGGTTTACCACAATTAATTGGTTTCGATATCGAAAAGTTCCCAGCAGCGGTATTGGCTTTTGGATTGAATTCAGGAGCTTATGTATCAGAGATCATCCGTGCAGGTATACTAGCAGTAGATAAAGGTCAACAAGAAGCTGCTTCAGCTTTAGGTATCCCTTACCGTAAAATGATGGCTAAAATTATTTTACCTCAAGCATTTAAAAATATTTTACCAGCTTTAATGAATGAGTTTATTACGTTAACGAAGGAATCAGCAATGGTAACAGTAATTGGTGCATCTGATTTAATGAGAAGAGCATTCTTAGTAGGTGGGGAAACTTACTCATTTATGGAGCCACTTATTTTTGTAGCTGCAATCTATTACATTATCATTATGATCCTATCACTTCTAGGTAAATCTGTTGAAAGGAGAATGCGTACAAATGATTAGAATTACTAATTTAAATAAAAGCTTTGGAAATGTTCATGTATTAAAAGGTATAACAACTATAATTGAACAAGGGTCTGTAGTTGCTGTAATTGGCCCATCTGGTTCTGGAAAGTCTACATTTTTACGTTGTATGAATTTATTAGAAACTCCTTCAAATGGTGAAATTTGGATGGATGATATTGAAATTACAAATCCTAAAAGTAATATAATGAAAATTCGTGAAGATGTAGGTATGGTATTCCAGCATTTTCATTTATTCCCACATATGACAGTTCTAGAAAATATTACGTATGCTCCGATTAATGTAAAAGGTATGAGTAAGGCTAAAGCAGAAGAAAATGCAAAGGCACTTCTTGAAAAAGTTGGACTTCTTGAAAAAGCAAACGTATATCCTCCTAAACTTTCAGGTGGTCAGAAACAACGTGTAGCTATTGCAAGAGCACTTGCAATGGAACCTAAAGTAATGCTATTTGATGAACCAACATCAGCTCTAGATCCAGAGATGGTAAAAGAAGTACTTGAAGTAATGAAATCATTAGCTCATACAGGTATGACAATGGTCATCGTTACACATGAAATGGGCTTTGCAAAGGAAGTTGCAGATCGAATCCTATTTTTAGACGAAGGAAATCTAGTTGAGGATGCAACTCCAATCGAATTATTCACAAGACCAAAAACAAATCGTGCTAAGTTATTCCTTGAGAAAGTTTTATAAGTTATTTAATCACTTAAATGTGAAGAATCCCTACTTTTCATCTGAAAAGAGGGATTTTTTTATTGACAAAAAATTCATTGGTTTACTTTGAAATTGTCTAAATATGTTTTAGGTTTGTAAGTCAACGGATGTTTTTTGTATTTCAAAGTCAACTTGTATTCAAATTTCTACAAAAAAATTTTTAATAATTAGAACTTGTTAATTCTTGTCTATCGAAAACATTTATTAAAGTGGATCAAAATGAAATAAAATTATCTTAGTTTCTGAATATTCTTTCACTTTAATTGCAATAATTTCTTCAAATTTTTCAAGAAATAAAAACTTGAAAGGAGAGTATGATGATGGAATTGGACCAAAACTCTAGTACGAGTATAACTCAAAGCAAGTACTCGGAAGTTGCAAAATCTCATGAGTTTAAACAGTTACTGAGAGCTAAAAGAAAGTTTATTCTACCTATGTCTTTATTCTTTTTTTGCTTTTACATTGCATTACCATTAATGACTTCTTATTCAAAAGCACTTAATACAAAAGCATTTGGAGAGGTTACATGGGCTTGGATGTTTGCATTTGCTCAATTTGTTATGACATGGGTATTATGTATGATTTACAGTAAGAAGGCTGAATCCTTTGACAAAATGGCAGAAGGAGTATTAGAAAAGTTAAATAAAGGTGGTGAGGAAATTTGAATACAACGGCATTTACATTATTTTTAATTATCGTACTAGGAACGCTAGTTATTACATATTTCGCTTCAAAAAAAACAAAAGATGCAAAAGATTTTTATACTGCAGGTGGTGGATTGACGGGATGGCAAAATGGATTTGCAATTGCAGGTGACTATATGTCAGCAGCATCCTTTTTAGGAATTGCAGGTGCGATTGCTTTAACTGGATTCGATGGATTTTTCTATAGCATCGGATTTTTAGTTGCATATTTAGTTGTTTTATATTTAGTAGCAGAGCCTTTACGAAATCTTGGAAAATACACGTTAGCAGATATGATTGCTGCCCGATTTGATCAAAGAAAAGTAAGAGGGGTAGCCGCGTTAAATACAATGACGATTTCAATCTTCTATATGATTGCACAACTAGTTGGTGCTGGTGCACTGATTAAATTATTACTAGGAATTGATTATACGACTGCTGTTTTAATAGTGGGTATATTAATGACTGTATATGTAATATTTGGAGGAATGAGGGCTACTAGTTGGGTTCAAATCGTAAAGGCAATCCTTCTAATGCTTGGAACATTAGTCATTTCAATCATCGTTTTTGCTAAATTTAATTTCAACATTAATGAAATGTTTAGTCAAATGAGAACAGCAACTCCTCTAAAGGACTCGTTTTTAAATCCAGGTGTAAAATATACAAATGGATTAGATACAATTTCATTAAATTTAGCACTTGTTCTTGGAACTGCGGGGTTACCACATATACTGGTACGCTTCTTTACAGTACGTGATGCGAAAACGGCACGAAAATCAGTCGTTTATGCAACTTGGTTAATCGGGGCATTTTATATCATGACCATTTTCCTTGGATTTGGTGCAGCTGCATTTGTTGGAAATTCTGAGATATTAAAAGCAAATCCAGCAGGAAATATGGCGGCGCCACTTTTAGCTGAAGTATTAGGTGGTAACTTTTTATTTGCCTTTGTTTCAGCTGTAGCATTTGCAACTATACTTGCAGTAGTAGCAGGGCTAGTATTAACTGCTGCATCTGCCTTTGCACATGATTTTTACAATGAAATCTTAAAACAAGGTAAGGCAACTGAAAAAGAGCAAGTTTCAATGGCTAGATATGCATCGATTGGAGTTGCTTTAATCTCAATCTTACTTGCAATATTTGCACAAACATTAAATGTTGCCTTTTTAGTATCCTTAGCATTTGCTGTTGCTGCAAGTGCGAACTTACCAGTCATACTCTTTACAATCTATTGGAAACGTTTTAATACAACTGGCGCAATTACTGGTATGTTAACTGGATTACTATCTGCAATCATTCTAGTAGCAATTAGTCCAAATATTTGGAGTCCAATAGAAGGAAAAGCCATTTTTGTTGGTGAGCCATTAATTAATTTAACGAATCCGGGGATTATATCGATTCCTTTAGGATTCATAGCTGCTTATTTAGGTACGATTCTTTCAAGTAAAAAAGAAAATGAAGCTAAATTTGATGAAATTCTTGTGAAATCTAATACTGGCCATGGTGTATCTGGTATTTCTACGCATTAATCATAATTAGAAAAAAAGAAACTGAAGAAAATTTCTCAGTTTCTTTTTTATTTAGGAACAAATTAATTTACTCATCACTTTGTTTTAATTTTAAAGGTTTCGTAGAGATAATCGATTCAATGTTTTTACTGATTAATTTATTATTTTTACGATTTTCGATTCTTGCTTTTGCTATTTCAGCAAGTTCTCGTTCTTCTTCGGTTTCAAGAATGATCGATGGAACTGGTACCGTTTTATTATCTTTCATTCCAACAAATGTTAAAAATGAAGTAGCTGCAACACGGCGATTGCCTGTAATCAAGTTCTCTGCAATCGCTTTTACGAAAATTACCATAGATGAAGTTCCTGTAACGACGACAAAGGATTCATAAGAGATACAATCCTCTTCTGTAACAGGATGTAAGAAGTCCACATGGTCGATCGAAGCAGTTACACATTTCAATCTTGAATGTTTAGAAGCAGTAATTGAAGCAGTCATATCCATGTCAGCAAGAATTTTTCCTCCAAATAAAGTTTGGTGATTGTTTAAGTCGGTAGGGAAAACTCGAACAGTTAATGCTGAACGTGATTCATGGCAATATTTTGAACTCATAAATTCACACCTTTTATTAGAATAATGATATTTTTACCAATCTATTTTTTATTAAGCGTAATTATGAGATGAAATTTTCATTTCAATATTAACCTTTTCAATGAATCAAATACTACATGTAGTAAAACATAAATAATAGGTGATATTATGTAATAAAGTAAAAAACCCTTTATTTTTAAAGGGTTTTTTCACGCTGTTGAAAACAACCTTGTCAATTAAATTACCAAATTTTCGTAAAAGGAGTAGAATGATGTTGATTTCCACTACAGGATGCTCGCTTTCCATGGGGCGAGATTCTTTAGCCTCCTCGGCAAGCCTGCGGGGTCTTTAGCCTTCCCGCTTATCCCATAGGAGTCGAGCATCCCTTTCGTTCCAATCAACTTATTCATCAAAAAAAGTCTTCAATAAATCCAAATCAAATAGCCTTTACTAGAGTAACTTAACTGTTTATATTAATCAGCATGTAGGTCAATAAATATCCAACATTAACTAAAGTAATCAATTGAATTTGTTTTTCTAAAGATTAGCTCATAATATTTTTAACTTCTGAAAAAAATCAAAAAATCATTATTAGTGTTATTGGAATCATGAAATTGCTCAAACACATTAACATTTAAAACCATTAATGGCATCCAAAAAATGATAATTTCATCATTAATAAATGTTCATTTAATGTCCGTTTTCTCTATTGACCATTTAATATTTCAACACTCTGAAAAAGGGTGATTCATAAATTGAGTCTCCCTTTTTTGTGCGTTAATTAAAAACTTTCTTACCCTTATAGATAAACATAAAAAACCACAAGGAAAAACGATCCCCTTGTGGAATTTCTCATTTATAGATGTCTATAGTTACTCTATTAGACTTTATGTTTTAATTAATTATAATTAGCAAACTTCATTATCAGTTGGTTCACAATCTTCACAGTTTTTAACGTAAAGAGTTGTTACTTTTTCATCCTCGAAATGACCTACTGTTTTTTCACAACATTTACATACGAACGTTCCCATTTTTGTAACCCCTTTCATAATGTTGTATCAATTAACTAACTTCATTATAATGTGTTATACTTATTTACGCAAGTGGTAAATAAGTATAACTTAAATTTTCTAATAATAGATTATTCAAGGGGTTTTATAAGGTGAATGCGATTTAATTAGTATAACATATTTATTTTTTATTCATAACTCTCTTCTATACTTGGTGACGGTAGCCAGTCAGCTAAATATTCTGCGAGTTCCATTGCCTCTTCCTCACTTTTTAGTTTACATAAAAATTTCAACTGATTTGGAAATGAAACATCCTGTCGATCTAATACAATGCATTGTCTAGATTGCATGCAGATGACGAGTGGCTTTCCAAAGAACATATTCGTATATACAATACCAATATCGTATCTTGTATCGTTCGTAACGAAGCCAACAAATCGGACTCTTACATTTTCGTGATCATCATATAATTTCTCAAACATTGTTTCACTCACTCCTCCGTTTAAGTATTGTAAGTTAATACATATGAAGAAAAAATTAAATTCATACCGAATACTTGTCTAAAAATTTGAAATAATGTTATGATAAAAACAGATTAATAGTGATGTTTTTCATTAAAACATCTTAGGGGGAAAATTTATAAATGGTTCAACAAGCTACCATTCAATTAGTGGATAAATCAAAATACCAAGAAGCAAATTTAGATTTAATAAATAATTTAATAAATGATTACATACAATCTTCAACTAAGATCGGTCAACAAGTTGACTGGAATTATGAAAAGGTTTCCTTTCCTTACACTATTTCAAATAAAAAATTAGATGACCAAGATGCACTTTATTTACAGAGCAATGATTCACGTTATAAACATTTTGTTGTTTCTATTCAAGATGATAAAAATATCGTGATTACTCTGTTACCAAACTCAACTTATGGTGATAAAGGCAAAGCAAATGAGCTATGTAGATATTTAGCTCAAAAAATTGAAGCAAAGCTTGAATTATTTAACAATCGAATCATGTATTTTTACAAACGATAATTTTAAAATAAATTTACGATCGCCTGACAAAAGAAAAATATTGAAGCATAAAAGCAAGTAATAATAATACTTGCTTTTCTTGTGTTTCCAACGTATTTTGCAATTAAATAAAGTTGATAAAAGAATACTAGAAACAATATGACTTTAGAATATAATTGATCTCTTTTCGACAAGAATAAAACAAATGAAAATCCTACCCAAAATAGTTGATGTATCATTAATACTATTAATTGTTTTCGCATCAATACTCCCACCAATCAATCATCAAATACTAGAAAGTTTGTTTTTTAAACGTTATGCGAGACATGCCTTAATCATGCAAAAAAACCTCCTAACAAATAGGAGGTTGCAGATAGTCGTTTTTTTCGTTATTTTGCCATCGTATTGCCCTTAATGTATCTACGTTTAACAAAGTACTTCAAGCTTTGAATAAAGCGTTTTAAATGAATTTGAACAGTAAAAAAACCTCCTATAAAATATAGGAGGTTTTTAAGTAATTATTTTAAAACGTGGATTGGATGACCCATCGCTAATTCTGCAGCTTCCATTGAGATTTCACCTAATGTTGGGTGAGCGTGAATTGTTTGTGCAATATCCTCAACGCTCATGCAAGCTTCGATTGCAAGACCAAGCTCAGAAATGATATCTGATGCATTTACACCTGCAACTTGAGCACCAACTAGTACTCCATCTTCTTTACGAGAAACTAATTGTACGAATCCATCAGTTGAATTTAGAGATAATGCGCGACCATTTCCACCGAATGGGAATTTTGCTACATTAACAGCTAATCCTTCTTCATCTGCTTGTTTTTTAGTATAACCAACAGTTGCTAATTCTGGATCAGTAAATACTACTGCAGGAATTGCTAAGTATTCGATTTGACTTGACATACCACTGATTGCCTCAGCAGCAACTTTACCTTCATAAGAAGCTTTGTGTGCTAATGGAGGCCCAGCAATTACATCACCAATTGCGTAAATATTTTTAATTGTTGTACGAGCTTGTTGATCAGTCGTAATAACACCACGTTCGTTAATTTCAACACCGATATTTTCTAAGCCCATGTCACGAGAGTTCGGGAAACGTCCAACTGTTACTAATACGTAATCAGCTTCGATTTCTTTCATTTCGCCATTAGCTTCGAATTTAACTGTCACGCCATCTGCAGTTTCTTCAACGCCTTTACCGAACGCTTTTGTTACGATATCTACATTACCTTTTTTCTTTAATCCACGTTTAACAATTGAACTCATAGATTTTTCAAAACCATTTAAGATTTCGTCACCAGCTTCAAGAATTGTTACGTGTGTACCAAAGTTAGCATAAGCTGTACCTAATTCCATACCAATATAGCCGCCACCAATAACAACTAATTTTTTTGGAATTTCAGGTAAGTTTAATGCACCTGTTGAATCGATTACACGGTTGCTCCATTTGAAACCAGGGATTTCGATTGGAGTTGAACCTGTTGCGATGATCGCATTGTTAAAAGTATAAGTTTGAGCTGATTCTTCAGTAATTACACGAAGAGTGTTAGCATCATTAAAGTAAGCTTCACCTTTTATAACTTCAACTTTGTTTCCTTTTAATAAGCCAGCTACACCGCCAGTTAATTTATTAACTACACTGCTTTTCCAAGCTTGAACTTTTGTAAAATCAACTTTTACATTTTCTGCTGTAATACCGATGTCTTCAGAATGCTTAGCTGTTTCATAACGGTGACCAGCAGTAATTAATGCTTTTGAAGGGATACAACCAACGTTTAAACATACCCCACCAAGATTACCTTTTTCAATAACAGCAACTTTTTGTCCAAGTTGTGCTGCACGAATTGCTGCAACATAACCACCAGGACCGGCACCGATAACGACCGTATCTAGTTCAATTGCAAAATCTCCTACTACCATTTATCTTACGCCTCCATTAATAATAATTCTGGATCATTTAATAATCGTTTAATATGGTTTAATGCGTTTTGAGCAGTTGCACCATCGATAATACGGTGGTCAAAGCTTAATGATAACGCTAATACTGGAGCAACTACGATTTCTCCGTTTAATACTACTGGTTTTTCAGCAATACGACCAATACCTAAGATAGCTACTTCAGGGTGGTTAATTACTGGCGTAAACCATTGTCCACCAGCTGAACCGATATTTGAGATTGTGCATGTAGCACCTTTCATTTCTGCAGGAGCTAATTTACCATCACGAGCTTTAGTAGCTAATTCATTAATTTCAGCAGAAATTGAGAAGATAGCTTTACGATCAGCATCTTTAACAACTGGTACTAATAAACCTTTATCAGTATCTGCAGCAATACCAATGTTATAGTAATGTTTGTGTACGATTTCGCTAGTAGCATCATCGATTGATGTATTTAAAGCTGGGAATTTACGTAATGCAGAAGTTAAAGCTTTAACAACATAAGGTAAGAACGTTAATTTGATACCTTGTGCAGCTGCAACTTCTTTATATTTTTTACGGCTAGCAACTAGTTTCGTTACATCTACTTCATCCATTAATGTTACGTGTGGAGCAGTATGTTTAGAGTTAACCATTGCTTTAGCGATTGCTTTACGAATTCCACTCATTTTTTCACGAGTTTCAGGATATGCTCCTTCTGGAATTGGCATTGCTTTTGGAGCTTCTTGTTCTTTCGCTTCTGTTACAACTTCAACAGCAACTTCTGTTTGTGCTGCAGCAACTGGTGCTACTCCACCTAATAAGAATGCATCTACGTCTTGTTTTGTTACACGGCCATTTTTACCTGAACCTGGTACAATACGTAAATCTACGTTTTTCTCACGAGCGTATTTACGTACAGATGGCATTGCAATTACATGAGCTTTTGGTTCAATCGCAGCAACAGGTGATAGTGGTGCAGCATCTGTTTTTGGTTCACTTTGCTCATAAGATTCTTGTACTTTTGCTTGAACTGCTTCAGCAGCTTCTGGTACTGGAGTAGTAGTTGGAGCTTCTTCAGCATGTTGTCCTTTGAAGCTAATGTTTTCATAACCAGGTGCATCTAAACGTACTAATACGTCACCAACAACTGCAACTGTACCTTCTGCAACTAATACTTCTAATACTTTCCCTTTTACAGGTGATGGAATTTCTACTACTGATTTATCGTTTTGAACTTCACAAATGATATCATCTTCATTTACTTCGTCGCCTGCTTTAATAAACCATTTTACAATTTCACCTTCGTGAATACCTTCACCGATATCTGGTAATCTAAATTCAAATAGACTTGCCACTGAGTTTGACACAGATTTCTACCTCCGAACAAAGTTAAATTAATTTTTTAAAATATTTTATCTATAATGTAAGAAAGGTACTGATGATTTCATCAAATACCTTTCACTATGTTTTGTTATAAACTAAATTAGAAGTTTAAAACTTTTTGTATACCTTCAACTATATCTTTATGGTTTGGTAACCAAACTGTTTCCGCTTCTGAGAATGGGTAAACAGTATCAGCTGCAGTAATACGAACAACTGGTGCTTCTAATGAAAGGATACAACGATCATTAATTTCAGCAACTACATTTGCAGCAATACCAGCTTGTTTTTGTGCTTCTTGTACAACTACTGCACGTCCAGTTTTCTCAACAGACGCAACGATCGCTTCGATATCTAATGGGTGAACAGTACGTAAGTCGACAACTTCTACTGATACGCCATCTTTTTCTAATTCTTCAGCAGCTTTTAATGCAGCGTGAACCATTGCACCGTAAGCAAATACTGATACATCTTTACCTTCACGTTTAACATCCGCTTTACCTAATTCGATTGTGTACTCACCTTCAGGTACATCTTCACGGAATGAACGGTATAATTTCATGTGCTCTAAATAAATAACAGGGTCATTATCACGAATAGATGAAATTAAAAGACCTTTAGCATCTTTAGGAGTTGATGGAATAACTACTTTTAAACCAGGAGTTTGAGCCATTAATCCTTCTAAACTATCCGCGTGCATTTCTGGTGTATGAACCCCACCACCAAATGGTGAACGGAAAGTAATTGGAGAAGTAAAACGACCACTTGTACGGTAACGCATACGAGCAGCTTGACCAGCGATCGAGTCAAAAATTTCGAATAAGAATCCGAAGAATTGGATTTCTGGAACTGGACGGAATCCTTCAATTCCAAGACCGATTGCTAATCCACCGATTCCTGATTCAGCAAGTGGTGTATCGAATACACGCGCTTCACCGAATTCTGCTTGTAAACCTTCAGTTGCACGGAATACACCACCGTTTACTCCAACGTCTTCCCCGAATACTACTACAGTTGGATCGTTTTTCATTTCAACGCGTAATGCATCTGTGATAGCTTGAATCATTGTCATTTGCGCCATGACTTACTTCGACTCCTTCTCTTTGTAAATTGCATATTGCTCTTCTATATTACTTGTCATTTTTTCGAACATATTTTCCATTAAATGAGTAACTTTTTGTTTTGGCTCTTGGTCAGCAAGTTTGATAGCATCTTTAATTGCTTCTTTTGCTTCTTCGATAATTGCATTTTCTTCTTCTTCAGTCCAAAGACCTTTTTTCTCTAAAAACTTACGGAAACGTACGATTGGATCTTTTGCTTCCCACTCATTTTCAGTATCTTTTGTACGGTAACGAGTTGGGTCATCACCAGCCATTGTATGTGGTCCATAACGGAATGTTAATGTTTCAATTAATGTTGGCCCTTCGCCGTTAACTGCACGTTTACGAGCTTCTGATGTAGCAGCATATACTGCTAATGGATCCATTCCATCAACTTGAATACCAGCAATACCTACTGCTATTGCTTTTTGAGCAATTGTTCTAGCTTTTGATTGCTTAGAAACTGGAGTTGAGATTGCGTATCTGTTATTTTGAACAACGAAAATCGCAGGAGCATTATAAGCACCAGCAAAGTTCATACCCTCATAGAAATCACCTTGAGAAGATCCACCGTCACCTGTATATGTAATGGCAACAGATTTTTGGCCTTTCAATTTCATACCAAGCGCAACACCTGCAGCTTGAACAATTTGAGCACCAATAATAATTTGTGGGAAGATTGCATTTACATCTTCAGGAATTTGGCTTCCTACTAAATGTCCACGAGACCATAAAAATGCTTTATATAATGGTAGACCGTGCCAGATCATTTGAGGTACATCACGGTAACCAGGTAAGATAAAGTCTTCTTTTTCAAGAGCAAATTGACTTGCTAATTGAGAAGCTTCTTGTCCTGCAGTAGGAGCGTAGAAACCTAAACGACCTTGTCTGTTTAATGAAATTGAACGTTGATCAAGAACTCGAGTCCATACCATACGTTTCATTAATTCTTTTAATTGCTCATCTGATAAATCAGGCATCGCTGATTGATTAACGATTTCGCCCTCTTCATTTAAAATTTGAAGAGTTCCAACTGAATCACCAAATTGAAGCATTTGATCCATTAATTCAGAAACAGTTTGTGTATTCTTCATTTCTGTTGTTTCCTTTCCAGCTACTTTCTTCGTAGTAGTTGCCACTAAAACCCACACCCTTCTTTAATTATGGAGGATTTATTTTCTTTATCCATCATGTGTATTTTCTTAAAAGTAATTACAAGTAACCTTAACTTATAATTAAAATCTGTACTTATACTATTCGTGTATTACACTAGTACAACATTGAACACTAGTACAGTTTATAACACGTTCATAAACTCGTCAAATATTTTGTTGTATTATTTTATTCATGATTTTTCGGAAAATTCGTCGTAAAATTTTAACCCTGTACTACCTTTGAAACAGCAATCTGTTATACAATAACAGAAACTCCTTTAAATTATACTTAAATAGCTAATAACGGATTTTTTTTATCATAAATTTCAAACTGTACTACAACGATTTTTATTTAGTAATTCTAGTCCCAATCTGTTATTTACCATATTTTTCATATATGTCTTTTTGTAAATTATTTAATTTTTGAGTATAAAGATTTAATTGATCATTATATTTAATGACATCTTTATAAATGTGATTTGTATCCTTTGTCTCACTCTTTACATTTTTTAAATCAACTTTTTTCTGCGATAATAAGTTATAAATTGAAAGATCCGTTTCCATTGCATCTTTATATTTTGAATTCAATTTATCGTATAACTCAGTTCTTTCTCTCCATGTTTTTATAAAGTTATTAACTTCATTTCGAAACTGTTCATCCTTCGTTTCAATGTTTATTGTTTGAAGTTCTTTAATTTTTATGTCTATATCGTGAATTAATTTTGACTCCTCATTGACTCGTTCTTTTCGTTCATTCAATAAGTTGATTGCTTGTTTAGCTGACTCTTGTCTTTTATTTACTTCGCTGATTTTATATAAATAAATTTTTTCATAATACTCCAATTCTTTAATCTCCAGTTTTTGAATACGTTCTCCAGCTTTTTGAAATTTCTGTTCCATTTTAGCAATTTCAGCTAGTTGATTTATGACTAAATTCTTTTGTTTTGCTTGAGAAGTACAACCCGAACAAAGGATAAAGAGTATTACAAGGAATAAAGAATTGAATTTTTTATACATAATTTCACCCAATTTTTTTCATTATTATTTCCATGTTGCATCTTTTCAGACTTTTTATACGTCCTAAAAAATAATCTAGTCACATACCCACACACTTTATGTAGTTTTTCATATTTTGTAGTATCCGCTATATGCGGAAACAGTTTAAAGGGAGGTTATTATATGTACGGTTACGGATACGGTGGAAAAGGTGGATACCCTGGTTATGGTTACGGCGGCGGATGCGGTTGCGGTTACGGCGGTTTCGCATTAATCGTTGTTCTATTCATTTTATTAATTATCGTTGGTGCAGCTTTCGTTTTATAATTCACACTAGTAAGCCTCTATTATTAATGTATAACCACAAACTTTAAGGAGCGATAATTTATCGCTCCTTTTTCCATTCTATTGCCTTGTGACTGACAATTTAAAAAAGATTTGTTAGACTAAATTAATAATACTAGTAAATAGTACATACTTATATTTATGAAATATTAGACAGGAGTGAAATTCATTTGATTACAATGAAAGATATAATTCGAGAAGGCGATCCTAGATTAAGGGAAATCTCGAGTGAAGTAAGTTTACCTCCATCGGCAGAGGATATTAATTTAGCTAATTCATTATTAGAGTATGTTATAAATAGTCAAAATCCGGAAATATCTGCCGAATACGGTCTACGATCAGGTATCGGATTAGCTGCACCACAAATTGGAGTTCTTAAAAGAGCCATTGGTGTTCATGTTACTGACTTACAGGGTAATTTATTTAGTTATGCATTATTAAATCCTAAAATTGTAAGTCATTCTGTTGAGGAAGTTTATTTATCAGGAGGTGAAGGCTGCCTATCTGTTGATCGTGATGTTCCTGGATATGTACCACGTTATGCAAGAATAACCGTCACTGGTTTTGACACGAGATTAGGAGAAGTAAAAATCCGTTTAAAAGGTTTACCAGCAATTTGCTTCCAGCATGAAATTGACCATTTAAATGGAGTAATGTTTTATGATCGTATTAATAAAACAAATCCTTTTACTCCTCCAGAAGGTGCTTCACCTTTAGAGAGAAAATAAAAAAGAGCGATTGGAAACCAATCGCTCTTTTTAGTCTACTATTCAGGTTTTTGTACTTTATCTACAAGACTTAAAGAAGTCCAGCCCATTTTAAACCGTTTAATATCCCATCTTCATCAACATTTGTTGTAATATGATTAGCTAATTTTTTTAGTGGATCCACTGCATTCCCCATAGCGATACCCGTACCAACTTTTTCAATCATTTCTAAATCATTTAATCCGTCACCAAATGCGATTACATTTTGCATATCAAATCCAAGATGGTTTACCATTTGAAGTATTCCATTCGCTTTAGATCCTCCAACTGGTAAGACATCTGACGAATACTCATGCCAACGAATAAAATTAAAATCATTAAACCCATCAGTTAAAGACGACTCTTGATGCTCTTCACAAAACAGTAAGACTTGATAAATTTCACGATTATGATAAAAATCATGCTGAACTTCAGGATGTTGCATTCTAATCGATGTCATTGCTTCTTTTATATGAGGATGTGAATCAATTGACGCTCTCATTGTCTCGTTATTTAAATAGATTAGCGGAATACCTAGTTCCTTTGCTTTTTGAGTAAATTGGTGAAGTTGTTCTGGATGTAGGGCATGTTTGTGAATAGTTTCACCTTCAAATTCAGCATATTGCCCATTTAAACTTACAAAACTATTTATATTTAACTCTTCACGAAGTTCTTTAAACATGAATGGCGCACGACCAGTTGCAATCGCTACGTGGATATCTTTATTTTGAAGTTCCGAAATTGCTTTCTTTGTACTTTCCGGAATTACTTTATCATGATTTAAAATCGTTCCATCAATATCAAAAAAAACGATTGGTTTAGTCATATTATTCTCTCCTCACTAAGACGCTGCATTTGCTTTTGAGTTATTCATTTTTGACTTCTGTTTACTATTTGTAATAAATACTCCTAGAAGTACGATTAACAGTCCTAAGATCATTTTCAAGGATAAAGGTTCGTTTAAAAAGAAAAAACCCCAAATAGAAGCAAATACAGGTACTATATAAGTAACCATTGTTGCAAATTCTGCACTTCCCTCTTTAACCATATAATAAAATAATAAATATGCCAACCCCGAACATATTACGCCTAGTCCAAACACACCGCTAAAAACTTCAAAATTAACAAATGGTTTTAGAGTTCCCTTCCCTACAATGACCATATAAAAAAAGCCGAATACACCAGAAATACCTAAGGTTAAAAATGAAACAATCATTACATCAATTTGTTGTAAATACTTTTTAGTTAAATGTGAGCCAAGCCCATAACAAAAAGTAACAAATAACATTAATATTGAATAAATTATATTATCCGAGAAAATTGTTGATGGATTAAGATTCATCATAATCATAAGTCCAACGATTCCGATCATAAGTCCAATCCATTGTTTCTTATGAATTTTTTGAGAAAAGAAAAAATAGCCAATAATTAGTGTTGCAATTGGCGTAAAAGCATTTAATACTGCCGCTTCATTACTTTGCAGATGGGTCTCACTAAAAGAAAGAAATAGCCACGGTATAGCATGATTAAATAATGAGATAACAATAATTAAACTCATTTTCGGTAAATTTTTATAATCAATCTTTACCTTTTTTATTAACATTATAATTAATAATGTCATAGCACCAAAGAAACAGCGATAAAATACAATTGCTTCTGGCCCTATATCGTTTAAAAGGAGCTTAATAAATAAAAAAGATGTACTCCAAATAATACTTAATAAAAACAAAGCTCCATATAACTTCTTCACATTCTTCTCCCCTTAACTTTAAGATACCCTCTATTTTAACTGTTTTTTGGATTATATTGAATGAAAATGTTTTTTCGTTTAATACTACACATAAATATACTGTGTCCGTGTTCTCTACATATAAGTTTAATTTCATGTCTAGGAGGTAAAACTAATGTTACGTAAACTTAGAAAAAAATTAAAAAAGCGGCTAAAACAATTTTTGAAAAAGAAGAAATATATCTCAATAATTTCAAATTTTTTTTTAAAATGACCGTATTTTAGGTAATCTTCAATAAAAAGAATGAAAATATATAGAAAATCACTTATAATATTGAGAAGATAGTGATTTGACAAGGAGAGATTTAAATGATTTTTAAAGTATACTATCAGGAATTACCATTAGAGGTACCTGTAAGAGAAAAAACTAAAACAGTTTATGTAGAAGCAGATAGTGAAAGAGAAGTTCGTGCGAAATTATTACCTTTCAATTATAATATTGAGCTTGTTCAAGCTTTAACCGGTGCTCATCTTGAATTCGAAAAACAAAGTGAAAGCTTTAAAATTTTGGAGCTAGCGTAATTTATGAAATTTCTTAAAAATGATCAAGCTGCCGTATTCGCACTAGGTGGCTTAGGGGAAATTGGTAAAAATACATACGCAGTACAATATCAAGATGAAATTATATTAATAGATGCCGGAATCAAGTTCCCTGAAGATGAGCTACTAGGGATAGACTATGTTATACCTGATTATTCCTATTTAGTTCGAAATGAGGAAAAAATTAAAGGTTTATTTATCACTCACGGACATGAAGACCACATTGGTGGTATTCCATATTTATTAAGAGAATTAAACATTCCAATTTATGGTGGAAAACTTGCTCTTGGCTTAATTAAAAATAAACTAGAAGAGCACGGTCTTTTAAGAAAAGCTAAATTAATTGAAATAAAAGAAGACGACATCATTAAATTTAGAAAAACTAGCGTAACTTTTTACCGTACTACTCACAGTATTCCAGATTGTTACGGAATTGTTGTCAAAACTCCTCAAGGACAAGTCGTTCATACAGGTGACTTTAAATTCGACTTTACACCAGTTGGAGAAACAGCTAATTTAACAAAAATGGCTGAGATTGGTAAAGAAGGCGTTTTATGTCTACTTTCAGACAGTACAAATAGTGAAGTATCACATTTTACAATGTCTGAGAGAAAAGTAGGAGACACGATTAATGAGATCTTCCGTAAAGTAGACGGTCGAATTATTTTTGCAACATTCGCATCAAACATTCATCGTCTTCAGCAAGTAGTTGAATCTGCTATTGCTACTGGACGTAAAATTGCTGTTTTTGGAAGAAGTATGGAAGCGAATATCGAGCTCGGTCATGACTTAGGTTATATTAAATGCCCTAAGGATACATTTATTGATGCATCTCAAATTAATCGTATTCCGGCTAATCAATTAGTAATTTTATGTACAGGTAGTCAAGGTGAGCCTATGGCCGCATTATCACGTATAGCAAATGGTACACATCGTCAAATTCAAATTATTCCTGGAGATACTGTAGTATTTTCTTCTTCACCAATTCCAGGTAATACTATGAGTGTAAATCGTACAATCAACTTACTATACCGTGCTGGTGCTGAAGTAATTCATGGTTCATTAAATGATATTCATACTAGTGGTCATGGTGGTCAAGAAGAGCAAAAATTAATGCTTAGACTAATGAAACCTAAGTATTTTATGCCAATTCACGGTGAATATAGAATGCAGCGCATGCATGCTAAGCTTGCTATGGACTGTGGAGTACCTGAAGAAAACTGCTTTATCATGGATAATGGTGAGGTTTTAGCTCTTCGTGCAGATGAGGCTATGGTTGCAGGTAAAGTACCTTCTGGTAATGTTTATATTGATGGAAGCGGTATCGGTGATATTGGTAATATCGTTTTAAGAGACCGCCGAATTTTATCTGAAGAAGGTCTTGTAATCGTTGTCGTAAGCATCGATATGAAGGAATTTAAAATCTCGGCAGGACCAGATATCATTTCACGCGGTTTCGTTTATATGAGAGAAAGTGGCGATTTAATA
>Ga0209795_10000830_pt1 | contig 21442 bp, 19 predicted proteins | sample AgamicOrMarz_FD_187166 | JGI IMG/M metagenome (GOLD analysis project Ga0209795, IMG submission 187166) | Agave microbial communities from Guanajuato, Mexico - Or.Ma.rz (SPAdes) (version 2) | ecosystem: Host-associated > Plants > Phyllosphere > Phylloplane/Leaf | place: Guanajuato, Mexico...
CCGGGGTGGTGCACGCGCTGAGCACCAGCGCGCAAGGCACTAAAAGCGTTAAAGCAGAGTAGCGCATGTTGATTTCCTTATTTATTAACTATCCTTTCAATCATAGCGTAACGAACCGATAATGCTGCGGGTAAGGCATTGAACGCTAAAGAAGGAGAGAAAGTATGCAGTTTTCAACCACCCCAACTCTGGAAGGGCAACCCATTACCGAGTACTGCGGCGTCGTGACCGGCGAAGCTATCCTGGGCGCCAACATTTTCCGCGACTTTTTTGCCGGAATTCGCGACATCGTCGGCGGGCGCTCTGGCGCGTATGAAAAAGAGCTGCGTAAGGCGCGCGAAATTGCCTTTAAAGAGCTGGGCGATCAGGCTAAAGCGCTGGGCGCAGATGCCGTTGTGGGCATCGATATCGACTACGAAACCGTCGGTAAAGACGCCAGTATGCTGATGGTGAGCGTAAGCGGCACGGCGGTGAAAACCCGTCGATGAAGCGTTCGTTTTCAACACTCCTGCTGGCACTGCTGCTGGCAGGGTGCGCCACGGAAAAGGGCATTGTTGATAAAGGTGCCTACGAGCTGGATACCCGCCACCAGGCGCAGGCGGCGTACCCGCGTATCAAGGTGCTGGTGATCCACTATACTGCCGATGATTTTGACAGCTCGCTGGCAACCCTGACGGACAAAAACGTCAGCTCCCACTATTTAATCCCCGCAATTCCGCCGAAACCGGATGGTAAACCGCGCATCTGGCAGCTGGTGCCGGAGAGCGAGCTGGCGTGGCACGCCGGGATCAGCTTCTGGCGCGGCACCAACCGTATCAATGATACGTCTGTTGGCATTGAGCTGGAAAACCGCGGCTGGCAGAAAACGGCGGGTGTAAAACGCTTCACCCCGTTCGAACCGGCACAGATTGCGGCGCTGGTTCCGCTGGCAAAAGACATTATCGCCCGCTACGACATCAAACCGCAGAACGTGGTGGCCCACTCGGATATTGCCCCGCAGCGTAAGGACGATCCCGGCCCGCTGTTCCCCTGGCGCGAACTGGCGCAACAGGGGATAGGCGCATGGCCCGATCCGGCTCGCGTTGCATTCTATCTTGGAGGACGTCCGCCTTATGAGGAAGTTGACCGCGCTGCGTTGCTCGATCTGCTGGTGCGTTATGGCTATGAAGTGCCGGACAACGCGACGGAGCAACAGCAAAAAAGAGTGATTACCGCCTTTCAGATGCATTTCCGTCCGGCCTTATGGAACGGTGTCGCTGACAGAGAAACAATGGCTGTCGCCGAAGCGCTTTTAGAGAAATACGGGCAGGGGTGATCCTTCGGATACCCCCGAGTGAGTATATTTTCGTGTTTTGCTTGAGATTAATCTTAAGTACAAACACAATTCATTTTTAGTTAATTGACTTAAAATTATCCGCATTTAAGATAGACGTATAGCTTGCTAATCAATCAGGCAAGAAAATAACTTTAAACCGTGATTTTTATTTTTATTCCATGTTTTCATCAGGAAAATATTCCGGAGTTCAGGCCCTAACGCCTGGGTTCTGTCTTATAATTTATACATCTTAATTCGGATATAACAATGTTAAGCATTTACGCAAAAAAATTACGCCCTCAGGCTGAAATGAACGCAATCATTTCTGCCACGTCAGGTTTTGAAGAAAAGACGTTAAAGAAATGGCAAAAAATTTCCACCAGTGATTCACAATATATTCATATTATCGTCAGCGGCGAGGTTGAGTTTCGACGTGAATCGGACGAACTCTGTATGTTCACTGTGACCGGGCAGTGTATTTTTGGCCTCTCTTCTATGTATTACCAGTCGACCCATATGTACGGCCTCGTTCGTGCAAATACGGTGGTGCGTTCTATTAAAAAAGAGACCTTCTCCCGGTTATTGACCGATAATGATTTGTGGCCTGAGCTGACCAAAGTGCTGGCCTGTTATATTTGTATGCTCAGCAAACGCGACGATGTTCTCGTTGCCCGCAGCGCCTATTCCGTGGTGCGTGAATTCTTATACGAGATCAATGAACTGATTGTCGATCATCAGTGTGATATCAATGTTTATGACTATATACAGGAGTACACCAACCTGGCTCGTAGCACCATTATTAAAATCCTCTCCGACCTGAAGAAAGGGAAATACATTGTGGTGGAAAAAGGTCGACTCCTTAATTTGACATCATTGCCTGAGAAATATTAATTACTCCCGCCGGTCTCCTTTTACATTCAAGGGGGATCGGGCATTATCATTATGCAGCCTACCCTTTTGTGAAATATCCTGCGTTTCATCAACCGGTGGCGCGGGAATTTTCCCTTGCGAATAATCTTGCTCCTGTTCTTTTAATGCCTGCTTAAACAACTCCGTTAACGAGGCATCATCATGCGCCTCGGTGCCGGGTAATATATCCCGAGAGGTATCATGTGGAACTGTACCGTCAGGCGCCTGCTGCCACTCGTTATCATCGCTGCTAATCGGCAGATCCTGCATGGCCGGCACTTCGGATTGTACGGGTGCAGGTTTCGGATGCGGGAACGGTTTACTCACGTACACATAATGCATATCCGATAGCTGCGTGTCTGGTTTGGCGACGCTCATTTTTACCGGTTCTGGCGCCGGGTGGCGCAGGTTCCAGTAAATATGCGCGTATACGCCCGCCATCAACATGGCGCAAAGTCCCAACATCCAGATGAATGACGTGCCAATAACTTTTTTCAGGCCGGGGAGGCGGTAGGAAAACCAGACCGGCTCCCCGGTGGTATAGCTGCGCTGAGCCGCAAGACAGATAGTGGACATCAGGTATTTTTCTCCTGCGTTTTCGCGCCCGGCGTGGCGTGCGTGGCCTGGATCAGAACGCTCGGCGTGCTTTTAGTTTCACGCATGAGCTGCATAATCGTCTCTTCCCCGGGGATGCCGTCCACATGCAGATGCATTTTTTGCTGGAACTCGCGCGTGCGCTTCATCATCTCCGCCGTCCATGCCTGTGAATGGGTTTCAGGCTGGGACAGCGCCTGGCTTAACTGCCGATCGAGCCAGCCAAGGTCTTTCGCATCGCTGGCGGCGCTAATGGCGTCTTTGCCTTCCGGCGTCAGGCGGTGCAGCTGCGTGTAATTTCCGGTCGCATTCTGGTTAAACCAGCTGCGGCTCACCTGCCAGGTGCGGTTGTTCATCAGCAGGTCGAGAGAGGTCTCGCCGACGCGGGCGACCACGGCGTAGTTAAGATGGTTGCCGGTTTTCAGTTCACTGACCCACGGGTAGCCTTCACGCGCCAGGGCATCCGGTGAGGCATTCCCCTGCTTACACATCAGGTTTACTTTCGCCGCGTTTTGACACAGGGCATCTTCCGCCGACGCGTCATACCCCCACATCTGATACAGCTGGTGCATCGCATCCGGCTGATTGACGACCTCGTTGTCGATAACCGGCACGACGGGCGCCTGAACCTTTGGCGTCTGGTGTTTCCAGCTGACGGGAACCGGAAGTTGAATGGACAGCCTTGTATTTACCGCAGCGGTAAAGTACCAGCCGCAGGCCGCGAACAGCACAGAAGCGAATAATCCCACGGCTGCCAGGCGCTTACCCTGTTTCTTCGCCGGCAGGATCTCGCCGGCCGCCAGGCGTAAATGCCGGGGGCTAACCTGCGCTGCCCGTTCTGTCCAGGCGGCAAGCAGGGACAAATGCGCCAGCGCGTTCAGCCTGCTGATGTTTCCCCTGGTCAGGGCATGCATTTTACGCACGCGAGCAGGTGTTAACGGCGAACTTTCGCACCCATGCTCTTCACACTGCGCCTGCACATAGCCGAGAAATTCACGGCAGGTCAGCGGGCGCAAAACGTGATGAGTATGAATATATTCGCGCAGTTCCGGCTGCTGCATCAGCACGGCTTCCTGCGCGGCGGCGCCCATCAGCACCACGGATAAGTGGAAATCCAGCTCCTGGGCGCGCGTAAGCAACATGCCCAGCAGTTCCCGGCAGCTCTCTTTCATTGCTTCGCAGTGGGCAATGGTCAGAATTTTGGCTTTTGCTTTCCGTGAGGACGGCTCCTCCTGCCACTGACGCAGCACGGCATCCACCGCCTGAAGCCGGTTCTTGCTCTCTTTTGTCCCCGGGCTGAGCTTGTACAGCAGGCTACTGGCGCTCAGTTTTGGAAACGCGTTGATGGCAAGAACGGAACTGTTGCCGAGTTTCAGCCCGTCACTGAGCTGGCCCAGTAGCTGAGCATCGTCACCAAAGAGCCCCATCATTCCCGCCCGTTGGGTTTTCTCTTTCAGCAGGTTAAACACGTCCTGATGATAAGGCACCAGAAAATCCCCGGATAAGCGGGTGACTTTCCGAAAGGGCGGATTTTTAAAATTGAAGTGGCTCTGATACATAACGACTTACCGTCTCTGATTAGGAATAGCTTCAGGACGTGAAGGTAAGGTAAGCGTCTGGAGTGGTCAATTTGCAATCAGGGTAAAAATAACCTGTAGGCAGGGCTTAACATCAGGATTTTATACGGTCAATAATTTTCTTTATGAAAGTTAACGGCAAAGTCAGTGGTCGACTTTGTGGCAGATAATTACTATTTCATCACATATTGGCGCAGTACGACGCTGCTTATTTTCGCTTAGCTAAAGGCCTGATGAAAAATGAGGTTCTCATTTCTGTCACGGTGGATAACGCCTTGTATGATGTTTGTGCTGTTAATTTTTTGCGGCCAACAGGGCTATCTCACGTTAAAAGAGTATAAAAAAGTTACCACTAAATTGGCTAATTCTGATGAGCAGCCGCTAAAAACGCGTCGCGATGAAAAGAATTTTACGCTTTTTACGGCGGCGGTACGCCAGGATAACGCTCCAAAGGCGGTTAAAGCCCCGCTGGCTGCGGAGATAGAAGGGATCGTAAGGAGTGACGACGCCTGGCTCTCCTTTGCCGTTATCAAAACGCCGGGCGGTCAGAAGAGCTACCGTGAAGGCGAGCCGCTGACCGGTTTTAACGATGCCTTTATTCAGGAAATAAACAAAGACAATGTGGTGGTTAATTACGAAGGTGCTACGCAGGTACTGGCGTTAAAAGATCCGGCTTATTTTAAGGGCGGCGCAGACAGCGGCCCGGTAACCAAATCGACGAAAGATGCAGGCGCGGATAGTTTGCATCTGGATGATTATCTGGTGTTAAAACCCCTAATCGAAAAAGGCCAGCTGGAAGGCTACAACATTAATCCAAGGAACGCCTCCCCCTTTTACAGCCACTCCGGGCTACAAAAAGGGGATGTGGCTGTAAAAGTGAATTCTGTCGATATGACCAATGCAGGAGATGCAAAAAACGTTATTGCCAACTGGTCAAAAATGAAAGAAGCGGAGGTCGTCGTCAGGCGTCACGCTCACCTTGAAAATATTCGGGTTAATGTTCTAAACAATTAACAAGTGTACAGACATGAAGAAATTTCCCTGGGCGTGCGTGGCGCTGACCGCATTGTCGTTATATTCGAGTTCGCTGCTTGCAGCCAACTTTAGCGCGAGCTTTAAAAATACCGATATCCGCGAGTTTATCGATACGGTAGGCCGCAACCTTAACAAAACCATCCTCGTCGACCCGTCCGTTCAGGGTTCAGTGTCGGTCAGAACCTACAACGTGCTAACGGAAGAGGAGTATTACCAGTTCTTCCTGAGCGTGCTGGATCTGTACGGCCTGTCGGTGATCCCGATGGATAACGGGATGGTGAAAGTGGTGCGCTCAAGCGTGGCTCGCACGGCGGGTGTGCCGCTGGCGGACAGCAAAAACCCGGGCAAGGGCGATGAGATCATTACCCGCGTTGTGCGCATGGAAAACGTGCCGGTGCGCGAGCTGGCCCCGCTGCTGCGCCAGCTCAACGATGCCACCGGCATTGGTAACGTGGTGCACTTCGAACCGTCCAACGTGCTGCTGCTAACCGGTAAAGCCTCGGTGGTGAACCGCCTGGTGGATCTGGTGCAGCGCGTCGATAAAGACGGTATCCAGCGCCGCGAAATCGTGCCGCTGCGCTTTGCCTCGGCTAAAGAACTCTCGGACATGTTGAACAACCTCAACAACGAAGAGCAGAAGGGGCAGAACGCGCCGCAGCTGGCGACCAAAGTGGTGGCGGATGACGAAACCAATAGCCTGGTGATCAGCGGCTCGGAAGATGCGCGCACGCGTACCCGGTCTCTTATCCAGCAGCTGGATCGCGAGCAGAACAACGAGGGGAACACCCGCGTCTTCTACCTCAAATACGCCAGCGCCACGAAGGTGGTGCCGGTGCTGACAGGGATTGGCGAACAGCTGAAGGACAAGGCCGGTACGCCGAAGGCGAAAACCGCCACCGCCTCCAGCGAACTGAACATTACCGCCGACGAGTCAACCAACTCTCTGGTGATCACTGCCCAGCCTAACGTGATGAACTCTCTGGAGAAGGTGATCGACAAGCTCGACATCCGCCGTCCGCAGGTGCTGGTGGAGGCGATCATTGCTGAAGTGCAGGACGGCAACGGCCTGGATCTCGGCGTGCAGTGGACCGGCAAGCACGGCGGCGTGCAGTTCGGCTCCACCGGCCTGCCGATCGGCCAGGTGAAGAGTGGCGTAATCAAAGGCGCCAGCTTCACGGGTATGGCGACCGGCTTCTTTAACGGTGATTTTGGCGCGCTGATGACCGCACTCTCAACCGGGGCAAAAAACGACATTCTCTCTACCCCAAGCGTCGTGACCCTGGATAACAAAGAAGCCTCGTTCAACGTCGGTCAGGACGTGCCGGTGCTCTCCGGCTCCCAGACCACCAGCGGCGACAACGTCTTCAACTCCGTCGAGCGTAAGACCGTCGGTACCAAGCTGAAAATTGTGCCGCAAATCAACGACGGCGACATGATCCACCTGAAAATCGAGCAGGAAGTCTCCAGCGTGGATAACAGCGCAACGGAAGACGCCAGCCTCGGCCCAACCTTCAACACCCGCACCATCAACAACGAAGTGATGGTGCACAGCGGGCAGACGGTGGTGCTCGGCGGCCTGATGGAAAACGTTACCAAGCAGTCGGTGTCCAAAGTGCCGCTGCTGGGGGATATTCCGCTGGTCGGTCAGCTGTTCCGCTATACCTCGCAGGATACGTCCAAGCGCAATCTGATGGTCTTTATCCATACCACCGTTCTGCGCGACGACGACAACTACAGCGCGGCGTCGAAAGAGAAATATGACCAGATCCGCGCCCGCCAGCAGCAGCGCGTGGAAGAGAAAAAACTCGGGATTATTGAGCCAGCGGATAACGCGGTGCTCCCCGCGTTTCCCGTCGACGCCAGCGCCGCGCCGGTGAAAACCAGCGCCGCGCCGGTGAAAACCAGCGCATCGCGTAATCCGTTCAAACACTGAGGCGGAGGGGGCAACGTGGACGAACTGAGTAAAGCGCTGTGCAGCAGCAGCTACGCGAAAGATAACGGCGTGCTGTTTTTCAACAACGATGTCTATATCCGTGATGACACCCCGGCGTCGGCACTGCTGGAGGTGCGCCGGGTGCTGGGACGCGCTTTCGTCCCGATCGTCCTGGCGCCGGAAGCCTTTGACGAGCTGCTGGCCAAAATCTGGCAGCAGAGCAGCGGCGTGTCGCAGCAGCTGGTAGACGACATGGACGCGGATATCGACCTGATGGCGTTAACCGAGGAGATCCCGGATAACGAGGATCTGCTCGATAACGACGAAAACTCCCCGGTGATCCGCCTGATCAACGCCATTCTCGGCGAGGCGGTGAAAGACGGCGCGTCGGATATACATATCGAAACCTTCGAGCGCACGCTGAGCATTCGCTTTCGCGTCGACGGCGTGCTGCGCCCGGTGCTGCAGCCGGCGCGTAAGCTCGCGCCGCTGCTGGTGTCACGCATCAAGGTGATGTCAAAGCTGGACATCGCCGAGAAGCGTCTGCCGCAGGATGGCCGTATCTCCCTGCGCATTGGCCGCAAGGCGATCGACGTGCGCGTGTCGACCATTCCGTCCCAGTACGGCGAGCGCGTTGTGATGCGCCTGCTCGATAAAAGCAACCTGAAGCCCGACATCAACAGGCTGGGCCTGATTGATGAAGAGCTGGAAAAGTTAAAAGGGCTGATTGACCGCCCGCACGGCATTATCCTGGTCACCGGGCCAACGGGCTCCGGTAAAAGTACCACCCTGTACGCCATTCTCTCGGCGTTGAACGGGCATGAACGCAACATCCTGACCGTTGAAGACCCGATTGAATACGAGCTGGAAGGGGTGGGGCAGACGCAGGTTAACCCACGCGTGGACATGACCTTTGCCCGCGGGCTGCGCGCCATTCTGCGTCAGGACCCGGACGTGGTGATGATCGGGGAAATTCGCGACGGCGAAACCGCGCAGATCGCGGTGCAGGCCTCGCTCACCGGTCACCTGGTCATGTCTACGCTGCACACCAACAGCGCCGCAGGGGCGATCACCCGCCTGCGGGACATGGGGCTGGAATCCTTTTTAATCGGTTCATCGTTGCTCGGTGTCATTGCCCAGCGTCTGGTGCGTCGGCTGTGTACGCACTGCCGGACCACCAGTCCGCTGGACGCCAATGAGAAAGCGCTGTTCAGCTTTATGGACGCGCCGCCTAAGGCCATTTACCGCGCGGTGGGGTGCGAGCACTGCCGCCAGAGCGGCTATCAGGGTCGCGCCGGTATTCATGAATTTCTTGTTGTGGACAGCACCATGCGCCGCGCCATTCATGAAGACAAAGACGAAATGTCCATCGAAACGCAGCTCTTTAAGCAGGCCTATAGCCTGCGCGAAAACGGGCTGCTGAAGGTGATTAACGGCGTGACCTCGCTGGAAGAGGTGATGCGCGTCACCGCCGAGCGCGGGGGGGATGAATAATGGCCTTCTACGCCTGGACGGCGATGGACGCGGCGGGGAAAACCCGGCGCGGCACCCTGCAGGCCGAGGGGCAAAAGCAGGTTCGCCAGATGTTGCGCGAGCAAAAGCTGATGCCCGTCAGCATCGGCGAAACCCGCGAGGCGGCGGCGTCCGGGAAAGCGAAAACCGGAGCAAAGCTTTCCACGCCGGTGCTGTCGATGTTTACCCGTCAGCTCTCCACGCTGATTAACGCCGCGCTGCCGCTGGAGAGTGCCCTTAAAGCGATTTCGAAGCAGACGGAAGATAAAAAGCTGGCGGCGATGGTGGTGGAGATCCGCGAGAAGGTGGTGGAAGGGCACTCGCTGTTCGACGCCTTCAGCCAGTTCCCGCGCACCTTCGACAAGCTCTACTGCACGCTGGTGATGGCCGGTGAAAAGACCGGTCACCTCGGCGACGTGCTGGAGAAGCTGGCGGAGTACAACGAGCAGCGCCAGAAGATGAAAAGCAAGCTGACGCAGGCGATGGTCTACCCAATTACCCTGACGGTGGTGGCCATCGCGGTCATCAGCATTCTGCTGGTGGCGGTGGTGCCGCAGGTGATCGAGCAGTTCACCCACATGAAGCAGCAGCTGCCGATCACCACCCGTACGCTGATTGCGGTGAGCGATTTTCTGCAGGCGTACGGCATCTGTCTTGCGGGCGGCCTGGCGGGCGGCGTTATCGGTTTCAAAACCTGGGTGCGCAACGTGAAAAACCGTTTTCGCTGGAACAGCTGGCTGGTGAACGGCTCGCCGATTAAAAAGCTGGTGTGTGCCATCAACAGCGCCCGCTATATCCGCACCCTCAGCATTCTGCAGGCCAGCAGCGTGCCGCTGCTGGAGGGGATGTATATCGCCATGGACGGTATCGAAAACCTCTACGCCCGGCAGGTGCTGGAGCAGGCGGCGGATACCGTGCGCCAGGGGGCCTCGCTATATGCCGCGCTGGAGCAGGCGAAGTTATTCCCCCCAACCATGCTGTACATGATTGCCTCCGGCGAAGAGAGCGGGGAATTGGGCAATTTAATGGACCGCGCGGCGGAAAACCAGGAATCGGCATTACAGCATCGCATTACGTTAACGCTGTCGGTATTTGAACCGGCGCTGGTGGTATCCATGGCGACGATTGTTTTATTCATCGTCATGTCAATATTACAACCGCTTCTGCAACTTAATAATATGGTAGGTTAAATCATGGCTATAAAAAGAATACACCTGGCTCGCCAGGCGGGCTTCACGTTGCTCGAATTAATGGTGGTCATTGTTATTCTCGGCGTTTTGGCGAGTATGGTGGTGCCAAACTTAATGGGCAATAAAGAAAAAGCGGATACGCAAAAAGCAACCAGCGATATTGTCGCGCTTGAGGGTTCGCTGGATATGTACAAGCTGGATAACCACCGCTACCCGACTACCGAACAGGGCTTGCAGGCGCTGGTGACCAGGCCTGAAATCGCGCCTGTCCCGAACGGCTACCGCGCTGACGGCTATATTCGCCGCCTGCCGCAGGATCCGTGGGGCGGAGATTATATCCTGGTCAGCCCGGGCGAACACGGTGCCGTAGACGTATTCTCTGCCGGTCCGGACGGTGAAGCCAATACCGCCGACGATATTACGAACTGGTCTCTGGATAAGAAAGAAAAATAATGAAGCGTCAACGCGGTTTTACGCTGCTGGAAATTATTCTGGCGCTGGTGATATTTGCCAGCTGCGCCATGATGGTGGTGTCAACAATACCCTCACGCAGCGGCGCGGATATATTTGGCCAGCAGCTAAAAGCCCTCGTTGATTACGGTTCTGACCGCGCGGTGATGGACGGAAATATTGTGGGGCTGGTGATTTCCACGGATAGCTATCAGCTGGTGACGCTCGAGGATAAAAACGGCGAGCGCCGCTGGGTGCCGTTATCCGCGGGGCGTATTACCACTAAAGGCGATTTCCCGGAGGAGATGCACGTTTCGCTCTCTCCCCAGCGTCTGGCCGCCACGGTAACGTCCGACCCGCAGGTGCTCTTTTTGCCTGACGGCGAAATCAGCCGCTTCACGCTGACGCTACAAAGCGATGACAAACAGCACCATTTCCGCGTGGTGTCGCAGGGCGCGGCCCCGGTATCGGTGGAAAACGATGACTAAAGGCAAGGCTAAGCAAAAGGGCATGACGCTGCTGGAGGTGATGGTCGCGCTGGTGATCTTCTCCACCGCCGCGCTGGCGCTGATGAACTCGGTCTCCCTGAACGTGCGTTTCACACACGGGCTGGGCGATACGCTTCAGGCGAGCTGGGTGGCTGAGAACCAGCTGGCGGAAGCGCAGCTGGCCAAAAGTGACTTCCCCGACGCCGAGGAGCAGGGGAGTGAAATCATGGGCGGGCGCAGCTGGAACTGGCGCAAGCAGCGGGTCAAAACCGCCGACAGCGGCTGGGCCAACGCCATACGCGTTTATGCGGAAGGCGACGACAGCCAGCCGGTTATCGCGCTGCAGATCGTTCCGCCGGGAGAGAACAGGTGAAAAGCATACGACGCCAGCGCGGTTTTACCCTGCTGGAGATCATGATTGCGCTGACCATCTTTGCGGTAATCAGCACCCTGGCCTGGCAAATTCTGGACGGGGCGATGCGCACCAGTTCGGCAACCGATGTTAGTGCGGCAAAGCTGAATCAGCTCCAGCGAGCCTGGAGCCTGATGGAGCGCGATTTTTATCAGCTGCAGGCGCGCGCGCCGCGAAACGAGCCGGCGCTTTTTCGCGAAAACGACGACGCCGTTGAACTGACCACCCTGAACGGGGTGAGCGGAACGGTGCAGCTGGAGCGCGTGCGCTGGCGGCTGGAAGAGGGTCGTCTGTACCGCGACGTCTGGCCGGTGATTGACGGCCCGGCTAACGCTAAGCCTGATGAAGTGACGATTGTCGGCGGGGTGAAGTCTCTGCAGTGGCGCTTTTACCGTCAGGGCTGGCAGAAAAGCTGGCGCGATCCGGCCCACCTGCCCGACGGCGTGGAGCTGACCCTGACCATGGAAAATGGCGATACCTGGCGCTGGGTCTTTACCACGCCGGGCGATCTGCCCGAGGCCGCTGCGCCAGCGCCTGCAACCGCACCGGAAGCACAGCCATGAACGCGTTACGTAAACAGAAAGGCGTCGCGCTGCTGGTGGTGCTGATCCTCCTGGTGATGATGTCGGCGCTGGCCGCCAAAATCAGCCAGCAGTTCTGCCGCAACCTGCAGAAAACCCATTATCAGGTGAGCCAGCAGCAGCTGCGCTGGGCGATGCAGGCGCAGGAAAAGGTGGTGAAAGACCGGCTGCAGGCCGACGCCAGCGGGGAAAGCAAACCGCTCTCCCTCGACGGCGACTGGCATCAGCCGCTGGAAACCCGCGGCGAAGACTACACGGTGGTCAGCCAGGTTGAGGACGCGCAGGACTGCTTCAACGTCAACAACCTGCTGGCGGTGGAAAAAATTGCGCAGGGGCAAAACGCCCCGGCGGTGCCGGAAAAGCCCCGCAGAGAGCAGATTGTTGAACAGATTCTGACGCAGAGCGGCCTGAGCCAGAGCAACGCGGAAGAGGTGTATCAGCAGCTGGTGGACTATCTCGATGGCGACACGACCACGGCCAAAGAGGGCGCAGAGACCGATGCTTGGGCAGGCGTGGCCCCCGCTCGCCAGCCGGCGAACCAGATGATGCGCACGGTTGCCGAGATCAAGCTGCTGCCCGCGTTCCCGGCCGCCGCTTATCCGAAGGCGAGCAAGCTGCTGTGCGCATTACCCGACACCGCCAGCAGGGTGGATGTGAACACCCTTCAGCCGGAGCAGGCCGCCTTACTGGCCGCCCTGTTCCCTGGAAAACTCAATGAAGATGATGCCGCTCGCCTGATTGAATCTCGGCCTGAAAACGGCTGGGAAAATATGGAAACCTTCAGCAAAGCGCTGGAGCAGACCTTCCCGCAGTTAAAGGACGATCTCCCGCAGGTGGCTGAGCAACTCTCCATTAACAGCCGGTATTTCCGCGTGAACTATACCGGCAATACCGATGAATTAACGCTTCGCGCGGTCAGCCAGCTTCAGGTCAATAACGAAGCCGGTGATATCGTGACGTGGCAACGTCGTTACCGAATGATTGAATAAGAAAAGTAGAACGCTATGAAACAGGTCCTTTTTGTTCGTCCCGACAGCCGCGAGGGCGGGAAAATAATGTGGTGTGTCTCCGACAGCGAGCAGGTGGAGGTACTGGAGAGCCTGGACGCGCTGGCGGACCATCCTCTGGCCGCCCGCGTTTGCCTGCTGCTGCCCGCCAGCAGCATGATCTTCCGCCATTTTACCTTACCGAAGAAAGTGGTCTCTCAGGCGACGGCGTTCTCGTGGATGGCGGAAGAGACGCTGATTGGCGAGGTGGATAACCTCCACTGGACGGTGCTCAGCAAAAAGGGCGCAGAGGTTGACGCGGTGGCCGTCGATGCCGATCTGCTGCGCGGATGGCTAAGCCGCTTTAAGGAGGCCGGGTTAAAGGTGATTCAGGCCCTGCCGGATGCGTGGCTGCTGCCGGTAACGGCGGGCGGGAGCACGCTTGTCGCTCAGAATGAAACCTACTGGCTGCGCCTGTCGCCTCATACCGCCGGACAGATGGAGGCCAGCCTGCTGCCGCTGCTGATGCAGAAAGCCGGAGAGGGGGACGTGTGCTGCTACGGGGACGCGCCCGCTGGCGTCAACGTCGATGTCGGGCACCCCTGGCAGCATCCGCTGGTCCTGATCCAGCCCCAGTGGCACGCCTGCCGCGTCACGCTCCTGCACGGTGAATTCAGCGCGAAAGCGGGCTCGGGTAAAGCGTCTAAGGGCATCAAAGCGGCAATAGCCGCGGCGGGCCTCCTCTCTCTCGGCCTGTTGCTGGGCCCGCGTGTCGCGATGGCCTGGATGCTGGTGCAGCAGGAAAACCAGGTTCAGCAGGAGATCCTTGAGGTTTATCAGCACCATTTCCCCAGCATGCGCCAGCAGACCAACCTTAAATACCACTTCGGTCAAAATATGAAGAAGCAGCCCAAAGGGCTGTTTTTACAGCTTGACGCGCTGGAGAAAGCCAGGCAGACCGTGCCGGCAATGGAAATCGATCTGCTGGAATACGACGCTCAACAGAACACGCTGACGCTGAGCGTCAGTGCGCAAAACCAAACCGCGTTGCAGGCGTTTGTGAATCAGGCCGGGGAGAATTTTGATTTCACCCTGCAGCCTGTTTCCACCGCTGCTCCTTATACCGCCATGATCGCAGGGAAATATAAATGAAAGAGCGAATCGCGCAGCTTAAGTCTCGTTATCAGAATTACAGCGCCAGGGAAAAAATCATTATAAAAATAGGTGCCACGGCCCTGGTGGGGGCGGCCATTTATTACGCAGGCGTGATCCCGCTGGATAATATGATTCAAAACAGTAAAGCCACGCTGAGCAGACAAAAAGAGACGCTGAACTGGATGCGCAGTGAAATAGAAAATAATCATCTCCAGGTTCAACGGGTCAAAACGGATAACCCGCGCACGGTGGTAGAGAACAGCGCGCAGGAAATTAATCTGCCCCTGACGGATGTGCGTCAGGATGGACAAACTTTATCGTTTGTCGTCAGTCGCGTTAATATTTACGAATTAAAAAGCTGGCTGCGGGAAATTAACCAGACTACAGGCGTACGGCTGCAGAAAATGAACCTCACCCCGGTCGATCGTCTTAATGACGTAAAAGCCGAAGTGCAGCTCGCCTGGAGCAAAAGCGCATGAACATCTTCGCGCTGATGCGGGAGGTCTACCCGGTGGGGTTTCCGGTGATGAGCGCGATACTGGGCGGCATTGTCGGCAGTTTTCTCGGGGTTGTCGTCGAGCGCGTGCCGGGCATGGTGACGGAGGAAGAGGGCTGCGGCAATTTGCTCTTCCCGGCCTCCCGCTGCCCGGTCTGCCAGCACTCGCTCGCCGTGTGGGAGAATATTCCGCTGCTCAGCTGGCTATTATTACGCGGACGCTGTAGCCAGTGCGGCACGGCGATCCCGCTGCGGGTATTTTTAATCGAACTTTTTTCCGCCCTGTTTTTTGGGGTCACCGCCTGGAGCATGCCCGACGTCCAGGCTTTGTTCTCTCTGTGGCTGCTGGCGGCGTTTTTATTGCCCCTTGCCATGATCGACTGGCGGCACCAGCTGCTGCCGGACTGCCTGACCCAGCCCCTGCTGTGGGCGGGATTATTGCTCCATGCCTTTAACCATACGCTGCCGCTGTGCGATGCACTCTTCGGCGCCGTGGCGGGCTATCTCTCACTCTGGCTGCTGTACTGGGCGTTTCGCCTGACCACCGGACGGGAAGGTCTGGGATATGGCGATTTCAAACTGCTGGCGGCCTTAGGCGCCTGGTGCGGCTGGCAGGCGTTGCCCACGATTGAATTAGCCGCCGCGCTAAGCGGTATTATCGGCTATTTCGCGCTAAATAATTTAAATAAAAATAACCTCACTCTTTCTTTCGGACCTTATCTCTCATTTGCTGGAATAGCGGTGTTTATTGGGCAGCAGTTTGCTTTCACATTTTAAATGTTTGGGCCAAGTTTTTTTATAAATTATTTCGGCGGTGGAAGAGAGGGACGCCTCTTTGCGCTCAGTGTATCGTAAGGGATATAAGCTACACGGAATTTAAGCTGATATCTTTTTATGGAGGAGTACAACGCAGCAAGAAGTTTTTTGGTCACGGCTTTCAGGTTGGTTAAATACGCATTACGCGAAAAGACGCCATGTTCTCATGGAAGACATGGGTTATTAACGTTACGAATAAATTTATCAGGAAATAAAAATGAAATTTATGAAGCCTAAATATCTGGCGCTTTTTGTTGCGGCTGCAACAAGCTCAGTATTTGCAGCGGCGCCGGGCACGCCTTCTATTACGTCGGGCAATGATAAATTTGCGCTGGTGGAAGTGGATCAGGCAGCGCAGGACTATAACAACCTTATTAAAGTGCACAAAGATGGCGTTGATGTGAAGGTTGAGTGGAACGTCTGGAGCGGCGATGCGCCGACGTCTGCCAAAGTGCTTCTGGACGGCCAGACCGTCTGGACCGGTGCTGGCAGCGCTGCAGGCTCAGCGTCCTTTAAGGTGAAAAAAGGTGGCCGTTATCAGGAGCAGGTGGAACTCTGTAACGACAGCGGCTGCACCAAAAGCGCCAGCAAGCTGATCATCGTTGCGGATACCGACGGTAGCCATCTGCTGCCGCTGAGTACGCCGCTGCTGGAGAACAACAAAGCCTTCGCACAGCACACTGACAAAGTCGTAGGTGCTTACTTCCCAGAGTGGGGCGTGTATGACCGTAACTTCTCTGCGGATAAGATCCCGGTAGCGAATATCAACCACCTGCTGTACGGCTTCATTCCAATCTGTGGCGGCGACGGCATTAACGACAGCGCCAAATCTTCCGGCGCGCTGGAATCCCTGAAGCGTGCCTGCCAGGGCCGTCCGGACTACACCGTTGCCATCCACGATCCGTGGGCTGCGCTGCAGAAACCACAGCAGGGTGTGACCGGCTGGGACGACCCGTACAAAGGCAACTATGGCCAGCTGATGGCAATGAAAAAAGCCCATCCTGACCTGAAAATTCTGCCATCCGTAGGCGGCTGGACGCTGTCTGACCCGTTCTATCAGATGGATAATAAAGTGCTGCGCGATCGCTTCGTGGCCTCCGTGAAAGAGTTCCTGACCACCTGGAAAGTGTTTGACGGCGTGGATATCGACTGGGAATTCCCTGGCGGCGGCGGTGAAAACACCAGGCTCGGAAACCCTCAGACCGATAAAGCCACCTACACCGCGCTGATGCACGATCTGCGTCAGATGCTGAATGAGCTGTCAGCAGAAACCGGCCGTACCTACGAGCTGACCACCGCCATCGGTGCGGGTAAAGATAAGATCGAAGACGTGGACTACAGCACCGCGCAGCAGTACATCGACCATATCTTCCTGATGAGCTACGACTTCTACGGCGCGTGGAGCAATACCGAGCTCGGCCACCAGACCGCGCTGTACGGTGCATCCTGGAAGCCTGACACCAACTACACCACCGATAACGCGGTGAAAGCGATGCTGGAGCAGGGCGTACAGCCTGGCAAGATCGTGGTGGGTGCAGGTATGTACGGTCGCGGCTGGACGGGCGTTCACGGTTACACCGGCGATAACCCGTTCACCGGTACGGCAACGGGCCCAATCCCGGGGACCTGGGAAAGCGGTATTGTTGACTACCGTCAGATTGTGAACCAGATGCTGGGCAAACCGGGCTGGGAATACAAATATGACGAAGCGGCGGAAGCGCCGTACCTGTTCAACAAGTCCACCGGCGAGCTGGTGACGTACGACAACGCCCGTTCCGTGATGGCCAAAGGCAAATACGTACAGAACAAAAACCTCGGTGGCCTGTTCGCGTGGTCTATCGAGTCTGATAACGGCGATATTCTGAATGCGATGAACGAAAGCCTGCTGGGCGGTAGCTCAACGCCAGTTGAACCGGTTGTGACCAACCATGCACCGGTGGCCTCTGCCAGCGATCTGATGGTAACTGGCCCGGCGACCGTCTCCCTGGATGGCTCTGCGTCTTCTGACCAGGACGGCGATGCACTGACCTACAAATGGACGCAGGTTTCCGGTGCGAGCGTGACTCTGGCGAACAGCACCAAAGCGAAGGCCAGCTTCAGCGTGCCGGCTGTGACCAGCGACCAGAACCTGGTGTTCCGCCTGACCGTGACCGACGCAAAAGGTCTGAGCAACGCCATCGACGTTCAGGTTGTTAACAAAGCGCCTAAAGCCAACCAGGCTCCGACGATCAATGCAATGGAAGCCGTGACCGTTGAATCCGGTGAAACGATCTCCCTGCATGCACAGGCAACAGACCCAGACGGCGATGCGTTGACCTACAGCTGGAGCGTACCGGCAGATATAAACGCAACGGGTACGGATACAGCTAACGTTCGCATCACTGCTCCAGCGGTGAACAATGCCTCTTCCTACACCCTGAGCGTTGTCGTTACCGACGGCAAAACCAGCGTGCAGTCTAACGTGCAGGTAACGGTAAATCCTAAACCAGCAGACGTAACACCGCCTGCAGATGAGGTGACCCCACCATCTGATGAAGTGACTCCTCCGTCTGACGAAGTTACACCGCCATCTGACGAAGGCACGGCAACCGGCAGCTGCGACGCGCCTGTCGATGCTAACGCCAGCAAATATGCCGCGTGGGATCCCAGCAAAATCTACAACGGTGGCGACACCGTGAGCTTCGACCACCTGGTCTGGAAAGCGAAGTACTGGACGCAGGGCAACCAGCCAGGCTTTAGCGCAGAGGCATGGGCGCTGGTCAGCCAGGTGAAATTCAACTGGCGTTCAGACGTGGTCTATAACGGCGGCGATACCACCACATACCAGGGTAACGTTTACCGCGCGAAATGGTGGACCCGCGGTGATAACCCAGCCAACAGCGACGTGTGGGTGAAAGAAGGCGCAGCAGCAGACTGCAAATAATCTCATCCGTTGAATACTCCCTCCATTTGGGGGGAGTCATTCAGTATTCATTTTACAGGATGTGGGCGAGGAGAAATAACCGAAACCGTCAGCAGGTCAAAATGAAAAAATTAATGTTGCTGTTATGGGTAATAAGCCAAGGCGCTCTGGCAAACTGTTGGGATAACGCCGCGCACTATTATCATGTCGACCCCTATTTATTGTATGCCATTGCTAACGTTGAATCCGGCATGAACCCGTATGCGGTAGGGCAAAACCACGATGGCACGCGTGATGTTGGGCTGATGCAAATCAACAGCTCGCATTTTAGCGAGCTTGAAAACAGAGGTATCGACGAATATCGACTGATGACCGAGCCGTGTACCTCCATCATGGTCGGCGCTTCAATCCTCTCGGGAATGATTAAAGTCTATGGCTATAACTGGGAGGCCGTCGGCGCATATAACGCCGGGTTGAAAAAAGAGAATTATCCGCAGCGTATGATATACGCCCATAAGGTCTGGAAAAAATATCAGCAGTTAAAAGTAGCCGCACGTTATTAAGGTTTTTTATTTTTGAAGAATTCCCGAGGGTGTTCTTCGAAAAAAGAAAACAGCTGTCTGTGGTTTATTTATTAATGGATTAATACATAGGCCGGGATTCTAAATTTAAACTTCACTAAACAGGATACTGAAATGAACAAAAGGACGTTATTGAGTGTACTCATTGCCGGCGCGTGCGTAGCCCCCTTTATGGCACAGGCTGCGTCGCTGCAGGCGACCGCCAGCGAACCGTACACCATGAAGGCCAGCGATCTGGCGAAGAAAGAGAAGGAACTGACCAGCTTCCCGCTGATGGCCTCGGTGAAAGAGACCATCCAGACGCTGGACAATGCTCAGGTTGAAATGATTGAGCCAGGCCGCGCGGCGAACCCGGACAACGTGAAGCGCGTGGAAGGGATCGTGAAGGCCAGCGACTGGGAGTATCTTTTCCCGCTGCGCGCGCAGGCGTACACCTACAGCAACTTCCTGAAAGCGATCGGCAAATTCCCGGCGCTGTGTAAGACCTACGGCGACGGACGCGACAGCGACGCTATCTGCCGTAAAGAGCTGGCGACAATGTTTGCCCACTTCGCGCAGGAAACCGGCGGCCACGAAAGCTGGCGTCCGGAAGGGGAGTGGCGTCAGGCGCTGGTTCACGTCCGTGAAATGGGCTGGAGCGAAGGCCAGAAGGGCGGCTACAACGGCGAATGTAACCCGGACGTCTGGCAGGGTCAGACCTGGCCATGCGGCAAGGACAAGGACGGCGATTTCCTGAGCTACTTCGGCCGCGGCGCCAAGCAGTTGTCCTACAACTATAACTACGGCCCGTTCTCTGAAGCGATGTACGGCGACGTGCGTACGCTGCTCAACAAACCGGAGCTGGTGGCGGATACCTGGCTGAACCTGGCGAGCGCCATCTTCTTCTTCGCCTACCCGCAGCCGCCAAAACCAAGCATGCTGCAGGTTATCGACGGTACGTGGCAGCCGAACGAGCGTGACAAAGCCAACGGCCTGGTGCCGGGCTTTGGCGTGACGACCCAGATCATCAACGGCGGCGTTGAGTGCGGCGGCCCGACAGAAATTGCGCAGTCGCAGAACCGTATCAAATACTACAAAGAGTTCGCCAACTACCTGAAAGTGCCTGTTCCGGCTAACGAAGTGCTGGGCTGTGCCAACATGAAGCAGTTCGACGAAGGCGGCGCGGGAGCGCTGAAGATCTACTGGGAACAGGACTGGGGATGGAGCGCCGATACGCCAGACGGTAAGACCTACTCTTGCCAGCTGGTGGGCTACCAGACGCCGTTCAGCGCGTTCAAAGAGGGTGACTACGGCAGGTGCGTGCAGAAGTTTTTTAACGTTAACGTTGTTGACGATGAAGGCTCTGCCACCACTCCGGATGAAACCCCGGTAACGCCAGCGCCGATCCCAGCCGAAGATGAAACGCCGGCTGAGCCAGCGGTCGTGAACCACGCGCCGGTGGCGCACATTGCTGGCCCAATCGGTGCCGTGGATGCGGGTGCGCAGGTCTCCCTGAGCGCTGAAGGCTCCACTGATGCTGACGGCAACAAACTGACCTACACGTGGCGTTCACAGGATGGCCAGACGGTGACCGGCGAAGATAAAGCGGTTGTGACCTTCACGGCGCCAGAGTCTGCAACGGCGCAGCAGGTTGAAGTCAGCCTGACCGTCAGCGACGGCGAGCTGAGCAGCACCACTTCATACCTGCTGAACGTGAAGGCGAAAGCGGCTACGCCATCTGACGACGATGCCTCTTACGCGGCGTGGAGCGCGAACGGCAAGTACAGCGCAGGAGATATCGTGAACAACCACGGTAAACTCTTCCAGTGCAAACCGTTCCCGTACAGCGGCTGGTGTAACAACGCCCCGGCATACTATGAACCGGGCGCAGGCCTGGCATGGGCTGATGCCTGGACGGCATTATAAATAGCAAACGGCAACCGAAAGGTTGCCGTTTTAGTGTCTGCACCCTCTCCCTGTGGGAGAGGGCCGGGGTGAGGGCATCAGGCCGCACTCCCTGTCTTTTGCCGGGTGGCGCTGCTAAAGGGGTGAGGGAACGGTAGGTGCAGTTGTAGGCCCGGTAAGGCGAAGCCGCCACCGGGCAAAAAGGCTAGCGATGAAGCTTCCCGTGATCCCGCAGCCACGCCGCCGTGCGCACAATCCCTTCATCCAGCGTCACAACCGGCTTATATCCAAGCTCGTTCTCCGCCCGCGAAATATCCAGCGTGAAATCAAAGTTAAGCTTCGACACGCCGTAGTGGGTCAGCGCGGGCTCTTTGGCGGACTTACTGCCAAAGCGCTCCATGCTGCGGGCGATCATATCCAGCATTGGGTACGGGACTGAACGGATGCGGCAGTCGATCTGCAGTTCGTCAATTAAGCGCTGCACAATGCTGCGAAGCCTGCAGGGTTCGCCGTTGGTGATGTTGTAGGCGCGACCGGAAATGAGCTTGTCGCAGTCCGGCTGGCTCGCCAGCCACATCGCATGCACGGCGTTCTCGTAGTACGTCATATCCACCATCGCATCACCG
>Ga0209795_10000837_pt1 | contig 21281 bp, 8 predicted proteins | sample AgamicOrMarz_FD_187166 | JGI IMG/M metagenome (GOLD analysis project Ga0209795, IMG submission 187166) | Agave microbial communities from Guanajuato, Mexico - Or.Ma.rz (SPAdes) (version 2) | ecosystem: Host-associated > Plants > Phyllosphere > Phylloplane/Leaf | place: Guanajuato, Mexico...
GCGCCCGCCTGACCACCACGACCACGGATAAAAAAGCCGATTCCACCGTACTATACGTACTATAGCTATATCGGGAATAGAGGGAAGATAAGATTAGGTCTACCTTTGCTACTTCTCTTTTTGGGCCTCTTGTTCTTGTCTTGCTATTCTTTATTGTTGTCAGTCTGGTTCATTCGTTAATCATTCCTTCCAATCGTAGATCTCTCTTTGTCGGCAATCTGTTCATTGTCTGGTATAAGTAAGCCCCATTATTTAGGGAATTATCCTTTCCTTCTAGTCTTCCACCCCCAGTCGGCAAATCTGGCAGCCACACTTTTCTTTCCTGTCAGCGAGTCAAATCCTATTTCCTTTCTTCGATTAGGTGCTAGCCAACCATAATCATTCGGTCTAAGGCGAAATCTCGGAGTGTACTCACTCTTTCATCCGCTAAATCTTTCCTCTCATTTTTATCTTGGTCCCCGAGCGATGTAGTGGATAAAGTATAAAAGCTTATCTATTCCATGACTTCCCCCGTTTTGATTGCTTTTAAAAAATCAAGTCTAAAGGAAGAATATAGCTTCCATTCAAAATGAATTAAATTATAGGCATAAAGACGAACTCCTTCACTATTGGAACAAAGGAATTCATGGAGGGGAATTGTTAGGTAACATTTATTATTTATATAAGATGACACTTTTTACATTTCAATGGTGTTGTAGGAAAGAAAAGGGATAGATGACTGAAAATCCCACTAAGAAATCAGTCAGAGTAGGGGGAAAGATCTATCCTTCTTTGGTTCTAACACTACTGGAGTAGAGCAAGGGCATCACATATGATCCTTATCTTGTAAACCTGAAACTTGCTTACGAATCTCCACTTTTTCATCTAGGGCTCTCCCAGTCCGGCAGACTTAGACGGGCGCTCCTGGAACAAAGAAATGTTGATGTACAACCTTCCTCACTGCTTTCCATTAAGTTGGGAATGGAGCAGGCATAACATTATCAACTACAACCGCCGTATTCACTCGTGCTTTGGGCTTCTTTCACTCCGAAATCTGAGGGGAAATTTCACTGTGGGTGAAGGGAAAGGTTGTTGAAGAGGGCGTTAAGCATATGTTCTCAGCCATTGCGATCAACTCAGACCAGAGATCCTCTCTTAGACTAAAAATTTTCGTATAGGGCACAAGTTCAATGGTCACAGCTCGTGCTGTACCTGGTTTGGCAGGAAGTGCAGTAGGTTATGAAGTCCCTAAACTTCAGGTAGCAGCACACAGAGTGGAATTCTTGGGCAAAGCAGTACTTTTTCCATTATTCTAATTATATCTTAACACAAATCGAATCTCACTAAAAGTAGAGTATAAGGAACTACTAAGATTCTTAGAACCTGCCATGAATGGCCGCTTTCTTGGAACTAATTCATAGGCGCTTTCATTTAAATTAGTTAAACTGAAAACATTTTTTCTTTCTTAAAATGGAATCCAATTTTGAAAATTGGTCTTTATGGTCCGGGCGGTACACAAAAAAGGTATGACTCAGTGAGGTAGGACACAAAGAAGAGAAGTCAAAGCATCCCTACGGCTATCTATTCACTTAGCTATTACTCTTAAGTAAGTTTTGATCCACTAAAACTAAGTAGAATCCGACTAGATTGCTCAGTAAGAGGTTACGCTGAATATTCCTAGGGTCTTATTTCCAATCAGAGTTAGCGGGGAATAAAATGAAAATAAAGAGACGAGACTCTTTCAAGCTTTTTCTAAGTGAAAAAAAGATTCTTTCTCTAATCAAGTTACATTGCTTCAGCACGGGTTACCTAGTGGGGGTAAGCAAGTATGTAAATATCTGGTCTGGGTCTTCCCTCCGGCTTTCAGAGAGGTTCTTTCCTAGTCTTATCTATTTGTTCAGATTGAGAAATCACTGGTTCAGAAATGACTACGGTGATAAGAAAAACGGAATAGCGGTATGTTCTTGAGCCTGTTACCATTACCAAAATGTACACTAGATAAATGTTGCACTAACGGCGCAGAGAGGTTGCTCTTAAGACAAGACTTGACTTGGATTCACTTGTTTGGGTGGGGCGAGCGCCCTGCGATAGCTTGTGGGGTGACTCTCTCCATTCGGGAAATACCAGTGAAGCAAGCATTTTCCCCATACCAGAAGGAGTTCAGACAAGACGGCTGTTATTGAGGATCACTCGGGAAATGGTGTTAAATTGGGATTGCATGCCGGTAGTATGGTTCTGGGGATTTTTAACCCATCTTCCCTCACGCTGTGAACGAGGTCAATACCCAAAAACTCTTGAATCTTGAAAAAAAAAACTATGAACCAAAACTAGAAAAGTCAAGATGATCTTCGCCCCGGAAAAATTATATATATACTATATAATCATAATCTGATCCACAGGTAATTAACCCATAGCATATACAGGAGAAGAAAAATCTCTGTAGTTTGCAGTCCCTAGCCTTATGTTTGGGGTGGTGAAGCCGAGCGAGCAGCCCTCGAAAAGCTATATTTCAAAGCAAAGACGCTATTTTCATTCAACTGTGCTTGAAAGAGATAGGATCAGATACTCTGATATAAGGTAAGCCCCAATTCCACCATCCTCTATCAAAGATAAGATTCAATTCAGTTGGCTTTTTTTAATAAGTTTAATAAGAAGTTCTTAGTGGAATGGGATTGATGATGAACGTGGTAAGTCTTTCCACTTAAGATAAAACATCAGAAAAAGCCGGATTCTAAAAAACTCTTTAAAAACTTTTCCGCCAAAACAAGTTAAGAAAGAGTATATGGCGAAAAGCCTATTTTGCTTCCTCACAGTTTCTTTGAGAGCATCAATTATCCATGAGGGACTTTTACACAACCTACCTATTCTTCAATAATTGCAAACAGCCCTTATTCCACAGGCATTCCAATCCCATTTCGGATGCTCCCTCTGCTCTTAATCTTGAGAAAGCCTCGTCTTTTTCCTGCTTCCCCCCCCGAGCTTTTTTCCATACCTACTCAATAGCCATAAGGTAACTATGTTACTACGAAGCTTGCTATCAGGATCGTCTTTCTTATTTTAGAATACAGAACCATTGGAACTAGGCTTTTCGAACCTAAGACTATTTATGGCCTGAAAGCTAGAACGAAAACGATAATTTCGATCTTCTTTTCCATACAGGACAAGAGTAGACTTACTCTTACTTTATCTATATTCCTAGTCTTCGAAAACCATTAATATTCATACTAGGAAGACTATTCTTCTAGTAAAAGGAAAGATAATTAGGCCATGAACCTTCAACCCTTTCCTCTGAACGATTTATAGGATATTTGTTTAAATAACAAAAAAGATACTTCATCAAGTCATGACTCAAGCTTCATTGAGTCAAGAGAAAGCTTTTGGATATCGTGATAGTTTAAAAGAATTCTGTATAAGTTGTAAAGAATCTCCTCAATTGAGGAGAGCAAGATTCTTAATGAATTTCCTTGTCTAGAGCACCCCAGTTATTTAATGGATTCATCATTACAGTCGTATAAGATTTTGAACATGGGTTTTTTCGCTTTATTCCCGGCCTATGAAAGGTTGTCTTTTTTAAGTGATTCTCTTGGTTTTTATTCTTTTCTCGGATCTATTTCTGCCCAGTCGTTGTTTTCTTATACCAATTACGCGGCAGGTTTGCGTGTTGTGGTCAACACAACATGGCATAAATTTTTTGTGGAGGTTTTCACTTTTTTGAGGGTATGTATTGGCCTTTCTTGGTTTTGCTTTGCTTGGGGATTGGTTGTACTGTCTGGTACGGCTTTCTTCTTGGTGTGGCTGATCATGCACCAGCGAACTCATCCGACCGACTTGTTCAAGCCTTTTAATCGTTGGCTCATTTTTCATTTTTTCATTTTAATAATATTATTATATAATATGGACCACTATGACCACTATGAGCCTGGCTTTCGTAGGATTTCATTTTGTGAAAGAAAGGACCTTTCTGCATTGGTGGAGTCGTCCATGCAAATGAGACTCCTTTTACGGAGATATTAATCCCTGCTAGCGACCATGTGTTTAATGTTTAAGGCTGAAAGTCGTTGTTTGATGGTTGCTTGTTTTCTGGCGCTCGGTCTTGTTCCTAACCTTCCTGATGCAAATGCAATGCTTCTTGGTTGATATGATGTTGTTTGGGGTAAGCAAACGTTATAAGAGTAGTTCGTCTTTTATTCCTTCCCCTACTATGAATTTGACTAGATATTTTTCTGTAAAAAGTTCACTTGAAAAGATGTCTTCTTATATTGTGTTATATTGACTTATATAATGGTTTGTTTGGACAGAGATAGTATATTTAGTATATCTCGATACCGATTAGCAGTTATTAAAGAAAATTACTGGTTCATACGTTCTATCTCCGCTACAGCTTTTCTTCGTAGAGAAGAAGGATATAATTGACTTTATAGAGGATACGCTACCTGATTGTTCCCATCTCTGGCTGGAGCCTAGCTCTGATCCAGATATTATTCATATGGTGTTGCCTGATAAAGAGGATGTATTGGTCTTAATGGTTTGCCTACGGCCCTAATGTTATTTCGTCTTTCTCATGGCCAAAAGATGATTACCGATTAGATAAATCTGCTTGATGACTTTTTTCACAGTCTGAAACAAATGGGGAAAGCAGCATTACGATCAAATCCAATCAGTTATAATTAATATAATTAACTGATCGCATATTGAAATCGATAGAAAGGTACGGTACGAGACAGAGTCTTTTTTATACTAATAAAAAATATAAGTATAATAACACATATAAAGGACTTTAGCAACGAAAGCGCCTAAACGCCCTGAAATCAAAGTAAGGTTAAGGTTTCGCCTTTTCCCTTAACCTTAGAAGCAGCTGCTTTATATTTAGAAAAGACTTTAAAAAACTTGTAGTCAAGTCATCTATCTCGCTACCTATTCCTTTTTGAATATTTGAATAAGTTTTTGGGGATAGGATAAACACTCTATAAAGAGTCTACTTCAAGGCTGCAGGGAAGACTACGCTCTGCAGGTGGGCATTACTATTCTATTCAGCATGTCAAGACGTTTTTATATACAGAGATATGCCCATCAGATGAAAGTTTTTCACATGTAGGTTCTTCCTCAAGATGTTGAAGTCCATTTAGAGGGTAGCTAGGAATTGATTCATCTTACGATTTGTTAACAAATTGAAAAGCAAGGCTACGAACCTCATAGTGCTAAAGTCCTTCCCTTACTCATTTTAAATCGAGGCAGAATAAAAAGAAATGAAATGGGAATTAGGGTAATTCAATATCTTCCCTCAAGGTCTATTTTTTCCAATCATTCCCTTTCTCTTCCTTTTCTCAAGAAGATTCTTCAGCAGATTAGAGGGCATATATACCAGGTCTTCTATGCTCATCTTCAGAGATGTCCAATCGGTCCTTTAGACAAAAGAGAAATTTGTCTTATTCTTATGGGCATTGGCAAAAAAGGAAAGGTAAGACAGATCCGGTAATGTAAGACAATGTATAAGACAGCACATCAAACTCGATCTTGGTAGGCTTAGCGCTCCAACTCCAAGGCCATCGGTCGAAAGCACAAGTCAATCTTGTATCAGTCTCAGTCCATTGGCAAAAAAAGATGATTGGAATACCAACTGGCAGCGCTCAATCCATTCCCCGTAGCGAGGACAGAGGAATGGAAGAATTACCTTCCAAGTCATAGGGACTCTACCCATTTTTTATCTTATTCCCATGGGTTGATATCCTTCGCTCTCCGGACTTCTTCCTTCTAGGGGCATAAACTTCTGTAAATAAAATAGAAAGAAAAACTCACGAAGAAAGCACCGGTAAGGTTGTACCTAAGCTTAAGGGCTGGCTGGCCTTTACTGAATCTAATTCCCTCTGCGAGCTACCAGATCTAATGCACCATTCCATTCTTCGGCCTATTACGAACAGTTTCGATGTACCAGATCGTCTTGTCTTTCATCAAGATTCGGCAGGAGCTTTGATTTGAGCTCTTATTCCTTTTATTTCAATGGGAGCTGGGTCTTATGTCACCTCTCTTCTTCTTGTGAGCATGAAACCATCAAGAGTCAAAGCTGAGACAAGGCTAATCGCTAATCGTGATTACTATTCACTTGCAACTCAAATTCATTTTTAAGGGCGCAAGCCGCAGACAGAAACCTATTTTATTAAAAAAATATCGTTCATATCCCATCCCATGGGATACTTCACTAGCTACTAGCTACAGTTTATGTTGAGGAAGTGAAAACTAACTCGACTTTACAGTCGAGAACTACTTATCATTCGTAGCTGCACCCGCAAGCCACTCACTAGCAAGACAAAAGTCAGTTCATATCAAAAAAGAAAATTGATTGCGATATAAACAAAGATTTGGTTGTTTATCCGTGTGATCGGTACTTTTTGTCACTTGACTCTAAAGTCAGAATCTGCTGTAGTAGCAATAAAACAATCAAAAATGAAAGACTGATTTAGTAAGGATGAAGAGCATTGCTTTAAATAAAGCGCAACTGCTAACCACTCCGACCCCCGACTTAAGGCCAAGCCTTATAAGTTACCTGGTTAAAAAGAAAAAGTAGACAAAAGTCCTCCTACTGACAAATGACAAACGGATCCAGGTAGCTCAGATCTAGCTAGGTTAGACGGTTCGGTCTTAGATGGTTTGTTTGATGTAGTGTGTTAGGGATAGCTGAACAGAGCAGAACGACTTCTCGCTGTGTTAGTATACATTGAAAGGGAAATAAAGAAGTCCCTCAAGCTTTGAAGAAAGAACAAAGACAAGGATTATACCTATAGGAGAATCCTGACTAGTCTCATCGACTACTCGAAACTCAACTCATAACGGAGAAAGAAATTCTAGGGTGTAGTAGAATAGTTTAGACAAGAAGCGGCCTATATAATATATAATATTAATATATATAGTTCTGCCATATGAGAATTGTATTCCACCTAATTTACAGTAAGGGATAGGATAGCAGTCAAGCGAAGCAAGAACAAGTTCCATTAGGAATTCCAGCCAGTGGGAGCAATTCATATATTTTATTTTCATTTCCTCTTTTAGTTGAGAAAACAAAGCCTTCTTGACCTATCTATTGATTTTCCACTCCTAAAGGAAGCTAGCAAGTGAAAACAGTTGTTTGAGTGTGAGTGCGAGGGTAATCCCTTTTCTCGTAAAGTGCCATTTCCCGTTCTTTAGCTTGGTTTAGAGAATGGTATTTTCAATCTAGTATTGAACGAAACCTTACCATTACCACCTTTAGATCCTAAAATTGGAGATTCGCTTACACAAGGAAAGAAAAGCTCCAACAAACCTAGCTTAAAAAACTAAATACTTAATGAAAACTTGCCTGATCTGAGAGAGATCAAAGGACTTTCCTTACTTTGAGAAGGAGAGAGACTCCTTTTTCTTTTTGAAAGATTGCATTTTACCCGGCTTTCTCACTTTCACTTGCTGGCTTATGAAAAGCTGGATCGCCATGCAAGAATTAGGAAGCGATAAGGCATTTTGAATTGTTGGAAAGGCTATAACTAAGGAAATTTATACCTAAAGTCAAAAGGCTTAGGTCGAGAAGGAATCCAATTAGGGCTTTCCTAAGTCTATATTGCTCCTGGGGCGGATGGGATTGATTGATTCTAAACCCGCTTCGACGTCTTCCCACAGATCTGGCCTTTTAGGGGTGCCATTAAGGCAATGAAATAGGTTTTTTTGTACGAGGAAGAAAAAGAAGAGGCATATGCAAGAACTGGTTGCACGAAAGTCATCGGAATAGGAAGCCGAATCTGCTCCTCTATGTGCGTCATGTCGGCATTTCCCCTCTTAGCATACGAACTTCACTGATGCCTACTGACCGGATCGGGCACGAAGGAGGAAGGAACAATGGGAGAGAGGCGAAGCTTTTGTCCCGCTCTGGATCTGTGCCGTTCCGATCTCAATCTCAGCCTGTGTTCCCACATAGTCTTTCGTCATTCTATGACATTCCTACTAAGGAATTTAGGAATGAGTGTCATTTGCACGTGTTCAAAAAAAGATAAAAAGCATTAACGCTGCTTTGAGTGCGCAATTGAGACGGCAGCATTCGAATCAGCGGCGAGAGAGGGAGCCAACGCACTGGCAACTGGCAGGGGAGCTGTATGGAAAGCGAGGCTCCACACACCTCTCCGTTGGGCTTTAGGAATCGAAAGCGGACCAAGCTCGCACACAAGCCTGCTACCAAGCAGAAGCAAAAAAAGGAAGAGGTGACAGCAATCCTAGGCGGAGGGAATAGAACAAGAGAGCTAACACGTACTACCAATAAGAGATAAGAGAATTATACTTTCGCTAGCGCTAGGGCGCCATCCTTGGCATTGGCAACGCAGAAGACAGTTCCTTAAGTGCATTAGACCTGGAAAACTCGACCAGAGGTGCTTTAAAGTCAAAGTTTCTCGGTGCCTTATTTATGGCTATTAGATCCTAAATTAAGGTATGATTCAATCGTAACATATTCATTTATGAAATTAGAAAGCTTTAGTATGAAGTATACCCTTTTTTAAGTTAAATACGATTCACAGTCAAGTCAGTAGCTATCCGATAAGTAAGTATTGAAGTCCTCATATCTAAAGTTAGGCAAAAGTGCGCCCTTTATACCTAAGATAATCAACCCGCATCGCCCCTTTCAAACAGACGATTCCTTGCATCAAGAGCAAACAGAGAAATGACTCTTAGACTGACTAATGCTTCTACTATACCGTTACAGATATGCTTTCCTTTACATTGGTAGTTGATCTTGACGCTTTCATGTTCCAAATTTCGTTTTAGAAAGCAACCTAGGGCACTTAAGTCAGGATGTTATAAAACAACCTATGAGGAATAGGAAGAGAATCATCTTTCACTGGATTCTAAGGTAAAGATAAAGAAAACATTTATCTCCGCGCAGAGAGATAGATCAAGACTAAAAGCTTCAATCTCTATTAATCTATTAAATATGATACCACCTTCCTTCCCACTTGAAATTGATTCAACAAAAGCTTACTTCCCAGCTGCCCATTCGTTCACAGTCGATTCAACTTAAGCCGTTATTGATCACATGTTTTGTGAGCATTCAACCATGAGATTCTTTCTTTTGTTCACATCATATCTTTCCCTCTAGGCTGGGATATAATGGAAATTATTCAGCCTGGGTCAGTTGGGATTGGGATTCTTAGTTCTTTTAGATTTGATTTAGCTTCTCATCTCTCTTTCTTGTGATTGGATTGCTCTAAACTCTATCTTTGTCGATGCTCGTGCAGCTCCAGGACTGCTTCCTTCTTTTCCTAGCTCCGAACCTTGCCTTGCTAACGAGCTTTTGATATCCCTTCTTCCGGTTATTCTGCCTCTCTCTAAGTGAATTTCTGATTCAATCTATTCCCATTTTCACCCTCGAAGGAGTTCTTGCCCTAATGTAACTTCCTTTTCCTTCGCTATCCTTGGGGTACTAAATTGAGAGTTATCCCCTAGCCCTAGCCTATGAATAATGAATATTCCCATAGCTCTATGCCTACAGCGAAAATGAGTTAGGAGCTTGAGTGAAGACCTGAAATTTCCTTATTAAGAGAGTCTAAGATAAGGGCAAAGACAAGTCCTCCCATTACTGGAAGCGGCTCAAAGCCTAGTAGAAAAGGCTCGTTGAGCCCAGCTCTGATCCCACTTGAAATCGAGTTCATACCATACCTGGCCGTCGGGGAGGAAGTGAACGAATCTGGTCTTTGAAGGAGAAGGACTAAGCGCAGTTGGACTTAGGGTAGTACTCTTTAGGGCCTGCAGTCACTTCAGGGGTTCGCTTTGCAGATGTTGAAGGAAGAAGGTTGACTTTGACTCTTGAATTTGGCATTTGGGAAGGTTTCGTATAGAAGGAAGTAGTAGATCAAGGTAAGCTTTAGAGCTTTCAATGACAGAATTTCTATGTAGCCATCATCCCTCTTCAAGCTGTTGAATATAGATAGGAGATCCACTTCAAGTAATACGCTTTCCTTCTAATGCCAGTCAATCCATGGTAGAGCAAAGCATTCAAGATATACCATGCGGATACTCTAGCTCAAGTCTTTCTATTGGATTATTGGATGTATATCTAAGGGCCTACAACCGGGATTGGGACTCAAAAAAGATATGAGACCTCGTAATGAGCTAATTGTAATGAGCTAATTCCGTATACCCGTATAAAAATAAAGAAGTATGAGACTTTAGCATAGAACCAGTACTCCTACACTCATAAATCCTGGCTATTGATTTTTTGAAAAAATAGAAAGAAACTTCACGGATTGACTGAAAAAGGGGCAAATAGAATGGAAGGAGAAATCGGCAATCTAGACAAATAAGCGAGGGAAGGGAACTTTGTCTCTAGTGGACTTCTATATACTATATATATAATATATAAAAGGATAACCTTGCAAGTTTTCCTTAGTAACTCAAAAAGAGAAGATCCATGAAAGGGCTTTATTCAATAGTCCTACCTAAAGAAAGGGTAAGCGGGCAGACAGGATGCTATCCCTCCCTAGGATAGAAGTAAAGACTTCCAAAGATTAAGAGAAGATTTACAAAGAAACCAAGGAGTGTCAAAAATCAAACCCCTACACATAAGGGAATCTTCTTAATTAGGAGTAAATCACCCCGAGAATCTCTCATACCATGGTTGTTCCATAGTAGCTCAATAAAAGTCCTATCTGGAAGAGAGAAAATGAGCGAAGAAGTTTCGATTAGTACATGAGGCTATCCCTTTGTCTAGTGGGAACACACATCAAAAATGAACCATCCAATTCCAATTGAGAACCAATACCCTTTGGCAGCTACATCTCAAGCTTCTATCCCTAATCAAAGACTCTATAAAAAAGAAAAAAGGAGGGAAGTCCACCGGCTCAGGACTCCCTTCATCTTCATCAAAGAAGCTTCAAATTCACTCATGGTACCAGTACCAGACATATAAAGCAAATAACCGGGAGCACATAAGTTTGAATCAGAGTGTAATCCTTGGATAAAGAGTTTGGCTTTTGATTCCTTACTGAGTCTTTCAGCTGGTGAACTCCTTTGGCTGGGTCGCGGATTCCCCAGTCTCTTTCAAGTAAGATAGCCTTCTGTCATAGCACTGTTAAATAGGCAGTGAGAGTCCACCATTGCTAAAACAAGAGAAAGATTCGTTATCTACGGTGCTCCCCACCGCTTTCTCTACCCGCGTCTCAAGACAAGACAAGTTTTCGGTGTTTAGCAAACATCCCGGAGTTGACTCAGACGCATTAACCGAAGGAGCGGCGAAAGTAGCAGCAGCGTCTAGATCTGTATCTCCTCCTACTCGTACTCGGTCTTACCCATCGTGCCCCCCGACGACCTTAGAAAATATCGGAACGCGGACAGAAAGCTATCTTTTTGCTTCCTCGGAGCTTCAGCGAGGAAGCGCGGTGACAGCGTTTAAGCAGACCTGTTTGAGCATGGGTAGTGACCCGACTACTACAAAACTACTACAAAGGACAATAACGAAAGAAAGATTTTCGATACCTTTTTCGCCTGACAGTCTCTCCCACCCTGCCGGTGGCTTCAACACTTTAGGGTCTTGCCTGATGATACATGTGGCGAGTAACCTTTTCTTTGGTAAGTACAGCTATCTTCTTTCCCTGTTCGGCTGCTTGGTTAGTATAGTATGCCTTTTCTCTCAGTCTTTCTAAGCATCAGAGATCCAGTCGGGTCTCGCACTCCCATCCTCATCCTGTTGTGTGGTACAACAAATCAATCACAAAAAAAGAACTGAAACTCCGATACATTATACTAGAATATGTTCCATCTTTACTTAAAAAGATGTTTCAACCTGAAGAATAAATTTAGGAAAGAAAGCAATATTAAGAGCAATCAACGGCACCATCTTATTTAGAGACCGCTCTCTCCTCTCCGGCTCTAAACTCTAAATAAGGATAGGGTCAAAGTACGGATTGTTCGAACGAAAAAGACGTTTAGAAAGTTTCACCTTGGCATTATAGGATTGTCAGATGATACCTGAGGTTACGAGTTACATACTTCAAAAAAGTGGAAAGCCTTGATATACAGTAATTTTTCCCTGTGGGAATCTTACTGTATAGTTATAGTATTCTCTTTTTGGGGACCTTTCTTTGAACGTTAGATCTGGTGAATTCTTTAGCCCAGACGAAGGCTAATGCTACTAGTGCCTACGAAGATGGGAGGAAAGGCGTCTATTTTCGACAAGTGTGTTTCAATTTCTCAATTTCCATCCATAGTAAATTGAATCGACGTAACTCTGGCTGATTTGGCCCTATCTTTTGATATTAAGACAGCTTATGGAGCAGTTGATGCTCGAGAGACCTGTGTTTGATGCTCTTGATTAATAAAGCAGATCGCTCACTCCCTTTAACATCTATAGCAGCTCAAGTTCGGAAAAAGAAAAGGACTTAGCTTGAACCAGGTCTAGCTAGGCTGGGAGTCGATTAGCCCGAGTTGTGTTAAGATAAGTGGCACTTGAATTTGAAGTAGCCATCGGCGGATGCTGAGGAGATTCAGGAGCGATTGAAGCGAATACAATAATAGAATGCAAGGAAGGGTTCCCCAGGAAAGCCGCGGAGAAGGAGTGAATTCTCAATTGGCCGTTTAAGCCCTTAGGTGCAATGCTGGAGACAAAGCAAGTTCCAGTTCCAAAAATGAAAATCTATTTATTGAAATAGAGATAGAAATAGTGGAATAGACGGTTAAAAGTTGCTTTCAAGCGACTAGCCTACACTCTCTTCATATCGATTGGTGGTCTTAAGTCAGCCTTTGCTTTGGTAGGGCCAGATCCTTCGCCCCTATGTGCGAAATACGACCATTACGCTCCCATGAAAAAGAAAAGTTGACTCAGAGGCCGTCCCTGCCATTTCCCCCGTATGTAGCCATCCTTACAGTATGAATCAATGCCCATGTTTTATGGAATTCATTAATCTTTTTATAGTTACGATCTTATTAACTAATCATCAACAGGCAAGTCCTTTGCTCCCAATATTTTCCCAAAGGGGAAGAGGCTTGTAGGGGGTGCTCTGAAGTGAAGCTGACCCTAAGAATTTGGATCACTCACGTGAGATTTGCGAATACCGCGTTCTCATCGATAGCACAAGATCCGTCTCTGACAGAATAAGGTGTTATCACATCAGCTTTTAATGCGTCCTATTAACTATCCGGGTTACAGCTTGCCTAAAATCTACGGCGGGAAAGGATCAAGACCAACCAACAGCGAATAAAGCATGTACTTAACCGAAATGATAAATGATATATATAAGATAAGCTTTCGATACGAGTCAGACTGCACTGACACGATTGGCGAGAGAAGACCAGAATTGATGGGGAATGCACTATCGATCTGAGATTTTAGCTTGATACCCATTGTGGAGTATTTAGATAGACGCGTAGAGAAAGAACGAAAGGCGCTTAGTTCTCCCTTCCCCTGGTTTCTGAACAAGGACCTGCTATTCTATTCCTATTTTGTAGAGAGAGCCCATAGGGCAAGCTATAGACCGAGACTATGAAAGGAATCGAGAACGCTAGCTATATGCTTACCACATCCAATTCCATTTTCTCTATTCTTAGTCCTGTTTTTACTTTACTTTGTCTGTACATGCATACCTAAACCTAATCCCACCAATTCAGAATTGCCAAGCTAGCCCACAGATCCGGGCTGAGAAGAGCAGCTGACCAATGTGTCCAGTGCCCAAAGCGTTCTTCCTTCACTACTGAATGCGAATGACTAACTGATGACGGGAGCTCAGACTGAGGCAACGATGGTTCGGTTCAGTAAGTCAGAAGGGGAGCTAGCCATGCCCGAAGTCCTCATCGAAGCACTGAAGCGTAAGAGACAGAGCGCAATCTTCAGATAGACTCGCTTTTCCAGGACCGTTAAGGGAACAGGAAAGCGGACTTGACTTCATCGATAAAGCTATATGCTCTCGTAACACGTATCCCCCTTTCGTTCCTTTCGTATACTAAGGGAAGGGTGCTGCTGAAGTGGACCCTTCCATTCGATCAAATATAGGCGACTGAAAAAGTCGATTTCGAAGCGCCTCAACCGTAAGTAAAAAAGTGCAAACAATTCTCCGGGTGGCTGGATCGCCCCGGCGGGGTCACTCTGACGCAGAGGGCCAATCGAAGCGTAGCCGTCCAGTAACTGATCCTTTAGTAGGTGAAGGGGCATATAGAACTCCGGTCCCCCTTGGCGTTTAGTCTGCCTTTCAGAGTGGGAGAGGTAGCCGAATTAGGATATCACTACTGGCACCGACTTCGCAGGAAATTGCGATCCTACAAACAAAATAAAAAATGAATATGCTTCGCCCGTTATCTCAAAATCTTAAATCTTCATTGCGCCACTTAAGAATTTCTTTTTTCTCATAGCGAATGAGTAGAAGCTTAGTACACCCAAAAGGAGAAGCAAGTTGGTCATTCTATCTTGACTTGACGTATGGGTACGGCCCTTTCGCACTTCCTTCCTGAAGAGAATCCCAGACTCTTTGTTTATGAGTCTGAGTGAATTCTCTATGATCTACGTCTTCATCTGACGTTTTAGAGGAAGCAAGTACAGAATCATTAAAGAGAGAGAGGAATACCTGCTCTGGTAGCTCGATAAGGCATGTAGCTTCCCCCTTCCCGGCATTCTTCACAAAGGAGATTCGGTATACGTCACGCTTGACTTCGTTCCTGCTGAGTAATAAGAGCTTCTTCCTTTAGGAGTAAAGATAGTAAGCCCGTCAATAAGATAATGCATTCTATCTGGCCGACGAGCTGCTGCTATAGCTATAGGGCTGCAAGATCCCACATTCAAGATCCGGCCAAACGAGACCAATGGAGAAAAAAGGTTATATCGTACCATAAGGGAAGTCGTAGTGGAAGTGGAATAAGAATAGCCGTCGTACTATTTCAACTAAACAGTCGTAATTCCATTAATGAATGTCGTGGAAGAAAGAGTTGGTCCCGCGACTTTCTCAAATTTTCCCCTCTCTTTCTCTATAATTGTAGCTTTAACTACAATACTGAAAGTCTAGTCAAAATCCATACGCATAGAGTGGACGGGCTCAGAAGCTAACGAAGAGCCGATAACTGGGCTTCTAGAGGCCACTGAAAGGTCCTTTAACCTCGTCTCTTTCCTTTTTATGGCTTATAAGCTCGCCTAAGGCTTAGCGAAAGACTTCAGTTCACTGATGTCTTTAATTAGTAACTTATATCCTTATACTTATATCAAAGTCTAAAGGTGATGTGCCCTTTTTATGAGAGATAAAAGATAGGCCTGAACTTCAGCAATCTTTCACTTTCCTGCTTAGCATTTTTAGAATTAAAGATTCATATTCATCGTGCTTTCACCTACTGTCCTTACTCGACATGAATAGCTAGCCAAAGGAAAACCTTCAAGCTATGCTTACACCGGTCATGCCATACTATTGACTGACAGACTATAAGGCTATCCATGTCCCCACTGTCCCCGCTTCCCCTTCTTGTTCTGTGCTCATGGGATATTTTCTCTTTCCTTCCCATGGTTTGAAAGCTGTGCCTAGCCTTTCCTTCCCGCATCTATTGATTCAATTGAGCATTGCTTAGGCGATTGGACCGACTTTTAGTAAAGACTGGGCACCTATACCACCCTTTTTGAGTCTATTTTCTTTCTTGGAAAAGGATTAAATAGCCTCGGCAGCACTACCATAGGTAGTGTGAAGGAACTACGGTGACAAAGGGGAAGGCTTTAGACAAGGATGAAGAGAATCAATTAGACTAAACAAGTTTTGGCCGTGGGCATTCTTTCTCTTATTCCATCCATGAGAACGGAGCCAAAAGATATCAGAAACTATGGAAGATGTGTCAATGAACGGAAAAGTCTTTCAAGATGACCTTTGACTATAGGTGTGAGGGACCCAGAGACTTCGCTACTTTAAAAAAATAAAAAGAAAACGAATTCCCTGACGCTTGCCCTTTTCAAGGCGGTGCGGTGGCTTTGCCCACGTGAATACTAAATGGACCATAGGGCTAGTAGGGATTAGCCTTTAACTGGGCATACTGCTTTGAGTGTGAGGAACTGGAGCGGGTGTCGGGATCACCAAGTGAAAAAGCCTAAACTTTAAATAAAGAAAGACTTCTCAGCTCGGTCTAGCGAGGCAAGATTTTCATCACGTGGAGATAGGCCACGATCGATAAGAATGTCCGAGCTTTAGCCTCTCGGTTGGTTCCATATTTTGATATTTCTTTAGGAAGGCAATTACAATGGGAAGCAAGGCTGTAAGAAAGTCCCCATCCCCTGAGCAGTCAAAGTAACGAGAAAGAAAGTAACGAGAAATATGGATCGAAAGCCGGATTTTCTACACAGATTTAGGGTTAGTTGTTAAGGTCTTTAGAGAAAGATTTGTTGATCAGATTTGTAGTGAGCATCATGTTCCAAGTCCGTGTGATTGTGGGGAACCTTAAAATAAAAAGTGATCAGAGGTATATTGAAACCAAATTCCCCTTTTGATCCTCTTTGCAACGAAAAGAAAATAGTATCCGTAGTAGGGTAAAGTTTACGTCTTTGTAGCATTAATGTTCTAGTTCTCAGTACAGAATCAGTATCTTTTTCTTAAAAAGTCAGGTGTGTTTAATTTACTAGGTAGGGCTTGGAAGGATCTTCCCCTTCCATTGGGGTTTAGCATAAAGAAATTTAGGAATTTATTATTGTTCCATTCCCTCACGATCCACTAAAAGGAAATACTGGTTCCAATCCAATTCGTGAGAGAGGGCAATGACCCTACCGAGCATTTAGAATCAGCCTAGAACTTTTTAGAAGGCAGATTCCTAAATCGCAGAAGTGAAGAATGACTTGTTAAATCTTCTCAGAGAAGAAAAGGAAGAATTTTCTAATTTGATGGATAAGTTATTCAGACATAGTGGATTTTCTTTGGGAGACCAAGTCCGATTATAAGTTATAAGCAAGGGAATAGGAATTCTAGTCAGCACTTTTCCTCTATGTACCGATCTTGGATTCAAAAATCCAAAACCGAACGCCTAAAAAGATGCGATTTAGCCCCACAAAGGCATCGTTATAGAGGCACTTTACCTAAAACCTAAACATGAGGAGAGAGGAAATTTTCTTGCCTCAATCTCACGGGTTTAGGAGTTAATAAAATCCGATATCATTGGATGCTTTGATAACATAGAGCATAAACTACTTTTAAAAACTTTGGTTGCTTCTTTTCTTTCGCTAGTTACGCGTACGCGTGCTTCAGGAACCTATTTTATGATCAATTTACAAATGATGGATGAAAACTACTCGAAAGACTCTCAGTCTAAGATCTGTTGATTTCATGCTGATCAGGCAATGAGAATTAAGGAGGTTAAGGACTCGTTTCAGCTTTGCACGAGCACAGACTTTAGATAGATCCAGAGTTGGCAAAGGATCACATTACTACTTGATACTGACAAAAAAGAGGATGAGTGAGTCAAGGCCAACTACTAACTACTGGCAAGCGAGGTTCAGGCACTAAACCTACTTATCCCGATAAAACCTCCTATTCTACTAGCCGTAGTATAACCTAAGAACTTATAAGTGAAAACTTAAACAAGAGTTATCTTTTATCTACGTTCCCTTTACTCCATAAGCTTCGGCTCCTCTTAGAAGTTCATTTAAGTCTTGTAGTTGGTTTTCCTACTTGCTTATGTACAGAGAATAGCTTAAGCCAAGGAATAGATAGGCAGATAAGAAAGATATTTAAACTAAATCTAGTATTTGCACTTGAAGTTCTATTTGCTGGAAGGAAGGGATTTCCCACATACCATATGTTAGAGCCGACTGGCTTGAATAAATTTCCAGTACCAGTATCAACAATAGCTTATTACCTAACAGCATTAGCTATTCAAGCAGCAACTCGTCAATTTCGTTTTTTTTTTAGGGGAAAAATCTCGTATAGAATCAACGATAAGAATAATGGTTTTTACCACTTTAAAAGGGGAATAAGGGAAGCTGCTTTCGAATATTTTCACTCTTGTTCTTTATCCGATGCGCCAATAACACTTTGACCATATTCACGAGAGTGCTAAGATCAAAACTTCTCTAAGGCTATCACCACACCAGAAGGGCCTATTCCACTAGGTGTGCTGGTCGTATCCTATCAACATTTTTCCTAGTGGACATGCTCGTCCAAGAGAGATTTGCGGTCGCTCGTCCTGTCTATCCTAGTTGCCCTTTATCCGTCACCAAAAAAAGGGTTTGCACCGTACAGATCTATCTGTCCCCTAAAAAAGCTTAGTGTTTTGAGATCGTTCAACACAAGCAGGAGATCGAGCATTCGCATAGGAAAATGGTGATCAAATAAAGTCCGTTCGTGCCGGTCCAGGTAAGCTACTACAATGAAGAGACACCCATGCCAGCTTCTTGTAGAGATGAAGACCAGCCCTTACTCTCTACTTCAGGTAGTCTAAAACAGGTGTGACGACAGAAAAAGAGCGGATAATACCCCTAAAAATGCAAGTGTCTCATAGTTCAGTCTATGTACCTAAAGGAGGTAAACGAGGTAATATGAGCCCTAACTATCTAAAAAGGGAAATTCTTACGCTTAGCGTAAGAGCTGGTTCTATCAACCAATAGTTTACTTTTTTCTGTAATGAGCTACATGAAATGAGATGCAAAGATCTGTTCATCGCTACCCAAAAGATAGTTGTAGTCGGTATAGATTTAACTAAGGTCTCTTTGCTTATTGACCCAGTAGCTGACCTCGCTGACCAAGCAGATCAAGCCACATTTAAAGAATCTAACCGGGGAGGACCCAAGCGTCTTGATGCGGGTCAGTGAAAAACTTTCCCCGTGAGAGGGGAACTAGTAGTCTTTGCATGAAAATCAAAAAGAAGAATAGGCTCTTGCAAGAACAGGTTTCTTTTCAACAAGATATATCTAATCGTAGAAGAGAAGTCTAAAGGTTTTTCTCTCTGTATATCCTTTCTTTTGTCAAAAAGTCCTTATTCTAAATAGGATTAATAGAATATTAATCATAATGAAATCTGAAAGAAATATCCAAGTGAGCTAGGTTTAGTGACTGGCTCAGATATCCACGCGCTTAGAATCCTCCCTCTTTGGTTGCTTTAGGGATTGCAGGAGCTTTTTTGAGGTAAAAATAAAGTAAAGGATCTTGGCTATTGACTCAGCTGTGAATGCCGACGTCCCCTTGTGTAGCACTTTAGGATTGACGACATTCAAGTATCTTACTCTTACAAAGAGAGATAATCGGATCATCGCCAGGAGAGGAGTGATTGAGTTAAACTCAAATTATCTACTGTTATTGGCTCATATGAGCTGTTAGGACAAGGTGTGGTGTTAAGAATTTTCTTGTTAGCCTTTAGATCCGTCTTTTAGCCTAATAGCCCGCTTCGAGTCTTGTTTCCCACAGATTCCTAGTTCCTTACCCGGCCTAGCCTTCATTTTCTTCCTTACTTTAATAAGAGGCAAAGAAAGGACGTTATTTTGATGTTTTGGAATCTCCCTGAGCTCTTGCTTAAAGATTCCTCTTATCCAGCCAGTACAAAGTAGGAAGGGCAGTTATTTACCAGACGGATATCGCCCTATTTGAAATACTGATGACTCGTATTTTAGCTCAGAGCCAGTGAACTAGCTTTTTGACTTTGTGAATAGGCTCTTGTCTATTCTTTCTTCTCTTTAGAAATTTATAGTTTGATGAAACTCCTAAATGAAAGCCTTTTTATTATCTTATATACGATGTCACTTGACACAATGAAAATCTCCCCATCGCAAAAAGTCTGTTTGAAGACCCCTTTGCTCCGTGTAAAGCCGTGTAAAGAGAATTTTTTTATACCGCCTTGATGAAAGCTGATTGATCTATTTTTGCCCTGGGGAAAGATGTTTGCTTTCAATTCCCTTACCCAACTTGAATGCTTTATTTTGCCTAGGTTATAGATACTATCTACAGTTAACTTAATGCACTTTCCTGCAGTAGGACTTCTATCCCCCAGTTGCCATTGATATTGATATAGTAGTTAACCAGGGGAAGCCTGGGAATGGATAGGAAATAGAATCTATCTACTGATGCGGGAAAGACTTCCGCTATAGGGATATCTAGTAATAAGAAAGAATCTATATACTGGAGAGGGACTAGATGAGGCCTTTAGGACTGGAACTCACTCCGAATTCTGAATTCAAAATGAAATTCTTATTTCAACAAAAATATCTATTAATTATAATTAAAGACTGAGTAGTAGTATAATTAATATGTGTATAAACTCCTCTTAGCCTCTTAGTAAGGTTCTATGCTTACTCTTTTCATATATATTAGAATATAGTTTGGAACAACTAGAAAGAATAAAGAATGTAGTAACCTGCTTTGAAGCCAGATAAGAGGGTTGTAAATTACCACTCGGACCGAGAGAGCTTAAAAGAAAGGTATTATCTATCTTTCAAGGCTTTCGAAAGAAGCAGCGAGGTTGTCCGGAAGAGAGCAGCCATGCGCAATGAAAGCGCTGTGTTAAGCTATAAGCCAAGACCCAGAAGCCGGCGAAGGGCAAGAAGTGAGCTCATCACAAGGTCCTAAGACGGGATGAGATGCTTCTGCTTCCTTTGCAAGGGTCCGCACCGAGTCTCCTTGCCTCCTTTCTTATCTGATAAAATATGCTCAATTTGAGACAAAAGCTCAGCTTACTAAAAGTGCTTTATTATAACGTTTAGTACGTACCCTCTTCTTATTCTTTCTTGTCATCTTATTCCCTTTCTAAGCTAGGCAATATCTTCTTAGTCTTAGACTACTCCTCTAATAATCTATTTTCACTTTTTCTAATAAGTTTTTCAGGAGAGGGGGGAAGGAATTCCTTATTAAAGAGATCATCTTAGTCTATCTGTACTGTAGGAGAGTGATTCTTCCTATATTGCTAGTAGGATGCTTGGTAGGACCAATGCCTTTTGGTTATGAATCCTTCCAAGCCGCTTTAAAAGCAGTAGGATGTCTCTTCTTAGATGATGTTTGATAGAATGAGCCTCCCTTCTGTCTCCCAGTCCTTAATTAGCCCCCTTCCGTCTCCCAGTATGTCTTCTAAGAAGATAGTAGTAAGTCAGTTGTAGGTTGCTTCTTTGAGACTGTCTTCTCTTTGCTGTATCGACCGTGAACTCACTCTACTCACTGCGTTCTGGATTGAGCTTCCGTTTTAGCAGGACTTCGGTCCGTCGTTTCCCTACTCGGCACAAGCCTTTTATAAGAGTACTATATGTTATAGTGTCAGGAAGAATACCATTTATTGGACATTTCATATTTCATATCAAAGAGCTGTTTGGCCTCATCTATCTGTTTAATCTGACAATATCCATTGATCAAGATATTGTAGCTGATGATGTT
>Ga0209795_10000841_pt1 | contig 21141 bp, 19 predicted proteins | sample AgamicOrMarz_FD_187166 | JGI IMG/M metagenome (GOLD analysis project Ga0209795, IMG submission 187166) | Agave microbial communities from Guanajuato, Mexico - Or.Ma.rz (SPAdes) (version 2) | ecosystem: Host-associated > Plants > Phyllosphere > Phylloplane/Leaf | place: Guanajuato, Mexico...
ATCACCTGACCAATGTCGTGGCCGTGGAAACCCGCAATCGCCATGTCGCCAGGAATGGTTAATCCCAGACGCTGACACTCAAAAGCCGCGCCGACGGCCAGATCGTCATTGGTACAAAAAATTCCGTCGAGCTGCGGATATTCGCGACGCGCCTGGCGCATCAGTTCAATTCCGGCGGTGTAAGAGGAGGATTGCTCCACCATCACGCTATAAGGCGTCAGACCGGCTTCACGCATGGCCTGCTCATACCCCTGCTGTTTGATGATAGTACGTTCATCCAGACGTGCACCCAGATAGGCGACGTGGCGATGGCCGCGGCTGATGATTTCCGCCGTCATCTGACGCGCGGCTTCCAGGTTGTCGAAACCAACGGCAATATCGAGGCACGGGGATTTACTGTCCATCAGCTCCACCACCGGAATGCCCGCCACTTCGATCATTTTCAGCGTGCGCGGCGTGTGGCTGCGCTCGGTAAGGATGAGCCCGTCGATATTCCAGGAAAACATCGATTCCAGCCGCTCTTCTTCCAGTTCCGGCTTATAGCCATAGTGCGCCAGCATGGTTTGATAGCCGTTCGCATCGGTAACGCTTTCGATACCGCGCAGCACTTCGGCAAATACCTGGTTCGTTAAAGAAGGCAGCAGCACGCCAATGGCGCGACTGGTGGCATTGGAGAGAATATCGGGGGCGCGATTGGGAATGTAGCCCAGTTCATCAAGCGCAGCAGCGATTTTGCCACGTAACGCGACGGAGACTTGCTCCGGGTTACGAAGGAACCGGCTGACGGTCATTTTGGTCACGCCAACGCGATCTGCAACGTCCTGAAGTACGGGTCTTTTCTTTTTCATCGTGCCTGTAAGATAAACGGGAAAACATCGCTCCAGTTTATCACGGACAGCAGACAACCTCCCCGGAGATAGAGGGAGGTTGTGTTATTTATTTAAGCGGGATCAAACTGGCGGCAGGTCAAACAGCAGAATTTCGCTGTCGCTGTCGGCATGGATAGAGAGCGCCTGCTCATCCCAGATTGCCAGACCATCAGCCGTCGTGGCTTTGGTGCCGTTAATAGACACTTCACCTTTCACCACCTGGATCCAGACGCGGCGTTCAGCGGCGACCTGGTAAACGGACTGCTCATCTTTCAGCAACGCCCAGCGGGACAGCTCCATATCCTGATTCACTTTCAGCGAACCGTCACGGGCATCCGGCGACAGCACCAGCTGGCGGCCCTGCGCGGCGTCAAAGCGGCGCTGTTCGTAGCGCGGCGTGATGCCGGTTTTTTCCGGAATGATCCAGATTTGATACAGGTGCAGCTTGTCGGTGGCGCTCGGGTTGTATTCCGAGTGACGTACGCCAGTACCGGCGCTCATGATCTGGAATTCACCTGCCGGAACCTGCTCTTTATTCCCCATGCTGTCCTGGTGCTCAACTGCCCCTTCCAGCACATAGGTCAAAATTTCCATGTCTTTGTGCGGGTGGGTACCGAAGCCCTGGCCTGCATCAATCACGTCATCGTTAATGACGCGCAGCGCAGAGAAACCCATGAAATTCGGATCGTAATAATCTGCGAAAGAGAAAGTGTGCCAGGAGTCCAGCCAGCCATGATTTGCATGACCACGTTCATTTGCTTTGCGTAAGAAAATCATTTTTTCATCCCCGTCTGTTTTCGATGGAGTAAGTGTGGACGCAATCGATTCGGGATGATAGTGGGTGAAAATTGACTCCTCTGTTCAAAAAATGTGAACAAGTTCAGAGGAGTCTGGTCAGCTTATTTTGCGAGGGTTACGGTAGAGGGCGAGGCCTGCTCAAAGCCGCGCTCCAGGATCTCAAGGTTGGTCATTACTTCAGATTCCTTGACGTAATTCGGCAGCCCCTCGGCGATGGTGGCATAGAGCGCGTCATACACCCGGCCATAGTCACCGGTTTCCGCAGACCACTCTTCGCGCACGGTTTCGCCGGCGTCGTTGACGTACTCCAGAATGGCTTTGCTGTCATCGGCGGCAAAGCCCGCCTCGCCCGGCATGATATTGGCCTTCAGGCTGGTTTCCTGTTGGTCGATACCGTATTTAATGAACGAGCCTTTCGTGCCGTGAACGATAAATTTCGGGTAATCGATTTTCACATAGTGGCTGGTTTTGACGATGGCTTTCAGGTCGCCGTAAAACAGCTGTGCTTCGTAAGTATCATCCGGGTTAGCTTTGTTACGCAGGCTGCGGATGTCATAAAAGACATGGTCCGGGCGGCCAAACAGCGAGATGATCTGATCCATCGTATGCACGCCAAGCCCGTAAAACATGCCGTCCTGCGGCAGGCCAGGTTTGGTTTCCGCCACCGGGCGGAAGTAATCGAAATGGCTTTCGATTTCAACGATTTCACCCAGCTTGCCGCTCTCGATGGCTTTTTTCGCGGTCAGGAAGCAAGAGTCAAAGCGGCGATTCTGGTACGGCGTGACGGTCAGCCCTTTGCTTTTCGCCAGTTCAAATAAGGTTTTTGCTTCAGCAAGCGTCGGCGTGAAAGGTTTCTCCACCAGCACGTTTTTACCCGCTTCCAGCGCGCGTTTCGCGTACTCAAAATGGCTGTCGGCATGGGTGCAGACCACCACCAGTTTGACCTGTGGATCCGTTAATACGTCGTCGAGATCGCTGGTGAAATGGATGTGCTGGTACTGCGGTTGCTGCTCTTCCGGCTTCGCATGGCGGCGGAAGATATGCGCCACATGCCAGGTATCTTTGCGATTGAGAACATACGGAAGGTGATAACGCGTGGTGCTTTTGCCAAATCCAATAAATGCGCAATGCAGGGTCATAGTATCGTCCTTTTTAAAGTTACTTTCATAACCATAGCGCATACCTATAAGGTTTTTAAACGGTCTGGCTCACGGACTTAGCCGTCGGTCTCTGTACGTGAGGAACCTGAGCACTTTCCGGAAGCAAAATGGCAAGTAAGCCAGGCTAAAAAATGGCAAAAAAAAAGCCAGCACGCGGCTGGCTAAGATAATACTGGAAGCAATGTGAGCAATGTCGTGCTTTCAGGTTTACCGTAGCGGTCCCCCTGAACGCATGGCAATAATAATCATTATCATTCGCACTTGTCTACCTCTTTTTGCAAAAATTGGCAGTTGACGCACATGCCGTAGTACCTGATGTTAAAGGGGATAATTCACCCACAGGAGAGAAAGAATGAGCGATATCGTGATCCGCCATGCACAGCCCGACGACGTAGAAGCATTACGTCAGCTGAATGCCCAGCCGGAGGTGTATCACGACACGCTACAAATTCCGCATCCCTCAATGGAAATGTGGCAGGAGCGACTAAAACCGCAGCCGGGCCGCCGCCACCTGGTAGCCTGTATTGACGGCACAGTAACAGGCCATCTGGTATTGAGCGTCGAACAGAACCCGCGCCGCAGCCATGTCGCCACTTTCGGCATCAGCGTATCGCCCGCTTTCCGTAATCGCGGCGTCGGCAGCGCGTTACTGCGTGAGATGGTGAATCTGTGCGACAACTGGTTGCGCATTACGCGCACAGAACTGACGGTGTTTACCGATAATGCCCCCGCGCTGGCGCTGTACCGTAAATATGGCTTTGAAACCGAAGGCACCGGCAGGTATTACGCGCTGCGCAATGGCGACTATGTCGATGTGCTGTTTATGGCGCGGCTGAAATAAACCCGGCCCCTTCTTCTTTTTCAGGAGAGGGGGAAACGTCTATATTATGAACCGCTAAGAACGTCCTCATACAAAGCTTCTAAAATGAAATAATTTATTTCTGCCCGTAGACGTTCTTCACAATCAGGCGTAAATAACATCACGAAAACAAGGATGCATACTTTTATTTTACGGCCTCATGTAATAAACGGGCACAACGGAATTAGTGATATTATCTATCTGAGTATAACAGGCGAGCAGCAAGGACACATTTCTGCCGGGTGTGGTAGTTCGGCATCCATCGGTAATCGCTGGCAAAGAGGCCATGAAGATGAAATTTTCAGTTTCTTTCTCGCCAGTTGCATGACCAGCACTGATAAAGGAGTCAATTTGCACGGACTTCGTTTCGAGAAACTGATTGATAAAAGTTCTCCGTTACTGATGAATGCAATTAACAATAATGAACAGCTTTTTATGGACTTTTATTTTTACCGCATCAATAGATTCGGTAAATGGGATAAATATTATTCTGTTCAACTGAGAGGCGCATTCTTATCAGATATTAACATGAGAGTTGAGCTAAATAGCCTGGATACGGAAACCGTAACCGTCAGCTATGAGTACATTCTAAGCAGGCATCTTATCGCTAACACAGAGTTCAGCTATCTGGCGTTTCCTGAACACTATAACCGACTGTTTGTTCCTCCCAAACCGGATTCCGATAGTCATTTAAAAACGCTTAACAGCAAAGCAGTCGGCAGACTACTCGCTGCGGGAGGCGTTTATAATGGGAATATAGAGGGATTTAGAGAAACGGCGGAGAAACTCGGCGGTGATGCAGTTAAGGGTTATGATCAGGTCTTTAATGAAAAGACAGCAGGTACTGTAATAGCCGCAGCATCAATACTGTTTGCCAGACGTATTAACACCTTTGAAAAAACACATGAAATAAATAGTTATATAGGTAAAACCCGAGGGAATGCTGTATTGCTAAAAGATATAAAATTAGTGAGTATAAATTATATCAAGCGTTCCAAAAAAGATGCACTGTTATTAAGAAAAGAATTTAACCGCAAAGCAAAAAAATCATTTTTAGAAGATTTATCAATATCACAAGAAGCAAAAAATCACTTTTCTCCAGAAGTTATTGCGCGAATGCGAGAGGGAGGAGTTCCTGATAACTGGCAAGTCCATCATAAACTTCCTTTAGATGACGGTGGTACTAATGCTCCAGACAACCTTATACTTATAAAAAACGAGCCCTTTCATAAGGCCCTAACCAATTTCCAGCTTAACGTAACGAAGGTGATGCAGGCAGGTGATCAAAAAACAATATCATGGGTGATACCACAAGGTAAAATATACCCTAAGCAATGATAAAACGAGAAAATAAAAATGAAAAAAGAAATTGAAGGTCTTTCGAATGAATTAATTAGAATGATGAATAATCATGATTATATTATCAACAGCCCAATCAACCCAGGCTTCCTTGATAGTATCCTTCATCAGCAAAAACATGCCCTGAAGTTATCACCAGAATTAGAAAAAATAGGCAGGGATATTAGTTTGTTTTTATGTTCCCAACCTGATTACATTGATTTACTGAAGAAAATGGATGGTTTTGAATATAATGGATTAATACTCTATAGCTTTTCTATAAAACCTGAAGAAGATAAGACACCATTGAATAACATATTCTTGAATAATGATAATTTTAGATACAATGATATTTATGTCAGCCCCTTTTTAGCTGAACGAATAGTAATAGGCGAGGATAGTATTTCTTTCTTTACTTATGACATCAAAGAAAATACATATCAAATCAGAGATAATGTTGGAGTTGAAACTGTTTACAGCTCATTTGATAATTTCACCGATTTCCTGGCAGAACTCTTAGAGAATGTAAAATAATCACCCAAGCGCGAAAAAATGACCATAATTGGAAAATGAGAATGTTGAACGCAACCTCTGACCCAGACATCAATCCATAAACAAAGCCCTCTTCCGTCGAAGAGGGCTACTCATCTCAATACCCCGCCGTCAAATCATCCACCGACCGCGGATCCGACGCGCCGTACAGCGTGCCGTCAGGAGCGATCATAATGCTCTGCGTGCTGCCCATCGCCTCTTTCACGGCGACTTTCTGCCCTTTTTGCTCCAGCAGTTTCAGCGTATCCGGGCTGAAGCCCTTCTCCACGCGCAGCTCGTCCGGCAACCACTGATGATGGAAGCGCGGCGCGTTGGTGGCTTCGGCGACGTTCATTCCAAAATCAATGCTGTTGACCACTATTTGCAGCACGGTCGTGATAATACGGCTCCCGCCTGGGCTGCCGGTGACCAGCCAGGTTTTACCGTCTTTTACCACGATCGTGGGCGACATCGACGACAGTGGACGTTTGCCTGGCCCCACGGCGTTCGCATCGCCGCCCACCAGCCCGTAAACGTTCGGTACGCCCGGCTTGGCGGAGAAATCATCCATTTCGTTATTCAGCAGAATACCGGTATTTCCCGCCACAATGCCTGTCCCGAATGTGGTGTTGAGCGTGTAAGTCACCGACACCGCATTTCCGTCTTTATCCACCACCGAGAAATGCGTGGTCTGGTTGCTCTCGTAAGGCGTCAGCTTACCGGGACGGATCTGGCTTGATGGCTTCGCCTTTGTCACGTCGATCTGCTGCGCGATTGATTTGGCATACTCTTTACTGGTCAGCGCCTGCCACGGCACTTTCACAAAATCCGGATCGCCTAAATATTCCGAGCGGTCGGCATAGGCATACTTTTCTGCTTCTGCCATCACCTGCATGGCATCGGCGCTGCCAAAGCCGTATTTCGCCAGATCGAAGTTTTCGAGGATATTCAGGATCTGCACGATGTGGATCCCGCCCGACGACGGTGGTGGCATGGAGAAGACCTCATAACCACGATACTCGCCGCTGATGGGCGTGCGCTCGACGGCTTTGTAGGCGGCCAGATCGTCTTTGGTGATCAGGCCGCCATTTTTGCTCATCTCCTGGGCGATCTGATCGGCAATGGCGCCTTTATAGAAGGCTTCCGGGCCTTTCTCCGCGATCATCTCCAGGCTTTTGGCCAGATTGGTCTGCACCAGTTTGTCGCCTTTTTTCAGCGGCTCGCCGTTTTTCCAGAAGATCGCTTTACTGTTTTCATAGTTGGGCAACACTTCGCTGCCATACGTTTTCAGATCGTCTGCCAGCGCGTCGTTAACGGTAAAGCCCTGCCTGGCAAGTTTGATGGCTGGCTGCACCACTTTGTTCAGCGGTAGCGTGCCGTATTTTTCCAGCGCCAGCGAGAAGCCCGCCACCGTGCCCGGTGTGCCGGTCGCTAAATGTGAGGTGAGGGATTTTTTACTGTCGGGATTGCCCTGATCGTCTAAAAACATATCGCGGGAGGCCTGGGCCGGTGCCATTTCGCGGAAGTCGATGGCGGTGGTCTGTCCGTCTTTGGTGCGCAGCAGCATAAATCCACCGCCGCCGAGATTGCCCGCCTGTGGATGCGTGACCGCCAGCGCATAGCCAACCGCCACGGCGGCATCCACGGCGTTACCGCCCTGCTTCAGGATGTCGACACCGACGCGGGTCGCTGTCGCATCCACTGACGCCACCATGCCTTCTTTGGCCTGCACGGGATGGAAGACATCTGCCTCCACGCCGTATGAGACCGGCGGCGGTGGCGGCGGCGGTGCTGCGGCCACGCCAAAACATCCCCCAGCCATCAGAGCGGCGACGGCCACCCAACGCACAACATTCTGTTTCATCATCGCGGTTCTCCAGAGATATGAGCAACAGGCCCCGCTTAAGCCTGGTTCACTACTCTTAAAAAATCATCGTTTTGCTGGAGACCAAGTAAACTTAAGCTATTCCCCATGAGAGGAGATGATGATGAAACCCTACCTGATTCTGGCGGCGTTATTGCCGTTTGGCGCAATCGCACAGCCACTCAATACGATGAATAACCCGAATCTGCCGGACTATCAGATCCCGTCCCAGCAGAGAATGCAGACGCAGATGCTTAATCAGCAGTCACAGCAAAAAGGCATGCTGAATCAGCAGTTACAGACGCAGACCCGTATTCAGCAGCAGCATCTGGAATCGCAGATCAACAATAATTCCCAGCGGGTGATGGAATCCCAGCCGGGCGAGCTTAACCTGCCGCGCCAGCAGCCGCTGCCGAACAGTAATGGCGGAATGCTGAATAACAGCGATGCCTCGCGGAACTCGCAACAGCAGCATATGCTGCCGCAACAGACTAACGGCAGCATGCTGAATCAGAACAGCGGCAGTACGCCACAGGCGAATTTGCCGCTGAAAACCATAAGCCCTTAAGGCTGAAAATCAGGGCCGATGATGTCGATGCGGTCAGTACAGATAGCATCCACCCCGGCGCGCAGCAGTTCAGCGGCGCGCTCGGGTTTATTGACGGTATAAACCAGGATACGCAGCCCGGCGTCTTTCAGCGCGGCAATGCGGGCTTCATCCAGCAGGCGGTGATTGAGATGGATAGAGACGCAGCCAAGCTGTGTCGTCAGCGCGCGCCAGTCATCCCGCCACTCATCCAGCAGCAGCCCACGCGGTAACTCAGGGGCGGCCTGTTGCGCGGCGGCCAGCGCATCAATATCAAATGATGATAACAGCGGCGGCGTCATTTCTGCCCACAGTTCACGTGCCGCCCGCGCCACCGTTTCGCCGGTTAACGGGCCGGTGCCGGTGGTCGGTTTGATCTCAATGTTCGCCATCATGCCGTGCTCGCGGCAGCGCTGCGCCACCTGCGACAGCAATGGCAGGGGTTCGCCTTTAAAATCGCGGCTAAACCAGCTTCCCGCATCCACCTGTAACAGATCGCTCCACGGCAGTCTGCCTGCCACACCCCAGCCGTTGCTGGTACGTTCAAGGTTGTCGTCGTGCAGCAGGAAGATCTGCCCGTCCTGCGACAATTTCACGTCAAATTCAATCATGGTGTGGCCAAAGCGTGCGCCGGTATCAATGGCGGCCAGCGTGTTTTCCGGGGCCAGTTTGCCGCCGCCGCGATGTGCGACAATGTGGGGATAGGGCCAGTTGCTCATACTCGTTGTCCTGTTTCACCGTCGAAAAGGTGCAGATGGTTCTCCGCGAAATGCAGCCACAGCGTGCTGCCAGGGGCAGGACGTTCATGATGCGGCAGACGGACCACCATTTTCTGTTCGCCCCAGCGCCCGTGGGCCAGGTTATCAGCGCCGAGCATTTCCAGCGTGTCCATCACCAGCGGGATCCCGCCTGCGGATTGTGAGCTTAGCGTAATATGCTCCGGGCGGATACCCAGCGTCATGTTGCGCCCGGTATAACCCCGATACACCCAGTTAATGGGTAGCGACATGCCGCTGTCGAGATCAAAATGGGTGCCACTGGTGCTGATACGCCCTTCCAGCAGGTTCATCGCCGGGCTGCCGATAAAGCTCGCCACAAAGCGGCTCGCAGGCTTCTCATAGACTTCCACCGGCGTGCCGATTTGCTCCGCCACGCCTTTGTTCATCACCATCACGCGCTGGGCCAGCGTCATGGCTTCCACCTGATCGTGGGTGACGTACAGTGAGGTGGTTTTCAGGCGGCGGTGCAGCTGTTGCAGTTCAAGACGCATCTGCACACGCAGTTTCGCATCGAGGTTAGAGAGCGGCTCATCGAACAGGAAGACCGCCGGATCGCGCACAATGGCGCGGCCCATCGCCACACGTTGCCGCTGCCCGCCGGACAGCTCGCGCGGACGGCGTTTAAGCAGGCCATCCAGCTCCAGAATACGCGCGGCGTCCTTCACCCGCTCCGCAATGTGCGCTTTGCCCATGCCACGGATCTTCAGGCCCCAGGCCATGTTCTCTTCCACGCTCATGTGCGGATAAAGCGCATAGTTCTGGAATACCATGGCAATACCGCGCTCTTTCGGCTCCATGTCGGTGACTCGCTGGCGATCGATCCACACATCGCCGCTGGACACGCGCTCCAGCCCCGCCACCATGCGCAGCAGCGTCGATTTGCCGCAGCCGGATGGCCCGACCATGACAATAAACTCACCGTCCGACACGTCCAGCGTCAGCGGTTGAATAATCTGCGTTTTGCCGTTGTCCCAGCTTTTGGTTACTGCCTGTAATTTCAGACCTGCCATCTTATTTCTCGCTATCAACTAAACCACGCACAAAGGCACGCTGCATGGCTAAAACAATGACGACCGGCGGAATGAGCGTCAGCAACATCGCGGCCATAACGTGGTTCCACTGCGTGGTGCCCTCTCCGGTGGCGATCATGCCCTTGATGCCCGCCACTGCGGTGCCCAGGTTCACGTCGCTGACAATCAGCAGCGGCCACAGGTACTGGTTCCAGCCATAGATAAAGGTGATGACAAACAGCGCCGCCAGATTGGTTTTTGACAGCGGCAGCACGATGTCGCGGAAAAAGCGCATCGGGGATGCGCCATCAATACGCGCGGCTTCGATCAGCTCGTCAGGCAGCGTCATAAAGAACTGGCGAAACAGGAAGGTGGCGGTCGCCGAGGCCATCAGCGGCAGCGTCAGCCCGGTATAGCTGTCAAGCATGTTCAGCCGGGCAATGACTTCCACCGTCGGGAAAATACGCACTTCAACGGGCAGCATCAGGGTGATAAAAATCATCCAGAAGAACAGGTTACGCAGCGGGAAGCGAAACCAGACAATGGCAAAGGCGGAGAGCATCGACACCACGATTTTCCCGACCGTAATGCTGAACGCCATGATAAAGCTGTTCAGCAGCATCACTGCGAAGGGCGCGCTGTTCGAGCCGACGCCTTCTCGCCAGATGGTGCGGATATTTTCCAGCAGATGCGTTCCTGGGATCAGCGTCATCGGCGTTTCAAATACTTGCTGGTTGTTCAGCGTGGCGGCGACAAAAGCCACGTACAGCGGAAACAGAATGGCGGCGATCCCGAGGATCAACATGACATGGCTGAAGATCGTCAGCCCACGGCGGTTCTCGATCATTGGTAGCGCACCTTACTTTCTACATAGCGGAACTGCACGACGGTCAGCCCGATGACCAGCAGCATCAGCACCACCGACTGCGCGGCTGACGCCGAGAGATCCAGCCCGGCAAACCCTTCGCGGTAAATTTTGTAGATCAGCGTCGTGGTGGCCTGCACCGGCCCGCCCGCCGTCGCGGCGTCGATCACCGGGAAGGTGTCGAAGAAGGCGTAAACCAGGTTTACCACCAGCAGGAAGAAGCTCACCGGCGCGATCAACGGTAACGACAGCTGGAAGAAACGGCGCACCGGCCCGGCACCGTCAATGGCGGCGGCCTCAACCAGCGAGCGAGGGATCGATTGCAGGGCGGCGAAAAAGAACAGGAAGTTATAGCTAATTTGCTTCCAGATGGAGGCAAACACCACCAGGAACATCGCCTGCCCGCTGTTCTGCGCATGGTTCCAGCTGTATCCCACTGCGTCCAGCGCATGGGTGATCAGGCCGCGGCCCGGATTGAATAAGAAAATCCACAGCACGGCGGCAATGGCTGGCGCGACGGCATACGGCAGCAGCATCAGCGTCTGATACAGGCGGCTGGCGCGGATCACGTAATCCACCAGCGCGGCGAAGAATAATGAGCTCAGCAATCCCCAGAAGGTGACCATGCCGCTGAACTTAATGGTGGTCCAGAAGGAATCGAGGTAATAGCTGTCATGAAACAGCGCGACGAAGTTGTCCATGCCGACAAACTGGCTGGACAGCCCGAAGGGATCGACGCTTTGTACCGAATACCACAGCGCTTCGCCCGCAGGCCAGATGAAGAAAATAAGGGTGATAATCAGCTGCGGCGCGACCAGCACATAAGGCAGCCAGCGCGAACGGAATACCGGACGGGAAGATGACATGGGGATTGGATTCCTGAACAGCGCCGGGTGGCGGCTTCGCCTTACCCGGCCTACAGGCTAAATGCCACTTGTAGGCCGGATAGGCGCAGCGCCATCCGGCATGAAAACATTAAGACTTCGTCGACTGCTCGAAGCGGCGCAGCAGCTGATTACCACGCTCAACGGCGGAATCCAGCGCCTGCTGGGCCGTTTTCTTGCCGGTCCAGACCGATTCCAGTTCTTCATCCACAATGGTGCGGATCTGTGGCATGTTGCCCAGACGCAGGCCTTTGGTGAACGGCAACGGCGGCTTGTTCAGCATCTGACGGGTTGCGGTATCCGCGCCCGGGTTTTTATCGTAGAAGCCCTGCTCGCGCGTCAGGTTATAGGCGGCGGTGGTGATCGGCAGATAGCCGGTTTTCTGGTGCCATTCGGCGGCATTCTCAGGCTTCGCCAGAAACTCGAGGAACTGCGCCACACCGGTGTAGGTTGGCTTGTCTTTACCCTGCATCACCCACAGGCTGGCCCCACCGATAATGGCGTTCTGCGGCGCGCCTTTCACGTCGGCGTCATACGGCATCATGCCGACACCGTAGTTGAATTTGGCGTAGTGACGGATATCCGCCAGCGAGCCGGAAGACGCGGTCGTAATAGCGCAGTCGCCGTTATAGAACTTCTCGGTCGACTCATCCTTGCGGCCAAAGTAGCTGAAATCGCCTTTCTTGTTCAGATCGGCAAGCAGGGCGATGTGTTTCACCTGCTCCGGCTTGTTGAATTCCAGTACCGCATCCGTACCGTCAAAGCCGTTGTTTTTGGTGGCGACCGGCAGACCATGCCAGGCGCTGAAGTTTTCGATCTGGATCCAACCCTGCCAGCCGCTGGCGTAACCACATTTCATGCCTGCCGCTTTCAGTTTTGCGGTGTACGCGGCCAGATCCTGCCAGGTTTTCGGCGGTTGCTCCGGATCTAAGCCGGCTTTTTTGAAGGCGTCTTTGTTGTAATACAGCACCGGCGTAGAGCTGTTGAACGGCTGAGACAGCAGGTGGCCGGTTTTTGAATCGGTGTAGTAACCGGCTACCGTCGGCACGAATTGCGATTCATCAAACTTGATGCCCGCATCGCTGAACACTTCGTACACCGGTTTGATGGCTTTGGATGCCATCATGGTGGCGGTGCCAACTTCATACACCTGTAACAACGCAGGGGCATTACCGGTACGGAAGGCTGCAATACCGGCGCTCAGGCTCTGCTCGTAGTTACCTTTGTACACCGGCACAATTTTGTAATCCGGATGGGTGTCATTAAAACGTTGCGCCAGGGATTCAACTTCTTTACCTAACTGACCTTCCATTGAGTGCCAGAATGGGATGGTGGTGACTGCCATCGCCTGACCTGCACATGCCAGGCTTAACGCCAGTCCTAAAGCTGTATGTCGTAACGAAGTCATGCGGTTATCTCTCTTGTTGTGCCGGATGCGCGAAAACACGCGTTTTATGCTCGCGAGGTAACATGACACGCTCGAATGACAGAAAAATAACCTTTTAATTACAAAATGGTGACAGCCAGGCGTCAGGGAAATGATGGGCAGATGATGATCAGGTGAAGGTAATGTGTAGACCCGGCAGAGGTTGCCGGGCCTGATACAACTTAGCCGCCCAGATAGGCGCTGCGTACCGCTTCGTTTGCCAGTAGCGCGTCGCCGGTATCTTCGAGCACGACGTGGCCGTTTTCCAGCACGTAGCCGCGATCGGCAAGCTTCAGCGCCTGGTTGGCGTTCTGCTCGACCAGGAAGATGGTCATCCCTTCCTGACGCAGCTGTTCGATGGTGTCGAAGATTTGCTGGATGATAATCGGCGCAAGACCGAGCGACGGCTCATCAAGCAGCAGCAGGCGCGGCTGGCTCATCAGCGCGCGACCGATCGCCAGCATCTGCTGTTCCCCACCGGACATGGTGCCTGCGCGCTGAACCCGACGCTCATACAGACGCGGGAACAGTTCGTAGACGCGCTTGATGCGGGTCTGGAACTGATCGCGATCGGCAAAGAAGCCGCCCATCGCCAGGTTTTCATCCACTGTCATACGGGAAAACACGCGACGGCCTTCCGGCACGATCGCCACGGCTTCCCGCATGATTTTCGCGGTCTGCCAGTCGGTAATGTCTTTGCCGTCAAACACCACACGCCCGCTGGTGGCGCGCGGATCGCCGCACAATGTTCCCAGTAGCGTGGTTTTACCCGCGCCATTGGCGCCGATCAGGGTAACGATTTCTCCCTGATTGATGGTCAGGCTGACTTCGTGCAGCGCCTGAATTTTGCCGTAGTGGGCACTTACTTTGTCAAAGGACAACATGACTTTTTCCATCTTATGCCTCACCTAAATAGGCACGGATAACATCCGGGTTATGACGAATTTGCTCCGGCGTCCCGTTGGCCAGCGGCGTACCCTGGTTCACCACGTAAATGCGGTCGGAAATGCCCATCACCAGCTTCATGTCGTGTTCAATCAACAGAATGGTGGTGTTGTGATGATTACGCAGCTCGACGATCAGCTCGTCCAGCTCTTTAGTTTCCTTCGGGTTCAGACCGGCGGCTGGTTCATCAAGCATCAGGATCTCCGGCTGCGTCACCATGCAGCGGGCGATCTCCAGACGACGCTGATCGCCGTACGCCAGGTTGCTCGCCTGCCGGTTAGCGTGTGCTAACAAACCTATGCGGTCAAGCCAGGTGGCGGCGCGATCCAGGGCTTCAGACTGCGCGCGACGGAAAGCTGGCGTCTTTAGCAGGCCGGAAAACAGACCGGTTTTCAGCTGTTGATGCTGCGCCACCAGCAGGTTTTCGATCACCGTCATTTCACGGAACAGGCGTACGTGCTGGAAAGTCCGCACTACGCCCATACGGGCGATTTGCTGGCCCGGCAGACCTTCCAGATGCTGGTCGCGCAGCATGATGGTGCCGCCGGTCGGCTTATAAAAACCGGTCAGGCAGTTGAACACCGTGGTTTTACCCGCGCCGTTCGGCCCAATCAGCGACACAATTTCCTGCGGATGCAGATCCAGCGAGACGTTATTTACCGCCAGCAGACCGCCGAAGCGCATCATCAGGCCATTAACGGACAATAAAGGCTGACTCATGCCTGCTCTCCTTTCGCGGCTTCCCCGGTTTTCAGTTTCAGCTGTGGACGGGTCATGGGCAGCAGGCCCTGCGGACGCCAGATCATCATCAGCACCATCAGGCCACCGAGCATTAACATGCTGTATTCATTGAAATCACGCATTAATTCACGGGAGACCACCAGCAGGATAGCCGCGAGGATCACCGCAAACTGCGAGCCCATGCCGCCAAGTACCACAATCGCCAGCACAAACGCGGATTCCGCAAAAGTGAAGGATTCCGGGCTGACAAAGCCCTGACGCGCAGCAAACAGCGTTCCGGCAAAACCAGCAAACGCAGCGCTGATGGTGAATGCAGTCAGCTTGATGCGGGTCGGGTTCAGGCCCAGAGAGCGACAGGCGATTTCATCCTCACGCAGCGCTTCCCACGCACGCCCCAGCGGCATACGCAGCAGGCGGTTAATGACGAACAGGCTCAGCACGACCAGCAGCAGCGCGACCAGATAGAGAAACACCACGCGGTCGCTCGGATCGTATTTCACGTTAAAGAAGTTGCTGAACGTATCCCAGCCACCTTCACGGGCTGTACGGCTGAACTCCAGGCCAAACAGCGTCGGTTTCGGGATTTGGCTGATGCCGTTCGGCCCGCCGGTGACCTCGGTGTTATTGAGCAGCAGAATACGCACAATTTCGCCGAAGCCGAGGGTGACAATCGCCAGATAGTCACCGCGCAAACGCAGCACCGGGAAGCCGAGCAGAAAGCCTGCCGCCGCCGAGACCAGCCCTGCCAGCGGCAGACAGGTCCAGAAGCCAAGGCCGTAATAGTGATTGAGCAGCGCGAAGGTGTACGCGCCAATGGCGTAGAAGCCGCCGTAGCCCAGCACCAGCAGACCGGAGAGCCCCACTACCACGTTCAGCCCCAGACCAAGAATGATGTAAATCATGGTCAGGGTGGCGATATCCACCGTACCGCGCGACACCATAAACGGCCAGGCCACAGCCAGCACCAGCAACGCCAGCAGGAACAGCTTTTGTTTTACCGTAGAGCCATCAATGGCCGGCAGAACGAATTTCGGCCCGGAAATACCTTTAATGCTTTTCTGGAAAGCGGGACGCAGCAACTGGAAGAAAAACACCACTGCGGTACCAACGAACACCCACTGCCAGCGAATATCCGCCGCGTGTCCGACCACCAGTTTGGTGCCATCCAGTTGCAGTTGCACGCCCATAAAGACGCCCGCGAGGACGAAGAACATCGCCGCTGACAGCAGCGCCATGGCAAAATGCATCGGTTTCATACTTTCTCTACCTCCGGACGGCCCAGGATCCCGGTCGGCATCACCAGCAGTACGCCAATCAGCAGCGCGAAGGACACCACATCTTTATATTCCGTGCTCAGGTACGCCGACGAGAGCGATTCCGCGACACCAAGGATCAGGCCACCAATCATCGCGCCCGGAATGCTGCCGATACCGCCCAGCACCGCCGCCGTGAAGGCTTTCATCCCGGCCATAAAGCCGATATACGGGTTAATTACGCCGTAGAACTGACCGAGCAGTACGCCCGCCACCGCTGCCATCGCCGCACCGATCACAAAGGTCAGGGCGATCACGCGGTCGGTGTTGATGCCGAGCAGACTCGCCATCTTCAGATCTTCTGCACAGGCGCGACAGGCGCGGCCCATACGGGAGTAGCGAATAAAGAGCGTCAGCGCCAGCATGGCGACGAAAGTCACCACCCAGATCACCAGCTGCATGGTGGTGATAGAGGCAGAGAAGTTTTCACTGCTGCCCACGACCCACTGTCCGTTAAACAGGCTCGGCAAGGCCACGTCGCGCGACCCTTCCGTCAGGCTGACGTAGTTTTGCAGGAAGATAGACATACCGATGGCGGAGATCAGTGCGATCAGGCGTTTAGAGCTGCGCACCGGGCGATAGGCCACCCGTTCGATGCTCCAGCCGTAGGCGCTGGCGATAACAATCGCCCCGACAAAACCAGCACCCACCAGCAGCCAGCTGCTGTCGATGCCCATCATCATCAGCGCCGCGATGATCATAAAGGAGACATAGCTGCCGATCATATACACCTCGCCATGGGCGAAGTTGATCATGCCGATAATGCCGTAAACCATGGTGTAACCGATGGCGATTAGCGCGTAAGTGCTTCCCAGCGTAACGCCGTTAAACATTTGCTGCACGAAGTAGAGAAACTGCTCGGACATAGGGAAACCTTTTTATTCCCGCCCGACAGTGCCGGGCGGTGGGAGTATTATTTGGCTACCGAGGATGAACCATCGGCGTGCCACTGGAAGACGCCAAATTCAAATCCCTTCAGATCGCCTTTCTCATCCCAGTTCAGCGGCCCAATCACGGTCTTAGCACCGTTTGCTTTTAAATCTTTTGCGAGCGCTAATGGCTCATCACTGCCGGTGCGTTCCAGCGCGGTCGCCAGCGACTGCACAGCGGCATAGGTGATCCACACGTACGGGCCGGACGGATCTTTCTTATCGGCTTTCAGCGCCGAAACGATAGCGCTGTTTGCCGGATCCTGGTCATAGCGTTTTGGCATCGTCACCAGCATGCCTTCGCCCGCGTCACCCGCAATGTTTGACAGCGAGGCATTACCGACGCCTTCCGGCCCCATAAACTGCACTTTCAGACCGTTAGCACGCGCCTGGCGCAGCATCTGCCCCATTTCCGGGTAGTAGCCGCCGTAATAAACGAAATCGATATTTTCTTTTTGCAGGCGGGCGATCAGCGCGGAGAAATCTTTCTCACCGGCGGTGATACCATCAAAGAAGACCACATTGGCACCGCCTTTTTTCAGGCCGTCCTGCACCGAGCGTGCAAGGCCTTCGCCGTATTGCTGCTTGTCATGAATAATGGCGATACGCTGCGGCTTCACCTTTTCCAGAATGTATTTTGCGGCGGTCGGTCCCTGGGAGGAGTCCAGCCCGGCGGTGCGCATAATGTGCTGATAGCCGCGCTGCGTCAGTTCAGGGTTGGTAGCACCAGGCGAAATCATCAGGATGCCTTCGTCTTCATAGATATCCGACGCAGGCTGGGTGGATGATGAGCAGAGGTGACCAATAACGTACTGAATACCGTCATTAACGATTTTGTTGGCCACTGCCACGGCTTGCTTCGGATCGCAGGCGTCGTCATATTCCACCGCGACCAGCTTGTCGCCCTTAATACCGCCTTTGGCATTAATATCTTTGATGGCCTGACGGGCACCGTTGAATTCCATATCGCCCCACTGGGCAACCGGACCGGACATCGCCCCGACCACCGCCACCTTAATATCGGCAGCAATAACGGTTTGCGACATTGCCAGTGCGATCATCCCCGCGATCAACGTCTTCGCGTTCCTGTTCATACCTGAAAATCCCCATTCGTGATGTCGTGTTTACACGTCTGGCTACCGGCGAAGGCGTGCTTCGCGGCAGCTCATAATAATTGTGTATAAAATTTGTCTGGTAGTGGTTAAAAATAACGCTGGTGATTTAATGCACAATGCTATTTTTACCTGTGCCTTTAATGGTTTAGCGTAGTTTTTTACTGAAAACCACACTAAATTCCCTATTTTTCAGGCGATTAAGAACAGATAATATTCTGTATTTATCCAGAGATAAACAAAAAAAGCGCCGTTACCAGCATAAAATAACGGCACAATGAGCGGAATAAATCACTACCTTTCAGGGTTAAATACTGCTTATTTTTCGATCCCTGACGTTTAAAACTGCTCTGGCGGCTGTGTCAGAAGTAATCCCCTGATGAATGGAATTAAAAAGTGAAAGCGCCTGAATGCAAAAATTGAGTACACTGCACCCTCACTTGACGATCTGGACCCGCAGTAAATGAAACTGACTATCATCCGTCTGAACACATTCAGCGAACAGGATCATATCGATTTAGGCAAAATCTGGCCGGAGTACTCGCCGGATTCATTAGCGGTCGACGACCGCCACTGTATCTATGCCGCACGGTTTAACGATCGCCTGCTGGCCGCAGTGCGCGTCACATTAAGCGGTAAAGATGGGGCGCTGGATTCGCTGCGCGTACGTGACGTCACCCGCCGTCGCGGCGTGGGTAAGTATTTGCTGGAGGAAGTGCTGCGCGCACACCCGGAGATCAGCGTCTGGTGGATGTCAGATATTGCGGTCGAAGATAAAGCGGTGATGGATGCGTTTATGCTGTCGGCAGGTTTCAGCGCCTGTGCGGACGGCTGGCAGAAACGCTAAATCCCCTCACCGGCGCAAGGGGAAGCAGACTATACGATGAGCTTCAGATCGGCCTTGCGATGGCGTTTCTGCTCGTCATAAAAATTTTCGTGTGAGCCAATGCTCAGAAGATACAGCTCCAGCTTTCCCTCAATCCAGCTGTAGCCTAACAGATACAGCTGGTCATTCATTCTGAACTTATGTACACGCAAAAAGCTGAGATCGCCTTTTTTGCGTTCGCCGAGCTCAGGATCCTCAAGGATCAGCTCGATTTGCTCATCGACATCCCGTTGATGCTGATCGGTCAGCGCGGCAAATTTCTTTTCAAAACGACGTGACTGATAAATCTCAATTTCAGGCCCTGTCTTTTTTGCGCACATATTTGGTGACGTGTCCGTTGTCGATTTCAGATTTAGCCAGCAGGATTTCGTTAATAAGCGCCCAGGACATTTCAGGATTCGCTTCCGCAATGCGTCCTATTTTCGCCCAATGTTCAATTTGCTTTGGCACGCTACGGCTTTGCGCGTCAGCATGAACCTTCACTTTTTCAACAAAATCATCATCCAGCCGGATGCTAATTGCCATATCGGTACTCCAGTTTTGTGACCATCATTTTGGGACGATGGTTTTTTTAAACATCGCCAGTGTGCGACATTTTGTCGCGTAACGCAATCAAATGAAAAAACCCGCCGCAGCGGGTTTATCAGTATTATGGCCGTTAACGGTTTTGTTATTTCGCGTCGGTCGCCGTACCGTTTGCATGCCAGGTGAACACGCCGAACTCAAAGCCTTTCAGGTCGCCCTTCTCATCCCAGCTCAGTGGGCCCATTACGGTTTCCACGGTGTTGGCTTTCAGGTATTTGGCGATTTCGGCCGGATCGTCTGACTGCTCCAGGCCCGCTTTCAGAGATTGCAGCGCCGCGTAGGTCGTCCATACGAATGCCCCACTTGGATCCTGTTTCTTCGCTTTGATGGCGTCAACAATCGGTTTGTTCACCGGCAGCTGATCGTAGTTCTTCGGCTTGGTAACCAGCATGCCTTCGGCAGATTCGCCGGCGATGTTAGACAGTGAGACGTTCGCTACACCTTCCGGGCCCATGAATTGGGTTTTCAGACCGGCAGCACGCGCCTGGCGCAGGATCTGACCCATTTCCGGGTGGTAGCCACCATAGTAAACGAAGTCGATGTTCTCTTTCTTCAGACGCGCCACCAGCGTGGAGAAGTCTTTCTCGCCTGCGGTCAGACCATCAAAGAACACCACGTTAGCGTTGCCTTTCTTCAGATTTTCCTGCACGGCGCGCGCCAGGCCTTCTCCGTATTGCTGTTTGTCATGAATAATGGCGATACGCTGCGGCTTCACTTTTTCGAGAATGTATTTTGCCGCGGTTGGACCCTGATCCGAGTCCAGGCCAGTGGTACGCAGCAGCAGTTTATAGCCGCGGGAGGTCAGCTCCGGCGCGGTGGCCGCAGGGGTGATCATCAGAATACCTTCGTCTTCATAAATGTCAGACGCAGGCTGGGTAGAGGAGGAGCACAGGTGGCCGATAACGTATTTGATACCGTCGTTAACCACTTTGTTGGCAACCGCAACGGCTTGTTTCGGATCGCAGGCATCGTCGTACTGCACCGCAACCAGCTTGTCACCTTTAATGCCGCCTTTGGCGTTGATGTCTTCGATAGCCTGTTTCGCACCGGTGAATTCCTGATCGCCATACTGCGCTACCGGGCCAGACATCGCGCCCACAACCGCAACTTTAATATCTTTCGCGAATGCGACGTTGCTCATTGCCAGCGCGATACATCCTGCCAGTAACGCTTTACCCTTCATTTTCATCCTGAGAATCCCCATTATTGTGGTTATTACATTCGTTGTGATGTTGTTGTTCAGCACTTTATTTCAATTATTGGTCGACTGCTCGTGCTTTAGCAGCATACTCTGCTAAAACATACCCCATTTTTCAGAATATGTAACAACATTTTTACCGGGTTAGCGACGCGTGAATAATATCCAGCGCCTGACGGAACTGCGCTTCCGGAATGGTCAGGGGATAGAGGAAACGGATAACGTTGCCGTAAACACCACAGTTAAGCAGCAGCAGTCCGGCTTCCAGCGCCCGCGCCTGTACCTGGCGGGTAAACTCCGGCGATGGCTCGCCGCTGTGTGGATCGGCGAACTCGACCGCCACCATCGAACCCAGCGCGCGGATCCCGGCAATCTGCGGACAATCTGCCCGGGCTTTCTCCAGCACTTCCACCAGATGCTGACCAAGATGGGCGGCGCGCTGGCAGAGGTTTTCCTCGTCGAT